>Ga0316217_10000072_pt1 | contig 145460 bp, 131 predicted proteins | sample 1anoAmetaG_FD_203633 | JGI IMG/M metagenome (GOLD analysis project Ga0316217, IMG submission 203633) | Freshwater microbial communities from Trout Bog Lake, Wisconsin, USA - 1anoA | ecosystem: Environmental > Aquatic > Freshwater > Lake > Hypolimnion/Profundal zone | place: USA: Wisconsin... | reverse complement strand
TCCGCCAGCTCGGCGTCAGGCAGCGCTCCTCCTTGTCCGGCGTAGCGCTGCTACGCCTCCGCGTCGGATCGCACCTTTCTTGACCTGACGAAAACTTGCTCGTCCAAGGAGAAACAGTACCATGAAAGCTTTATGAACGAGCGATTTTCCGCCAGCTCGGCGTCAGGCAGCGCTCCTCCTTGTCCGGCGTAGCGCTGCTACGCCTCCGCGTCGGATCGCACCTTTCTTGACCTGACGAAAACTTGCTCGTCCAAGGAGAAACAGTACCATGAAAACTTTATGAACGAGCGATTTTCCGCCAGCTGACGAAAACTTGCTCGTCCAGGGAGAAACAATATTGCATCGTGAAAAAGAGAAACACGCCTTCGAGCCGAAGATAATCGCCTTTGTCTGCACCTGGTGCACATATGCAGGGGCCGACCTGGCCGGCACCAGCCGCATGCAGTACCCGGCCAACGTGCGGGTGCTCAAGTTCCCCTGCACGGGGCGCATCGATCCGGTCTTCATCCTCAAGGCCTTCCAGCAGGGTGCGGACGGCGTCCTGGTATCAGGTTGCCACCCAGGCGACTGTCATTACATCGCCGGCAATTTCCACGCCCGCCGCAGGTTTGCCGCATTCAGGAAGCTTCTGGAGTTCGTGGGTGTCGATCTGGCCCGTCTGCAATTTTCCTGGGTCTCGGCCGCCGAGGGTGGCAAATGGGTCGAGATGGTCACCGGCCTGACCGAGCGGTTAAGACCCATGGGACCGATGCAGGAGTTCAAGGGGCTGGCCCTGGAGGAACAATGGTCCGGGGCGATCACTACACCGGAGTTGCAAGAGGCGTACGACCAGATTTGATACATTAAGCTTTCACCAGAGGAAATGGGAGGAAAAAGCGGGGAAAACGACAAAGTCTGCTCTTTTTTGCCTTTCCTCCGTGAAACTCCATATCCTTTGTGTCCGGCTTGCAAGGAACCGATACATGACTCTAGCAATCGATACATCCATCTACGCCGACATCGGCAAGGCCATACAAGACGAAGTGCGACGTATTCTGTCTGAAGGCAGGGTCTCGTCCGTGGTAGGCTACGCCGCGGCCCGCCGCAAGGGTTCAGCCCAACCGGTCGTCATTACCCGGGCCGACGATGCCGGCAAACTGATCTTTTCAGCCGCCTGCGTCAACAACTTGGCCGTCTACCTGACAAAGGCCGGAAAAGAACTTCCCAAGAGCGGAAAGATCGGCGTCGTGGTCAAGGGATGCGACCTGAAGGCCCTGGTGGGGCTCATGGGGGAATCGCAACTCAAACGGGAGGACCTGTATCTGATCGGTGTTCCCTGCGCCGGTGTGTTGACATCAACCATTCAGCCAGATACCGCGCTCACCGCCGGCACCATTGCCCCCAAGTGCCGGGAATGCGATGCCCATCTGCCGCTCGGGTGCGACTTCGTGCCGGCCCAGGAGCCAGACACCCCGGAGCTGGAGATGCTCTACAGCCCCGAGATCGCCCGCCTGGAGGCCATGACCCCGGGCGAACGCTGGGCCTACTGGAAAGAACAGTTCAAGAAATGCATCAAGTGCTACGCCTGCCGCCAGGTCTGCCCGTTCTGCTTCTGCGAGCAGTGCCTGTGCGACCGTAACAAGCCCCAGATGGTGGAGACCACCCCGCGTCCTGCCGGCAACTTCGCCTGGCACATCGTCCGGGCCATGCACCTGGCCGGGAGGTGCGCCGGCTGCGCCGAGTGCGAACGGGTCTGCCCCATGGATATCCCGCTCAACCTGTTAAACCGCAAGATGGCCAAGGAACTGAAGGAGTTGTACGATCACGAATCGGGGTTCGAGGTGCTGGAAAAGGGGCCGCTGGCGACTTACGACGAAAAGGATGACCAGAGTTTTATCAAATAACAGCTGATTTGCCACGGAGTGCCGGAGGGAAAACAGGGGAGCATATTCTTGATCGGATTGCCTCGTCTTTCCCTCGTGTCCTCCGTGGTGAAAAAAGGTTTTGCATGCAACGGTACCTATCGGAAAACAACTTGAAGTCCCTCCTTGAACGTCTGATCGCCGACGGCAAGCGTGTCGTGGCTCCGCGCCTGAATGGCGGCACCGTACTCTATGAACCCCTGGCCAGCGCCGGCGAGATCGTACTCGACGAACTGCCGCGCCGTTCCGGCAAGGAGACCTTCTTCCCGCTCTGCGAGGATATCATGTCCTACGAGAAGGAAGGGCAGAAGGTAAAACTCACGGACATCGATCCGGCCCGATTTCCCGAAACGGTGCTGGTGGGGGTGCGCCCATGCGACGCCGCTGTGATCCCGGTATTGGACGCGGTGTTCTCCTGGGACTACAAGGACGAGTTCTTTCTGGAGCGCCGCAGAAAGACCACCATCGTCGGCCTGGCCTGTTCAAAGGCCGACGACGCCTGTTTCTGCACCGCCGTTGGCCTCTCGCCAGGCGACCCCAAGGGGGCCGACCTGTTCCTGGTCCCCCTGGAGGGAGGGGGCTTTGTCTGCGAACCCTTCACCGACAAGGGGGAGGCGCTGATCAACGCTAACCGTGAGCTGTTCTTGGAACCGAACGGAAGAGTGGCGCTCCCTCTGGCAGAGCCCCAATCGGAGAGGTTCGACCTGAAAAAGGTCAAGGCCTGGCTGGACGAGCACTTCGAAGACCCGGCCTGGGACAGCATCGCCGCTCTCTGCGTGGGCTGCGGGGCCTGCGCCTTTCTCTGCCCGGCCTGTCACTGCTTCGATATCGTGGACGAGGGGACAGAGAAGGCAGGCAAACGCCGCAAGAACTGGGACGCCTGCGGTTTCCGGAAGTTCACCCACCACGCCTCGGGCCATAACCCGCGTGACCTCCAGCCCAATCGGTACCGCAACCGGATCATGCATAAATTCAAGTACTACGACGACAAGTTCGGCCAGACGCTGTGCAGCGGCTGCGGCAGGTGTATCCGCTTCTGCCCGGTTGGGATCGATATCGCGGCAATTGTCGAAGAGATAAGCAAGAAATAATCTGCCCGGAGGCGTAGAGAAAGGCAGAGATCGGGCACTGAAGCGTTACAAATGATTTTCAAGGGGAGGTTTGTAATGGAACGATTCATCAACATACAGCACGTCATAGCAGCCCAGATGACCACCCCCGAAGACAACCCACTGGTGTCGGACACCACCCGCATGATGGATGTGTGGTTCGGCGGGGAGGTGGTGAGAAAGCAACTCTTCAAGAAGGTGTCCAAGGTTGAGCAGGAGGCATTTGTTGCGACGCTCCGTGAGCGCGGCTTCATACAATCCGGCAATCTTCTGGTCGATCCGTCGGCGGTCCTGTTTGCCGAGATGGAACACCAGATGGTGGGGGGCGTCATCACCATCGGCTTCGGCGACAACAACCGGCCGGTGGAGCTGAAAGTCAAGGGGCAGGCTTTTACGGAGATGGCGGCAAAACTATCCGGCCGATAATCTATTGAACATATGCCACAGAGGCACGGGTTCCGGCAAAGAGGGGAACAAAGGCAAAGCAAAAACTCTAAGTGGGTGTTCAGGCTCGCAAGCACCGTCTTCATCCAAAATGATTGCCTCTTTTGTTTTCCCCTGTGTCTTCTGCGTCTTTGTGGCAAAAAAGGTTTTTTTCCTATGTGTGATCACAGCAAGAACATCTACCTGCCGCATCTGGCCACAGTCGAGGAGGTCATTGACGAGACGCCGGATGTGCGCACCCTGCGGCTGGTCTTCCAGGACGAGGCGATACGCGACAGCTTCTCCTTTCGGGCCGGACAGTTTGCCGAGTATTCCGCCTTCGGAGCCGGAGAGTCCACCTTCTGCATCGCTTCTTCACCGACCCGCGAAGGTTCCATCGAGTGCTGCTTTCGCGCAGTCGGCCGGGTAACCGAAGCCCTGCGACGCCTGGAGCCCGGAGATACCATGGGGGTACGCGGTCCCTACGGCAACTCCTTCCCTATTGAAGACTTTTTCGGCAGGAACCTGGTCTTCGTGGCCGGAGGCATCGCCCTGCCGCCGCTACGTACTTTGATCTGGAACTGTCTTGACTGGCGCGACAGGTTCAAGGACATCACAATCGTCTATGGGGCGCGTACGGAAGCCGACCTGGTCTACAAACGGGAATTGAAGGAGTGGCAGGAGCGCGGCGACGTGCGGCTGGTTAAAACGGTCGATCCGGGGGGCAACGGACCACAATGGGACGGCAAGGTTGGTTTCGTGCCGACCGTCCTGGAGGAAACGGCCCCGAGCGCGGAGAACACCATCGCCCTGGTATGCGGTCCGCCGATCATGATCAAGTTCACCCTGCCGGTGCTGGAAAAGCTGGGCTTTACCGATGAGCAGGTCTACACCACCCTGGAAAACCGCATGAAGTGCGGGCTGGGCAAATGCGGCCGCTGCAACGTGGGCAATGTCTATGTATGCAAGGACGGCCCAGTGTTCACGGCGGCCCAGGTCAAGGCCATGCCGGCGGAGTTTTGAGTTGCTGAATTAAACCTTGATTTTCTATTAGTGCACGAGATACCCCCGAGGGCAATAGTGTGGCTATTGTGAGGAAACCCTAAAAAAAAGGTAGCGACAGAAAAACGGGGAAGTGTTCCTAAGCACTAAAGGATTTTAAATTGTCTAACCAATTGAGAAATAGTCAGAATCAATTTTAAATGTTGAGTAATTTCTTGTATTTGAAACACCAACGCCGTGAACAATCATTAATTCACAGAGACTGTCCCCATCTATTAGTGCTAAGCTCTTTTGTTGTTGCTTGGCAGCAAATTCCTTTGCCCTGGTACCAAAAGATGATGTTGTAATGAATACGCCTTTTTGGACGTTTCCCATTGCTCCGACGAATTGATGGAGTTCCTTTTCCTTTATTTTACTATTTGAATACCGCTTAGCTTGAATATATATTTTATCAAGGCCAAGACGATCTTCTTTGATTACGCCATCAATGCCACCGTCGCCTGGACCTCCTGTTACAATACCTGCATCGGGAAAGTCTCCCCCGTACCCCATTTTTATGAGGAGATCAACAACCAATCTTTCAAAAAATGCAGGATTGGAGCTAAGAATAGTCTGTAATAAATGTTGTTTAATTGATTGCTTATGTTCTAAATACGCTTCATGTATTTTTTCCTCAGGCAATTTTTCAGTGTTATTTACCAGATCAACGTTAACTGGATGAGATATTTTGCCTGGTTCTTTAACATAATATTTTAGATGTTTACCTTCTTTAGATAATATTGTAAAATACTTAACAGGACTAGCAGAAGGAAACTCTAGCCCTACGCAATGCGTACGTATCTTGTTATGTACAACTCCCTCAGGCTGTTGTGCGCCAAATTGATATAACTTATTATCTAATATGGTTTTATAAACTTCTTTGTATGTCAGAGGCTTGCCTGCTATTTTGAAAGCTTCAATTATTGCTTCAATTATTGTCATGAGCTTTACCGTCCATTCACTTTAATCGTATGAACAAATTTAATATAACTGCTTTATTTTTATAACAATAGAATTCCAGTCAGGTTCCTCGGTCATATGACACCACGAAAGCCTCAATGTTCCTTGAATGATGGCATCGTCTATTTTCATCGCTTTTAATACATGGCTAGGCTCATAACTATGAGAAGTACAAGCAGAACCATTGGAGATGGCAATTTCATCTTTCAAGGCAACCATGACTGCTTCTGAATCCAAACCTGGAAAAGCTAAGCTAATGGTGTGTGGAATAGTCCTATCCGGAGTGCCATGTATAATAGGGGAAAATTGCGCTAGAGTATCTATTGCCTTTTGTTTGAACTTTTTACATTGAGCGGTTCGTTCATAACAATTTCCCATCGCTAGTTCAGAAGCAACTCCAAGGCCAACAACAAGCGGAACGGGAAGCGTTCCTGGCCTCAAGCCCCGCTCCTGTTCACCCCCGAACATTAATGGCTGCAACGGTAGGCTATTAAATCCTCTTCTACGAGTAATTAAAGCACCTATGCCTTTGGGTGCATAAATTTTGTGTCCACTTATACTGATCATGTCAATACGCGGACTTTGAAGAGTATCAATATCTTTCCCAAATCCTTGAGCTGCATCAACATGAAAATATGCGGAATGCCCTTCTAGTTGCTGGATAAATTCACTGATTGGCTGTACAACGCCGGTCTCGTTATTTACATGCATCATTGAAACCAATAACGTGTCTTCTCGCAAGGCAGCAGTTAACTCTTCTGGTTCAATCCAACCTTCAGAATTTGGACTTATAAAAGTAATATCAAAGCCTCTTTTAGCCATGATTTCAAGTGGCTCTAATACAGCCTTATGTTCAATCAGTGAACTAATTATGTGTTTTTTGTTGTTCCTTTCGCCGTATTGTGCAAGTCCAAGAATTGCCAAATTATTGCTTTCTGTCGCACCGCTTGTAAAAATCACCTCATCTGGCTTAGCCTTTATAATTTCTGCTATTTGGTTCCGCGCCTTCTTCACAGCTTTTTTTGCCCGATTCCCAAAGTCATGAGTTCGACTACCTGCGTTCCCATATTCTTCGCTCATAAATCGAATGACTTCATCAAGCACGAGCGGTTCAGTAGGGGACGTCGCGTTACAATCTAAATATACCGGCATGGAGATCTCCAATTAATCATTTTTACCAAATGTATGTAAAAGCAAGAGTCCTGTTTGTTTAACACTTGACAAACATACCGGAAAATATAATATACATGCGTTAAAAAATCAAACGTATTCTCTCGAATACGAATTGCCTGGAGTCCAAATGGATGCATCTTTTGAGTACGTATTCCCCGCAATACGCGGAATACAGGCACATCGTGAATATTATGTTTCGATGTGTCCATTACGCCTTATCCCCAAAATATTCATTTTTGATGAAGAGGAAATGGTACCAGAATTGCGAGCCCAAAGGACACTTAATAAAAGTCGCGTCCCAGAAATTGCCAAATATATCGTAGACAATAGGGAATCTTATGTGTTTTCCGCAATAACTGCGTCAATTGACGCGGATGTTAGATTTGAGCCTGTTTCACCAGGGGCGGACAGCAAGAAAATTGGGCTCCTCCATATACCAATGGATGCACGTTTTATAATAAATGATGGTCAACATCGTCGAGCTGCTGTTGAAATGGCTTTACAGGAAAATCCCAATTTGGGGGACGAGACAATTGCTGTAGTTTTTTTTCTCGATAAAGGACTAGAGCGGTGTCAGCAAATGTTCGCCGATTTGAACCGCTATGCTATTCGACCTTCCAGGTCGCTCGGTGTTCTTTACGATCACAGAGACGATACAGCACGTCTAGCAAAGTTAGTTGTTTTTAGGTCTCCAGTATTTCTTGATGTTGTTGAAAAAGAAAGAAGCACTCTTTCCCCTCGCTCACGGAAACTATTTACTCTAAGTGCAATATATACTGCAACAGATTCTCTGCTTAACAACATAGAACTTAAATCCATAGATGAGGCAGCTAACATCGCTGCTGTTTTTTGGGATGAAGTTGCTAAGCAATTCCCTGAATGGCAATTTGTGCGTGAAAGCAAAATGACGGCAGGCGACATTCGACGAGATTTTATTCATTCACACGGTATTGCTTTGCATGCTTTGGGTAAGGTAGGAAATATTCTATTAAAAAACTACGAAAAAACATGGAAGCAAAAATTGCATAATATTAGATCAATAGATTGGTCACGTAATAATGCCAAGCTTTGGGAAGGCCGTGCAATGATAGGCGGTAGGGTTTCAAAATCTGTACAGAATGTAATTCTTACAACGAATGCGATTAAAAACCATTTGAAATTGCCGCTAGCACCAGAAGAGCAAAGACTTGAAGATGCCTTCTTACGAGGTGAGTATGAAGTCTAACAGCCCCCAGGCTTCAAAATCAGCTTTCAGAGAACTTGGATTTCAACAAACTATCGAACGGCATCTTGAGGAAATCAGAACATTATACTCAGCTGACAACATCCCTTGGGTTGTCGGTTATAGCGGAGGGAAAGATTCAACAGCAGCGTTACAGCTCGTCTGGCTTGCTCTTTCTGGCATGGAGCCCGATCAACACAATAAACCAATTTATGTAATTACAAATGATACTCTTGTAGAGAACCCTATAGTAGTAGGGTGGGTCACAAAATCATTGACAACATTGCAGCGTGCTGCTGAAAAACAGGGAATGCCCATAAAGCCTGTCCGGTTAACTCCCGATGTTACTGATTCTTTTTGGACAAACCTTATTGGTCGCGGTTATCCAGCCCCTAGGCCCATGTTTAGATGGTGTACACATCGATTAAAAATTAATCCTTCATCGTTATTTATCAACAACGTTGTTCAATCAAATGGAGAGGCTATTCTTGTTCTCGGAACACGCAAAGCTGAAAGTGCTTCTCGTGCCCGTACAATAGAACGCCATGATCAAAAAAGCGTACGTGAACATTTATCACCTCATACCGATTTACCAAATTCATATATTTATAGCCCGATAAAAGATTGGTCAAATGATGATGTTTGGCTATTTTTAATGCAAGTAAAAAACCCGTGGGGCATCAACAATAAAGATCTCCTGACAATGTATCAAGGCGCATCCGTCGATGGTGAATGCCCTCTGGTAATTGATACAAACACTCCAAGTTGTGGTGATAGTAGATTTGGATGCTGGGTTTGCACACTTGTTGATAAAGATAAGTCCATGCAAGCTATGATTCAGAATGATCATGATAAAGAATGGATGCTTCCCCTCCTTGATCTACGTAACGCACTAGATATTGAAGATGACAAACCATTGCGTGATTTTCGTCGTTTAAAGGGAAATGTACAACTCCACAATGGTAATCCCATTCACGGACCATATACACAAAAAGCACGTGAGAACTGGTTGCGATTACTATTAAAAGCACAAAAATGGGTAAGACAAAACGGACCTGATGACGTTCGAGAATTACAATTAATCACCCAGGAAGAACTCCATGAAATAAGAAGAATCTGGGTAATTGATAAACATGAAATTGAAGACCTGCTTCCAATAATATACATGGATGAGACAGGAGAACCTTTCCCAGAACAACCATTGGATGATTTACAGAGCTTCAGTGGCGAAGAACTTGAAATGCTGAAAGAGATGTGTGGTGATGATTTCCTGCACTATGAATTAATTCGTGAACTGCTGGATGTTGAACGTAGATATCAAGTAATGTCGAGACGAGCAGGTCTGTACGATGCTCTTGAACAAGCGTTCACAAGAAACTTTTACGACAATGTGGATGATGCTGTTGAGAGGGCACGTAGGAAACAGCAAGAGCTTTGCGATATTAATAAAAATATCAGAGTCGACGGGACAATATAATGATATTTGATGAAATATGCCTGCACAATTTCGGAACTTATAAGGGGCGACAAGTAATAAGGCTTGCACCTCCATCCCCTGGCAAGCCTATTGTTCTCATAGGCGGATTAAACGGTGGAGGCAAGACAACCCTACTCGATGCGTTCCAGCTAGTTTTTTATGGTAAGTTAGCAAAGTGTTCAAATCGTGGAAGCATTCCGTATGAAGAATTCCTTTACCGTTGTATTAACCGTTCGGTAGATCCATCTGAAGGCGCTGCACTTGAAATTCAATTTCGCCATCATGCACAAGGGAAAGAACATACTTACAGACTTCATAGATCATGGAAATACAACGGCGTAGGTACAAAGGAAACTGTAGAGGTAATAAAGGATGGCAAGTTTGACAGGGCGTTAACAGAAACTTGGAACGAGCATATGGAGGAATTTCTTCCTTCGAACATATCTCATCTTTTTTTCTTTGATGGTGAGAAAATTGAACAATTTGCTGATCAAGAAAAATCAGCTCAATTGTTGTCCATGGCTATCCATTCTCTTCTTGGTTTGGATTTAGTTGATCGTTTGTCTGCTGATCTTACTTCGCTTGAAAAACGCAAACGTAACCAACTAAAAGAACATGAGAACACTGAATTACAAAGAAAAATCAAGTCGCTCGAAAATGATATCGATACTCTCCAATCAAATAAAGACGAAATCAATATAAAGCGGGCAGTTTTGCAACGCGATTATGATGTCCTAAGTAAGCAATTGAATGGCGTGGAGGAAAAATTTCGTAGAGAAGGTGGTGAACTTTACGCTCGGCGTGAAATACTGGAAAATGAGCACCTTGATCAGAAGCGACGTTTGGCAGCATTAGAAGATGAAATGCGTGAAATTGCCTCAGGCGGATCACCACTGCTGCTTGTTAAAAACATGCTCAAAGATATTTCTGATCAGGTTGAGATTGAGAAGAGTGCTTTTAATGCTTCATTAGTATCAGAAATGCTGATCGAGCGAGACAATGAGTTGCTTGGTAAAATACATAGGATGAGTTTGCCCAAAAACATTCAAGAAGAGCTCATAGCATATCTTAAAAATGACCGCAAACAACGCAATACAAATGAAACCATAGAATGTTATTTGCAGATTTCACCACAAGCACATGAGCTATTAATTGCCTTGAATGCTTCTGTACTAAAAACCAATATGTCTCAAGTAACACAGATAATTGACGATTATAACTCTCTTTCTGAGCAGCTTTTAGTGACAGATAGGAAAATATCTGGAATTCCATCAACTGACAAAATCGCAAATTTGTCTAGTGAAATTGAAGAACACAAAGATAAAATTAAAGAAATCACCATAAGACTGAATTTGCATGACCAGGAACTTGCAAAGCTTAATAATAACATTACGTTACTACGTAATTCATTGCGTAGCATTATGGAAAAGCAAATCGAGGGTAATTATAGACAGGACGGAGTCAGCAGAATAATACATCATTCACAAAAATCACGCCTTACCCTCTTAAAATTTAGGGAAGCTGTAGTAGCAAGACATATATACCGTTTAGAACAATTAATTGTGGATAGTTTTCAACAGTTGCTTAGAAAAAAGTCTTTGTTAGAGGGTCTAAAAATTAGTCCTGAAGACTTTTCGGTACATCTGTACACAAACCACGGCAAAACATTATTGCCCGAAAGATTGTCAGCTGGCGAACGTCAACTTCTTGCAATTGCAATGCTTTGGGGATTGGCAAGAGCTTCTGGGAGGCCATTACCGACGATCATTGATACGCCACTTGGAAGACTTGACTCAGCCCATCGTTCTAATTTAATAAAGCGTTATTTTCCGAATGCTAGTCATCAGGTACTTCTTCTGTCAACAGATGAAGAGATTAATCAGGATTATTATGATCAGATAAAACCTTGGATAGGGCACTCTTATTTATTGAATTTTGATGACTCAAAGGCATCGACCGTTGTAACCTGCGGTTACTTCTGGTAGGAGAAAAAATGAATATTGAACACATCCATTTATCAAGTCAATCCAAGGACAAACTTGTTCGGCTTAAAAGATTGACAGGAATTAAGAACTGGAACGTTCTATGTCGTTGGGCTTTTTGCGTATCAATTGCAGATCCAACGCCAATAAAAAATACGGATGTTTCATCTGATGCTGCAATTGAAATGACTTGGAAAGTTTTTGGAGGTAACTATTCTGAAATATACTTTGCTCTACTTAAGGAAAGGTGTAAGAAGGACTGTATAGATATCAATCAGGACAATTTGATACATCAATTAAAGCTACATCTCATTAGAGGAATAAACAGCCTAACATCATTAAAATTGACAAGCATCAATGACTTACTAAGTTTATCAAACCATTAGCTATACTTCGCTTAAAGCTATTTCATTCGAAACCACAAGTGCTACTAACTTATCCAGATTACCAAAAACGCTGCTATTGTAGTAGTTCATTAAGCCAGTGAATTGTTTTGGTGGTGGTGCATATGAGTTGTCAATAGTTTCAATAGTATTTTTAATTGTTGTAAATGCATCATTGTACATGGTTACGTTACAATGAATTGATCCATGGCCTAACAGTGAAGCATTTCTCAATCTTACAATATTTTTAATTTTTGTCTGGTCTATGCCTGCTGAGGTAATTGCCGTTATCTTATTACAAGCACAATCCCAGATATCACCAACTCCACTTGTTTGCCTTCCTCCTATGAAAAACCTGCCAAAGTTATCAAAGGAAGCCTCATTAGCAAATATAAGTAGCCCTTGGCAGTAAGACTCTAATGCTCTTATGACAAGTAACAGTGCAGTAGTAAGTTCATAACGTCTTTTATATACTATGGATAAGTTCAAACAGTACACACTCAACCAAACAAACATTTTAGGTAAGCTGTTACTGCTTATTTCACGGTTTAATATTCTTGAAAAAGCAATTGCACTGCTTAAGAATGATACCCTAGCATCAATTGAAGATGTGTCGTAGGTTCCAATGGGTGATATATTGGCTTTTACTGAAGTGAATGCTGAAGTAAGCTGTGTATAATTTAAATTTACAAGCTCGTCTATATTATTAATTTTAATAAGGTTCTTACTGTCTAGTGAAAATGATGCAAGGGATCTTATTTCGTTTCCAAACAAGAAATCCTCTTCTGCTGAAATTAAGTTACTTATTAATGCAAATGATTTTAATAGCGCAGATTTAATATTTTGATTGATTATATGTAAACAAATGCTTTTAGATGCATCTATCGCTGATCTAACATTCATAATTGACTGACTCTTTGCTGCTCCGTCAAGCAACTTTAGATGTGACCACAGCAAAGCGATCACTTTATTATTATCAAGGTTGGCAGATAAGTTATAACTAATTTCCTTATCAACATCGAAAATCAAGACTTCATTTCTGCTGACTTCAATAGCTTTAAATATTGATATCAAGTATTCGTCATATTCGTTATTTATAGCTTTTCCCAAATAAAATACTGAACAGTTCAAACCTGAGGAAAATATGCGCTCTTTTAGCTTTATCGCAAAATCTCTTTCTCCAGAGGTAATTACAATATTATCAGGCATTATGTTGCCAGATAGTTGATTTACAATATTATCATTGTAATATGATGATAATTCGTCATCATTTCTATAAATTACATTGAAAGCCCTCAGCATTATTAACCTTCACTGTCATCTGTAGTGCCATTTTCAGTTGACAATATATCTACATCATAACCAAGACTATGTTTCAGTTTAGCACTTGCTTTACTAACATCTGCTATACTATATTTGCCTACTAAATTATCGAAATCTGGCAATACCTTGTCTTTTGTAATTAAACCTTCTCTTACTTGTTTAGATTGTAATTTATATGTCTCCTCTGCTACCGTTATTTCTTCTCTTTGGTCCTTATCAAGACTAAAATCTACTTTATAATTTAGCTTAAAGAATTTCTTTCTTTCAGTTGAATATTGCTGAATGAAGTCACTTGCAGCTTTGAAACCAACATCTAAAAGTTTCTTTTTCACTTGCTCAAGGTTCTCAGGCTTAATTCCCACTGAAATACAGAAAGATTCTAAAATTAGCTTATTGCCTAAATGGGCAAGTAATAAATTTGCTAAGGCTTTTCTCGTTTCTTTCAATGGTTTTATTTTATACCCTGAATAAACGGAATGCTGCATATACTCCATGTCAATCGCGAAACATTTACCTTTATCTTTCATAGATTTGTTTAAAAGAGTAACAATCCCTTTCGTAGCTTCAATAGGCAAAATATTTTGATCGCGCAATATTAAAAAAACCTTCGATAAAACAATGAAAATTGCCCATTGAAACACATTTTTATCAATTAGATTTGAGACTGATGCTTCTCTTTTTTCTTTGATATTGGATTTAAATGTCTCTAGAATTGCCCTTGCTGGGTCCATACTTTTAGTATCTGGTATAGGAATATAATTAATTAATAAGTCCAAAACTCTACTTGCATAAATGTTATCTTTATTGTCCTTATCATTAGCAACTTTCTTTAAATCAGTAATCTGTTCTATGTAAATGTTATAAGCCTTTTTATATTCATCTGAGTTAAAAAATATCTCCTTCAAACATGGTACAATGTTTTTATCTATCAAATATTCAATGGTTTCTTTTTGAGATAGAGTAAAGTCATTATAATTTATAGGATTGGGATAGTCTGCTGGATCACCATTTTCTGGATATAGTTCCTGTTCTTTTGACGGCGTGACTAGTAAGTATTTAATTGATGTAGATGTGTTGAAATTATCTCTCAGGGCTTCTTCAATAATACCAATGCTTGTTAAGGAATATTCTCTTTTAATAAATGTCTTGTCTTTTGCTTTCTTTGTATTCCATTCAATTACAGAAAGGCCTTCTTGCAATAAGGTATTGTCATCAAGTACTGATTTACAAAACCTTCGGCAAGTAAGATTTGGTATTGTTTCATCTGACAGCAAAATGTTAAAATGGCCACCAACTAATTCCATTGTAGAGTTTACGTCTACAAATAAGTGTCTAAACACTTCTGGCACAGTTGGCAATTTGCTCCCATTTGTTTGCTCTCGTTTAACTGTAGAGTATGGAGGAAATAATATGCAAACTGGCATTAAAAGATTCTCTATAAGCTTGTGATCATTCTTATACAATTCATTCAACGCAAAAAGCCTATGCTGTCCATCAATTACTACAAGCCTTGCGCCAGCTTCTGCACCTTCTGAAAGATAAAGCTCTAAATTAACAGTCGATATATCGATACCAACCTTAACTAACTCATCTTCAACATATGTGTCGACCTTATATGCGCTCTCATTTTCTTCTTTAAAATACTTAATTCTAAACAGATTTGCCCATTCTCTAATTAAATAATCACCTTCAATATATCCCTTCTCATCAGGATAATGTTCGAGCATCTTGTTATTATCTGTTGGGATAATAGCTGCTAAAAGTGGCGGGAAAAAGGCTGCTCTTGTGGACATTTCTTTTTCAGAACCTTTTTGATATAAATACGGTTCAATTTTATCCTTTACACGGTCTTCATCAATATCTCGTTGAATTAGTAAATCAAAATCAATTTTGTCGGGACGAATATCACGCGCAAAAGTTAATTTTTTAAGTTGCGAGCTGTTAAGATTAACCATCACATATTCTATAGGGAATGAATTACCAGTAACAAATCTACCAAATGAGCCAATTTTCTCGAAATTAAACGGCTTAAACTCGGACATTTTTTTCATTGTGACCCCTTTCTAACTTATGCTTAGTAATGGTTTAGATATCGTAAGATAGTATTTTTCTAGTATTGCCAAAATATTCATATTTCCTTCAGACAATCTGAATTCAGTACATGCAAACACAATGTCATCCCAATTGAAACCACATAGTCTTAGCCTTACCCCAAATCTGTTGTCATCGGCATTACTATAAAAATCATATTTATGTTGTGTGTATCTATCAGACAACGTCTGTTTCTTAGTAATTCCTATATATATTGGTTGTGTTAATAATGGCAGTGATGATGCTAGAGAAACAAACTGATAAATATCACCGACTGGGATGTTTTTTATTAAGTCAATGATATTAGAAGGTGTCTCTTCATGTGCATGTAAAATATATTTTTCGTTAAATGATGAACTTTTTTCAGTGGCTATAAGTGTTCCTGACATAACATTACTTCTGTAAAAACTATTAATTTTAGATAGTTTTGAAATTAATAGTGACTTTGCGCGAACCAACTGGTCATCTGAAAATGATGAATTACCAACTAGTCCTAATTTCGATGGACTAATGGCGTTAAGATAAAAAGCATATAAACCTTGTGAAGGCGGAATATTATCGCAATCGCTCTCGTAAAAAGCTTTTAACTTCATTAGAATTACCTTCGTAACTTCATAATTATATTAGTACGTAATGCACTGAACGTCCTTTTCCGGTCCTTTCAAGTACTTCTAATTCAACAAGTTGATCAAGTTTCCCTGAATGCTGTGGCTCGGCTCGTATTGCCAATAGAAGCATATTTACGTGTTGTTAACCCATCTTCAAATCCGCTTGGCCACTCTTCAAGCACTCTACTGATAACCTTCTTCTGACGCTCTGACAATTGGACATCTTCATGCTTACTCCAGAATTCGGCTCTCATAAATACACCGCAAGAATAGTCTCCGAACGTCCAATGGCTCGCGCAAAACACCCTAAGAACCATATCAGCAAGGCTGTAATATCCTCATTTTCTTTTTGTGACTTTTCCAGGATGTTGTAATGGGATCCCCGCTCGGTTATGATCTGGGTGGATAGGCTGTAATATCAGTTATGCTGCTTGTCGTCCTGGATCCTCGCAGCCTTGATGTCATCTTTGATTTGAAAAATCCGGGCTCTACTTGCCCAGCGCCTCTTCGATCCTCTTCTGGTCAAAACCTTCGATGATCCTGCCGAAGAGCATGAAGGTCGGCGTGGAAGTAACCTTGTTCTTCTTGACGATCTCGAGCTGCTCTTCCTGAAGCTTTACCCCGGCGGGGGTAATGGCAAAGGCCTGCTGGCTGTCCAGTTTGCCTGACATGACATCATGGTAGGCCTTGACCTTGTCGTGTTGGGACAGCACGAATCGGGCCTTTTCCCTGGCCTTGGGGTGACGGGAAAGCGGCAGGAAGAAGATGTACTCGGTTAAGTCGCTCCTCTGCGCAAAATACTTCGCTGCCTTGCGGCAGAAGGGACAGTCGGGATCGGTGAACTCCACAACCGTCTTGGGGCCGGAGCCGATGACAATGGCCTTGCTGAAATCGATATCCGCTGGAGAGGCCGGCCCGGCGCACAACAACAACGCTGCCGCCACTACCAACGCACCCCTGAAAAATGCCGCAAAACGTTCTTTGTTGTTCATTGTCCGCTGCACTCCGTACCGTTTATATGGCAAGGCAAAAGGATGGTGAACTCGCTTCCGTCTCCCGCCTCGCTCTCCGCCCAGATGACCCCCCCGCATTCCTCTACCGCCATTTTGCAGAAGGCCAGCCCCAGCCCCGCCCCGCCACGTTCCCGTCCAACGCCGCTTCGCGACTGGACATAGCGTTCAAAGATAAGCCCCAGGTCATCTGCAGAAATACCGCTGCCGGTGTCTCGGACGCTTACCCGTACGTGACAACCCTGATCCGCAAAGCCCTCTGGCAGGTTCACGTAGGCAGGCAGCCGCTCCCATGGCATCTCGGTGTCTTTCTGGCAGAGGCAGGAGACGATTATCTCGCCACCCTCCGGGGTGAACTTGACGGCGTTTGCCAGCAGGTTGGCGATAACCCGGCTGAAGGCATTTTTATCAACGGCGATCTTCGGCATTTCGTGGGAAAGCCGCTCCTTCAGCCTGATCCCATCGTGTTCGGCAATTCGCTTGAATCGCCTGGTAACGGTCCGCAGGATTTCCGCCGCGCCATGCACGGTGAGATTCATCTGCATCCGGCCGGCCTCGAAGCGATGGATATCCAGCAGGTTGTCGATCATTGCGATGACTTCATTACAGCTGTCGATGGCGGCGTGGAGGTATTCCGCCTGTTCTTCATTCACCGGCCCCAGCCTCCCCTCACGCATGATGTCGATGGAGCCGATCACGGCGGTCAGGGGATTTTTCATATCGTGGGATAGCATGGAGACGAAATCGTCCTTTTCCTGTTCCAGGCGCTGCTTTTCCAGCAGCACGCGCCTGTTGGCGATGGCTCGCATGACCCGCTGGAGCATGTCGTCCGCTGTAAAAGGTTTGGAGAGGTAATCGACGACCCCTCCCTTCACGTGCTCCACGGCCAAGTTTTCGTTGCAGCCGGAGGTCATCATGATGACCGCAGTGTTCTTTCCGGTATCTCGAATATGGCTTAGCACCTCGATCCCATTGGCCTTGGGCGCCATGACATCCAGCAGAGCCAGAGAGAAGTCCTCGCTCTCAAGCGCGGAGATGGCCGCAGTGTCGTCCCCTACCCAGGTTGTCGCAAAGCCAGCTTCCAGCAGTTGTTGTGCTATCACCCCGGCATTGTCGGCCTGGTCAGACACCACCAAAATCTTTTCGGAAGGTTTTTGTGCGTTCATCGGAGAACCCCATTCTTCCCGCTGCCGGCGAGAAACGCCTCGGCCAGAACAATGTCCTCTGGCGTTGTGATCTTGATGTTACGATAGTCTCCACGTACAACGTGGACCGCTCCGCCGCGCCGTTCGACCAGGGATGCGTCGTCGGTCCCCATGAATCCTTCCTGTTCCGCCGCCTCATGGGCTGCGAAGATAACACCGAATCTGAAACCCTGGGGCGTCTGGGCTTGCCAGAGGGTCTCCCGGTCCGGGGTATCGATGACGAAACCGTCCCGGACCGTTTTGATGGTGTCCTTGGCCGGCACTGCTACCAAGGCGCCGTCACAGCCGCGGGCCACCTCAATGGTCTCCAGCAGCAACTCCCGGCTGATGAGCGGCCTGACCCCATCGTGTATGAGCACCACATCATGCTCTTGTGCATGCCGTCGGAGCGCCAGCAATCCGTTCATAACGGAATTCTGGCGTTCCCTGCCGCCGGGCACGATCTCCAGCACCTTGCGGAAACCATGAGCCTCAACCACATGTTCCCGGCAATAGGGGATCTCGTCGGCCGGGGTAACCAGAAAGATCCCGTCGATAAAAGGGGCATCCTCAAACATGGAGATGGTACGGGCCACTATCGGCATTCCAGCCAATTGCAGGTACTGTTTGTTTATGGAAGCGCCCATGCGCTTGCCCATGCCGGCTGCCGGGATCAAGGCAAAGGATCTGGAACGTGTCATTTATCTCCCCTTGTCAAAGATGTCCCTGCCTCTGCAAGGGAGAGCGCCAGTCCTGGAAGGTCTCGGTCCAGGATCGTGCGGACATCAAGCAGAAACCTATCCCGATGGATACGGCCGATGATCGGGGTAGATGCCTGGCGCAGGCTCTGTTCGATCTGCTGCACTGATAAATCGCCGATACGCACCTCTATAACACTTGTAGGCAGGCGGAGCAGGGGGAGAGTCCCCCCGCCGGCGCTCGATTCTCCCTGGTGCTTCAGCAAGGTAACCGCTTTGCCGAGACTCCGGCGCAGCACCCGGAGGATGCGGTCGGCCCGACGCGATACATCGGTCGGCTGCATCGTAAGCATGCGAAGCGTCGGGATATCAAGGATCGCACGACGCTCGTCACGATAGAGACGCAACGTGGCCTCCAGCGCCGCCAGGGAGAGCTTGTCCATCCGCAGGGCGCGCAGGAGAGGGTGGCGCTTCATCGGTTCCACGATGTCCCGCCGCCCGGCAATGATCCCGGCCTGGGGACCGCCCAGCAGTTTATCGCCGCTGAATGTCACCACATCGGCGCCCCAATCCAGGTACCGGCGAACGGTCGGTTCGTGTGCAATCCCGTACGCTGCCAGGTCGATCAGGCAACCGCTGCCGGCGTCTACCATGACCGGAACCCCGGCCTCGCGCCCAAGGACCGACATCTCCTCCACCGTGACCTCGGCGGTAAAGCCGACCATGGCAAAGTTGCTGGCATGCACTTTGAGCAGTAGCGCCGTAGCATCGTTGATCGCGGCGCGGTAGTCCCTGGCATGGGTTCGGTTGGTAGCACCGACCTCGACCAGATGGGCTCCGCTCTGAAGCATCACTTCGGGGATGCGGAATGAGCCGCCGATCTCGACCAGTTCCCCTCGGGATACGATTACGTCCCGACCCTGGGCATGGGACGAGAGAGCCAGTATGACCGCGGCTGCATTGTTGTTGACCACCAGGGCCGCCTCGGCTCCGGTCAGCTCGCAGATCAAGCTCTCCACATGGACATTGCGCGTGCCCCGCTCGCCCGTGGAGAGATCGTATTCCAGGTTTGAATAACCGCGGGCGGCCTTGCGGATTGCCTCTTCGGCATCGTCTGCCAGTGGCGAGCGCCCCAGGTTGGTGTGTATCACCACGCCTGACCCATTGATCACGTTGCACAGGCTGGGCGCTCCCTGTTGATCGAGCTCGGCGCTCACCAGGGAAAAGATACGCTCCTCGGAAAGCTCGCAGGATGCTCCGCTTCTGATGGCGGCGCGCAACCTCTCCAGTACCGTACGTACGGCTGACAGCAGTTCCGGGCGCGGATGGGAAGACACAAGCACGGCCATCCGGTCCCATGCCAGGACACGATCAACCTTCGGTATCTGCCTCAATATCTGTTGGTGCACGATGGCGATCCTGACCGTTATTGTATCATGGCATTATGATGAACCAGGGAAAGAAACGGAAGATCTTGACCAGCAGTTTGTTGAAAAACGTCCTGAGGAAGGCCGGATGCCAGGAGCACGGACAGGCAGCCGAGGCATGGCAGCAGTCATGCCCCTGTTGCGAGTACTGCGCAACGCCGCAGACGGCTCTTGGCAATGGTTTTCAACAGCCTGCCAGAGACGGGCTTGATTTAACCATACAAAAGAGGAAAGTGCAAAAAAAAACGGGCCTGCAAGGGACACAAGGGCAGCCGTGGCGGGACCATCGCCAGGTCGCACCCGATCAAAGATCCATCTGAATTGCAGCGGCTTGAGAAGAAACAATGCCGCTACCCCTTATGAGCACCTGCCCGCCGTACTCGGCATTCTTGCGCACCAGCATCTCGGCGGTATCCGCATCCTTGCGCCTGAAAGCCCCAATGATCTTTTCGTGCTCCTGCACCGAAATGCCCATGCGGCCAGGCAGCGAGATGGACATCAGGCGCAGGCGTTGGAAACGCGTCACCAGGCTGCCTATCATCTCCCGAAGCTTTTCATTGTTGGCAGCCTTTATGAAGACATCGTGAAAATCATTATGGATCTTGAAAAAGGTCTTGATATCGTTCTGGGCAGCCAGTTCGGCCAAGCGGTCATTGATGGCTTGCAGCCGGTCCAACTCCTTTGCGGTCAGCTTTTCGCAGGCGCGCCGCGCGGCATACCCTTCGAGGATGCTCTTTATGGCATAGAACTCTTCCACATCCTTCTCGCTGAACTCGCTTACGACCGCCCCTCTCCTGGGAATGACCGTCAGATACCCTTCCGATTCCAGTTGGCGGAAGGCCTCGCGGATAGGGGTCCGGCTGATGCCGTAACGTTCGGCCAGGTCGGGCTCCGAGACCCTGCTGCCACCTTTGAGCTCCCCGGAAATGATGGCGTGTCGGATGCTTTCCAGGATCTTCTCGCGAAGGGTGAGATGCTTTTCCATCGATATTTTCATGGGGTGGCCGAGCTCCGAATTTTTTTAACGTATTGTATACAGTATGCACGGTTTGTCAACCGTAACCTTCCGGTATTGTGGTTTTTTGCGCTTTTGTTGCGACTAAAAAACTAGAGTGGCCCAGTCCCGGCATGGGGCCCCACCCCGGCCGATCAATCGGAAAAGAATTATCCTCCTTGAATTTTACCGACTCAGCAGGTAATCTTCAGAGCATTTGCAGTTGTTTAGAAATCGTCATGAAATACTGTTGCAAGGCGCAAGAGACAACCTGCTTGAGGATCTTCCATGGACCCTGTACGGCATCTGAAAATATCCGTGCTGGTACTTTTGCTGTTGGTATCGGCAGGCACGGCCGGTTTCATGACCATCGAGAAGTGGCAGCCGCTCGATGCCCTCTACATGACGGTTATCACCTTGAGCACCGTTGGTTTCAAGGAAGTACACGACCTGTCCGATGGCGGCAAGATCTTCACCATGTGCCTGATCGTGGTGGGGGTGAGCGTTCTGGGCTACATCGTGGGCAGCCTGGCCCAGATCATGTTCGAAGGGCAGATTCAACGGGTTATCGGGAGGAAAAAAGTGGAGAAGATGATCGAAGCGCTCAGGGACCACTACATCATCTGCGGATTCGGCCGGATCGGCTCGCTGATATGCAGGGAATTCAAGGCAAACGGCCTCCAGTTCGTGGTGGTGGAAAAGGATGGGGAAACCCTTGAAAAAATCCTTGAGGATGGCTACCTGCACATGAGGGGCGACGCCACCTTGGATGAGAGCCTGCTCAAGGCCGGGATAAAGCGGGCCAAGGGGCTTATCTCTGTTGTCACCTCCGATACCGAGAACGTCTACATCACCCTTACCGCCCGAGGCCTCAATCCCGACCTTTACATCCTGGCCCGTTCCGGGGAGGAAGGGTCGGACATCAAACTCAAACGTGCCGGAGCAAACAAGGTAGTCTCCCCCTATCTCATCGGCGGCAGCAGGATGGCCCAGTCGGTACTGCGTCCCAACGTGGTTGACTTCATCGAGATCGCCACCGGCAGTGAACACATGGACCTGCAGATGGAGGAAATCAGCATCCCCCCACACTCCGCCTTTGTGGGTGAGACCCTGGTCAGTTCCGGGTTTCGCAAGGAGATCGGCGTCATCATCGTCGGCATTAAAAAGTCCCACGGCAAGATGGTCTTCAACCCCCACTCCCAGGCCAAGATAGAGGCTAACGACACCCTGATCATCCTGGGCGAGCCTGGCTCCATAGCCAAGCTGGACGACCTTGTGGCGCGTCCCGCCACGGATGCTGCCATCAAACAGCACAGGAAAGAGCACAACGACAATGACAAATAAGATCCACGCCCACATTCCCTATCCAAAATTGGCCCAACACCTGGCTTATCTGGTGGAAAGGCATATAAATCCCGAGATCTACCTGCCTGCGGAGGCACTGGACCTCATGGTCTGGGAAGATCTGGCTGTCCAGGCCCACACCCTCCATGCGGCAGGACTCGCCACCACCATCCATTCGCCCTTCATGGATTTGAACCCCGGCGCACTGGATGCCAGCATCCGCGAGGCAACCCGGCTGCGGTTCCGGCAAGTCTTCAAGGCCGCGGAACTGCTGCGACCGAGGGTGATCGTGGTACACCCCGGTTTTGATGAACTGCACTACGGCGATTACCGGCAGAGGTGGCTTGGCAATAGCATCGACTTTTGGCGTGAATTCGTCACAATCGCCAGGGAGATGGACACCGTCATTGCCGTGGAAAACATCTTCGAAAAGGAACCCTCCACCCTGCGGGCACTTCTGGAGGAGATCGACGAGCCGTGCTTTCGGCACTGCTTCGACTGCGGACACTGGAACATGTTCACGACCGTCCGGATGGAAGAGTGGTTTGCCGAGCTCGGCCCGTACATCGCCGAAAGCCACATTCACGACAACCACGGTCTGGCGGATGAACACCTGCCATTGGGAGAGGGGGAGATCGACTTCGACCTGCTCTTCGGCCTGCTGAAACATTACGCGCCCGATGCCGTCTGGACACTCGAGGCCCACAGCATCGAACATCAGCAACGTGCACTGAAAAATATAGAAAAATATCTGTAAATTCAAAACGGAGACATCAATGCCTGAAACAATTCTCGTCACCGGCGGCTGCGGCTACATCGGCAGCCACGTCGTCCGGCAGCTCAGCGAAGCGGGCCGTAAGGTCGTGGTCTATGACAACCTCTCCACCGGGTTCCGCGATGCCCTGATCCACGGCGAAGAACTTATCGTGGCCGATCTGGCTGACCGCCAAGCCTTGGAGGCAGCTTTCGAGCGCCACCACTTCACCACGGTCCTTCACTTCGCCGCCTCCATCGTGGCCCCGGAGTCTGTCTCCCTGCCGCTCAAGTACTACGGCAACAACACCCGCAATACCCTGGGCCTGTTGGAGGCCTGCGCCAAATTCGGCGTGCAGCGCTTCATCTTCTCCAGCACCGCCGCGGTCTACGGTTTTCCCGACGGCGGCACGGCCTCGGAGGAAAGCCCACTGGTCCCGATCAACCCCTACGGCACTTCGAAGCTTATGAGCGAGTGGATGCTGCGGGACACATCCGCAGCCCATGGCATGCTGTACGCGGCCCTGCGCTACTTCAACGTGGCCGGCGCCGATCCCCTGGCCCGCCTGGGGCAGCGCACCCCCGAGGCGACACACCTGATCAAGGTGGCCTGCCAGACCGCCCTGGGGATGCGGGAAAGCGTGGCCATCTACGGCACCGATTACCCGACCCCTGACGGCAGCGGCATCCGCGACTACATCCATATCGAGGACCTGGCTTTTGCCCACCTCTGCGCCTTGCAGTACCTGGAGAACGGGGGCGAACCTACCGCCATGAACGTAGGCTATGGCAGGGGGAGCAGCGTTCGGGAGGTGCTGGAGGTGGTGAAAGAGGTGAGCGGGGTGGATTTCAAGGTGGTGGAGGCGGAGCGCCGTCCGGGCGACCCGGCCTCGCTGGTGGCGCAGGCCGAGAGGATCAGGCGGCTGACAGGGTGGCAGCCGCGTTACGACGACCTGCGGACCATCGTCGCCGATGCCTGGAGGTGGGAGAGCAAGATGGCTGGCAGGTAGCGTCTGGTGACAGGCTTGTAAGCCTTTTGAGACTATGCCTGGGAGGGGCAGGTGCCGGAGAAGATCTACCGCTTTATGGCCGGACAGATGGAGCAGATCTTCTCCCGGATGAGCGTATTCGAGCGGAAAAAACGAGCCCGTGGCCAGTGGACAGCAATGGTCCGTGGCAGGGAGGCAAATTGCATGTTGCAACCATCTGACGTTCAGCGCGGGCGCCTGAAGATCAAGAGCATCCGCAGGGGCGCAAGGGCTGACCTCCGCTTGACAGCCTCCGCTTGCAACGGTTCCTCCGCCGACGTGGAAAAGCCTCCATGCTGAGGGCCGCCCACCTCCGCCGGGGGCGGAGAGATCACGGACAAAGTGCCCGGCTTCATGGAGTGGCTGGAGACCCCGGCCGGACGGGTGCCCAGGATTTCGTCGGAGGTCGGCTTAAACGACCGGCTGGGCGCCTGCAAGGTCCGCTGGGGAATCGGCAGGATGAACTACATGGTACCGCCGGGGCTTTACGCCATCGGCCGGCCAACTGCTGACGCCCCGGTGCTGGTGACCGCCAACTACAAGATGAGTTACGACATTATACGTCGCATCCTTCATGGGCGCAACGTCTGGCTGCTGGTACTGGAAACTTACGGCATCAACGTCTGGTGCGCAGCCGGTAAGGGGACCTTCGGCACAGGCGAACTGGTGCGCCGCGTCACGGCCGCCGGCCTGGCACAGGTCGTCAGCCACCGCCGCCTGATCCTGCCGATACTGGGCGCACCCGGCGTGGCAGCTCACCAAGTGGCCCAGCGCTGCGGGTTCTCGGTCAGTTACGCCGCAATCCGGGCCGCAGACCTGCCCGAATACCTGGACAACGGAATGGTCACCACCCCGGCCATGCGGCAGTTGAGCTTCACACTTTACGAACGGCTGGTGCTGGTGCCGATCGAACTGGTAACAGCCCTTAAATCCGTCGCGATCGTGTCCGGGGCAACACTTCTGCCGGTAACCGCGCTGGGTGGCCTAAAGGCAGGCATGGCCACCCTTCTCGCCTATTGGGGGGCGGTACTCACCGGGATCGTAATCGGGCCGCTGTTCCTCCCCTGGCTCCCAGGCAGAAGCTTCTCGGTCAAGGGGGCAGTGGCTGGACTCATCTGGAGCTGCACATTCTATCTTCTTGCCGAAGGGCACTCCTGGGGCATACCGGCGTCCATGGCCCTCTTTCTGGCGCTGCCTGCGGTAAGTTCCTTCCACACCCTCAATTTTACCGGGTGCAGCACCTACACATCCAGGTCGGGCGTGAAGAAGGAAATGCGCCTAGCCCTGCCGGCAATGGGCATCGCGGCGCTTACCGGAGCTGTCTTGTTACTGGCGGGAAAGCTTTTTTAACACTACGGAGTCACTATGCAAGGCTTCAGATATCTGGACGACGTGACGACCCTGAAACTGGATCAGTCAGCCTGCGTGGGCTGCGGCAGGTGCCTGGAGGTTTGCCCGCACCAGGTGTTCGTCCTGGCGGAAAACAAGGCCTTCCTCAGTGACCGCGACGCCTGCATGGAGTGCGGAGCCTGCGCCCTCAACTGCCCGGTGAAGGCCATCACCGTGGACGCCGGGGTCGGCTGCGCCTCGGGGATGATCAACGAGTGGCTCCGGGAACGGAAGCTGCGCGCGCCGGGCGGCGGTTGCTGTTCCTGATCACGTGAGCCGCAAAACGCCATATAATACTCTTCAGGTTTAAAGGAGGTGGCGGTGCCGGAACTCCCAGAGGTGGAACTGACCCGGCGCAGGCTGGAGCCGGAACTGGTCGGCAAAAGGATCGAACGGGTCATTGTGAGGACACCGAAACTTAGGCTCCAGGTTCCCCGGGAGTTGGCAACCGTGCTGCCGGGGCGGACCATCATTTCCGTGGGAAGGCGGGGCAAGTACCTGCTGCTCGACTGCGAAGCCGGGTGGCTCATCGTCCATCTTGGCATGACCGGTTTCCTCCGGTTCCTCGCCGCGCCGGCAGCCCCCGGAAAACACGATCATCTCGATCTTTGTCTGGAAGGCTGCTCGGTGCTCCGCTTCCACGACCCCCGCAAGTTCGGCACCGTGGCATGGACAACGGGCGCGCCCGCAGGTCATCCGCTCCTGGCCGGGATCGGCCCGGAACCACTCACCTCTGCTTTTGACGGCGATTATCTCTTCAAAAAAAGCCGCTCCCGCAAGGTTGCGGTGAAACAACTCATCATGAACGCCGCCACGGTTGCCGGGGTCGGTAACATCTATGCCAATGAGGCGCTGTTTCGCGCGGCCATCCGTCCGGACCGGCCGGCCTGCTCTCTTACCCTTCACGAGTGCGAACAGCTTGCTCTCACCATCCGGGAGGTGCTGCTGGAATCCATCGAACAGGGGAGCACCTACCGGGTGGCAGAGGAAACGGTCGCCTATCATCCGCTTACGTTTGCCGTGTACGGGCGGGGCAAGGGGCGCTGCACCCGCTGCAACGGTCCGCTGGAGGAGATCAGGCTGGGAAACCGGAGCACGGTCTACTGTCCCCGCTGCCAACACTGATTAAAACGGTGATACCCGAGATTAACCGAGGCGGGCATCATAGTTACACGCATCAAGCCATCGGACCTGCGGATAAACGCAAAAAGGGCTGCCGGTCTGGCAGCCCTTGCTGGTTTAAGGCATGATTATCCGCATGTACGTCAGACATGCCCGACAAACTCCCGCAGGCTGGCGATCATGGATGAATCCGGGGTCGGGTCGATGTGCGGGATCTTGGTCTGTCCCCCCAGCTTGCCGCGCACCGTCTTGGACCATTCGTAGATAGCCCCCTCCCCAGCCATCAATACCAGGGGTCGATTGATGCGTCCCTGGCCGCGGAAGGCGGCATAGTCGGCGTTCATGTCACACAGAGCGGCATCCAAAAGCTGCCCGGCCTGTTCAATGTTTCCTCCGGTCCCTGCTGTGGCCAGCACCCACACGTGCCGCCTGGACCGCACGTCCGCTCCGACCATGAACTCCCGCACGTTCCAGCTTCCTGAGGAATTCAGCTCCACTATCGCCCGCTCCACCTCTCCCTGTGTTACCTTCTCCTCCAACTTGTCCAGAAAACGGTCCCTGCCGGTAAACTCGATGAAATGCGGCGCGAGCGAGGTGAAGCGGATGGTGTCGCCGATATGGTAGCGCCACAGTCCTGAGCAGGTGCTGAGGATCACTGCGTAGCGCTGTCCGACCTCTACCTGTTCCAGCGGGATGGCAGTAGCGCCCTTCGCCGGTCGCCCCTGCTCGTCCAGATCCTCGAAGCGCACGAACTCGAAGAACGCACCGTAAAAAGGGGTCAGGCGCATGTGGTCATCGCCTTGCTGCTGAAAGGCCATAAAGGCTTCGGAGGAGGGCAGCAACTCCAGCAGGTTGGGGAGACGGCCGTCGAAAAGCGCCTCGAACTCGCTGCGATAGGGTTTGATACTGGTTCCGCCGTGGATGATCAGCTCAAGGTGCGGCAACAGTTCCCCGAGCGGTCTGCCGCCCAATTCGACGCAGCGTTTCAGGAGCAGGATAATCCAAGGGGGCACGCCGGAGATGACCCGGATGTCGTGATCGTTGATCAGAAGTAAAGCCATGGCCTGGAGCTTCTCTTCCCAGGGGAGAGCCGAAACATGCGCCTGCGGTTCCACGAAAGGGTCGAGCCAGCGCGGGCGGAAGCGGAGCGTGATGGCGCTCATGTCTCCGGAGCAGATATCATCGCCCATGTCGTTCAATTCGGTGGAGCCGGACATGTAGAGGATCTTGCCCGAACCGATGCGCGATGCGCTCTGGGCGGCAAGATAGCAGGAGACCATATCCGTGGCCGCGCGGCGGTTTTCATCGAACATCTGGCCGGAAAACGGGATGTACTTGGTCGGAGCGGTGGTGCCGGATGTCTCGCAGAACATCCGTATCCTGCCGGGCCAGGTGACATTCTCAAGGGTGATCTGTTTTATGCCGTTTTGTCCTGTATGGCAGCCTGCCTCGAAGTATTCGTTCCAGAAATCCTGATAGGTGCGGATCGGCACCTGCTGCTGGAATCGTGCATATGCCTGGTCATAGGGAAGACGCGCCAGGACCGCAAAATCGTGGTCGCGGCCGAATCGCGTTCCCTCTGCCGTGCTGACGAGCCGTTGAAAGATGGCCCGCTGGGCAGACAGCGGGTCCCGCTTCATAAAGCGCTGGGCGCGGCAAGCCGCCGAATGCCTGATCAGCCCCTGCATGGGCCGCGTCCTCAATGCTTGCCTTATAAGCACCATCTAGACCGCCATCTGCAGAAGCGGTGCCGAAAGCTTGCCATACCAGCTTTCCAGCAGCGGGTTGTAGGCATCGTGATGAAAGATCATGGAGGCATGGGGTACGTTGTCCCCCTCGTTCTTGGAGATGACCTTCTTCACCCGGCAGTTGGGGAACAGCCTGGTGTAGCGGGTCGAATCGGCGAACAGCCCAAGTGTCGGCGACAACGGCACCAGGATGTCCTCCTCGTTTTCCGCCATAAGCGCCAGGACCGGCCCTGAAAAAACCGAGCCGCGGGACGTGGGGAACTCGAGATCGCGCAACGCCTTTACCCTCTCGTAGCCCCCCAGTGCCGATGTGTGGGCCAGCACGTCCATGATCTTGCGGCGGATCGCCAGGTGCTTGCTGCTCAACACCCGGTTTTCCGCCCCGGCGGCGAACAGGGCCTGAAAACAGCGGCGCGAGCGTTCCACCTGTTTCTCCAACTCGTCATGCTTGGACGGGTCTGCGGTGATGATCTTCTGCAGGCTGCTCTCCAGAAAGCGGATGCCGTCGCGCTTCTCGCCCTTGGGACGGATCAGGTCGTCGGTGCAGATAACCGGGCTGACCAGCAGCAGGCCGCGGATCTTCTCGTGGATCTGCTCGTCGGCCCGCCGTAGATAATCCACCAGCAGGCCGGAGCCGAAGCTGATGCTCATGATCAGGGGTTTGCTTCCCCTGGAGTGGATATCGTCGATCAGGTCGGACAACTGGGCGGAAAACATCTCGGCTGAGAAGCCGTTGCGGGGGTAGTTGAAATAGTAGATGCTGCCGTATCTGCGCAAGAGCGGACGCTGGAATTCAACCGTTTCCGTGGCATCGGGCACGAAACCGGCTATCACGATGGTCGGCATCGATCCGGCACCCTTTTCACGGAACACCTGGCAGCGGATGCTGTGCATGCTATGGAAGTTCCTCATGAGGCTGAATTCGCGGCTGCGGTCCCGCGGCGCGAAAGGTTTGATGGCCATGGAGCGCATGAAGCCATGGGCCATGGTTGCAGCCGAAACTAGTACGGGGTGAACTTCCTTCGCCGGGCCGATCTTTAATGAAACGGGTTTCATGTCGCCTCCTGATCATCGTAAAAGCCTGTGCATTAAAACACGGCGAGGTTACACACAAGAGACGGTATGGATAAGATTGGTGAAGAATATGTTGCAAATGTGAAAAAAAGAGCCGAGACCTTGACTTCTGTCCCGGCATGACATGGGAGAGGAGCTGCGAAAGAAAACGGCAGGTTGCAGCTCAGGCCGCGCGGCCGCTGTGCAGGATTGTGCTGTAGACGTCGCCGGAGGCGGGTGCGCTATCGAGGGTGAACCTTCTGGCGTTGTGGCCCATCTCGGCCAATATCGCCCGATTGTTGAGGAAATGCCTGATGGCAGCGGCCAGTTCCGCCCCGCTGCCGGCGCTGAAGACCATCCCTGTCTCCCCGTTAACCATCAATTCTTTCGGGCCTCCGGCATCGGATACGATCACCGGCAATCCCGAAGACTGGGCTTCCAGGATCACGTTGCCGAAGGTATCCGTAGCGCTGGGAAAGACGAACAGGTCGGCCGAGGCATAACCGTCCTGCAACTCCTCGCCCCCCATGTAGCCGGTAAAAAAAGCCGGATAATCTTTAAGGCGCACCTCCATATCCTGCCGGTACGGCCCGTCGCCTACTACTACCAGCGAGGCATCGAAGCCGGAATCGATCAGCTCGCTGAAGGTTTCCGCCAGAAGCTCCAGAGATTTTTCCCTGGATACCCGCCCCACGTACAGGAGCCTGATACCTTCCGGTATGCCCCTTTGGGTCCAGAAATCCTGCTTGCGCCTTACCGGCGTAAACTGATCCGTATCCACCCAGCGCGGCAGCGGCTTCATCTTCTCCTCCGGCAGTCCGCGCGACATGAGTTGCTGCCTGGTCCCGTTGGACGGCACCATGACCTCTTCCATCTGGTTGTAGAACCAGATCATGTAACTCCAGGCGGCCTGCTCCAGGAATTCGTCGTTGGTCAGGCTTCGCACGTACTGGGGTATGTCGGTGTGATAGGTGCCGGCTAAAGGGATGTCCATCATGCGGGAGATCAAAAGACCCAGCAGGCCGACGGTTCCGGGCGTGCTTACATGGATTCGGGTGAAGCCCCCCTGCTCGATGTAGTCCATGACATCCAGGATCGGGGGAAATGAGAGCTTCAGCTCGGGATATTCGGGCAATACGAAATCCCCCACCGACCCGAAACGCTTGACCCCCTCCGGGAACGGGGCTGCGGCGTCGCCTGCGGTGATAACCGTCATCTCGACCCCCCGGTTGCGGGCGGTCCGGATCAGGCGGCGGATGGTGATTGCCACCCCGTTGATCTCGTCGAGCGTATCGGTGAACAGGGCGATCTTTTCACTGCCCCCGTCACCGGCATCTGGAAAGGTCTTCTTGAGGCCGCGCATAACATCCTTGCCTTTATGCTGGTGATGGAAGGCCAGATAGTAGGGGGTGACCAGCAGGTGCACCAGGCCTATGGTGCTCAAGGTCGTGACGTGGTCGAAGAAACCGGCCGATAGCGGCAGCGACATCAGGCGAGTGGTATAGATGTAGAACATCCGGTTGGCCAGATAGCTCGTCACGGCGAATATGGTGCGGTTCTGGTCCGCGCCCTTGAGCGTGGCCAGGAATACGTTGTCGTTGAGCAATACCCGTGCCTCGCCGTCGAGGACCTCCTCGAAGCTGCGGCCACGGGAGTCCCGTGACTCGGGGATGTTCTTCAGAACGAACAGCCTGACTTTTTCTATGAACGACTCCCGGGCCGAACCGACATTGAAGAACCGGTTCAACAGGGCGCTGATGAAGGGGGTCGAACTGCGCCTGCGTTCGCCGAAACGCTCCCGGTAAAAGCTGTGCGCGATGCCGTACATGCTGTGGGCCATGGTCAGGGGGCCGCCGTCATCCCCCTCGGCGCGGCTTTTCCCAGCTTTCACGCCCTCGATGAATTCATCCACGGTGCCCGCACCTTCAACGGCCGTGTGGGCCCTGCTGATGAACAGGCCGCCGTGGTCGTCCGATCCCCCCACCATCCCCTTGATCCAGGGTGTGGCCCCGTAGGGCGTTATATCGTGCCGATTGGCAAGCAGTTCCAGGGTTTCGGAGTCTAGGCCGGCGACGACCTGTTCGGTAAATGCGTTGAAACGCCGCGCCCGGCAACCGTTTTTGACCTCGAAGGTGTTGAAGAGCACCAGGGATTTTTCGATGATGTCGGTGGTCAACTTGTCATTTTGCGCGTAGAGCGGATGGGCCATGAAGTGGGCGATGCCCTCCCTGTGGAGGTAGGCCACCATCTCGTAGATGTTCTTGCGCAGTTCAACGATCTGACGGAACTGAGCCTCGTTGATGTGCAGCACCACCACATGGACCTTGCAACTGTTCTCAGGGAAATAGGCGGTTATCTCGGAACTGACGAACACCCCGGGAAGGTGGGCTATCTCCAGGGCGCCGTTGATGCTGTTGTGGTCGCTGATGGTAACGAAGTCCATCCCCCTGCCGCGGGCGGTCTGATAGAGATAATCGGGCGAGGTATAGCTTTCCGGGCAGTTGAACTTGCGCATCGCCCAGTAGGTTGGCTTGTTGGAGTGGCTCGAATGGACATGCAGATCCGCTTTATAGGTTCTCATGCCTGCCACTTGTAGCATAGCCCTGTTACAGGAGTGTTGTGGCCGTGTAATTGTTATGTGTTTTCCGGATGGTTAGTATCAGTAGCGGCAGTCAGCGGAAGAGGCTCCCCAACCCGAGCGTGCGCCGGAAATCCCACAGGTTCATGAAGAAGGCATCAAAGCGCTCATGCCGGACCTGTTCCTCCTCGCGCTCCCAGAAGAACAGCCGGCTTGCCGGGTAGAGATAGCCGAAGGGATAGGCGGTCAGGTTGGGGGCGCGCCGGGCAATCCGCTCCAAAGGGTAGCGGTAACCCTGCTCCTGACGGGCTACCAGTGCCAATGCCTCGCTCCGGGTTGCTGCGGCCCTGGCAAGGAACTCTTCCGGCCTACCCCCGGAGGTGCCCCGCCCCGGCCGTTTTGCCAACAGCGCCCGCAGGGTCAGGGCGCGATGGCGGGCGCGCAGGGCGGTTACCCGCAGGCCGCGGCTTAACTCCCTGGCCGCTTGAAGCGGGCTGCCAAGATGGCCGCCAGGCGCTCTTTCGAGCCGCTCAAGCCTTGAGTCGATGCGCGTTACAAGGGCGTTCATGGCAACGCTGTAGGCCTCCATATCTGCCACCGGCCCAGCGAGAACGGCCTGCGCCTCCGCGGATGACGCATCGTTTAAAAGCCACGAATACTTAAAGCCCGGATCAGGCTGAAAGGGGCGATAAAAAGGATACGGCAGCTCGGAGAACGGGGTCAGCGCCGCCAGGTAGCGCAGCAGGCCGCGCTCCTTCAGATAGCGGTTTTGCAGGTAAAGCGCCTCGTGCCACAGGCCATGCAGCCGTTGGTCCGGCAGGATGTCGTTGAGCGGGGCGAGCGGGCCATCCATGCGCGGCCTGTTGTTGTCGCTGAAACGCCACGACCAGCGGGCGATGCTCCAGTCCACCAGCCAGTAGCCCCATTCCCAGCCAGAGGTGAAGGTAAGATGCCCGGCCACTCCAAGAGCGGCCATCCGGTCCATGTCGCTCAGCCGGCTGTCCAGATAGGGGAAAAGCAAAAGCGGCACCGAGCTGTCGAACCCGACCCAGTAGGAGGATTCAGGCCAGTACCAAGTCTCCCTGCGACTTGCCTCGACGCCTGCCGCATCCAGCATGAAGCGCTGGTTGGCATTGCCGTATACCGGCGCGCGCGGTTCCAAGACGGAATAGCACATGACCGAATGGATCAGGATGCCGCTTTGCGGCTCCAGGGGACGGAGCACCCGCTCCCGCCCGTCGCAGGGGATGACATGGGTGGCGAGCATGAGCCGGGTGCCGTAGCGCCCCGCCACCTCGCGCTCCATGTGGCGCTGCACGCCGGGAAGCAGGCCGCTCAGAACCGGGAGGTGCTCCCCCATGGTAGGCTCCAGCGTTATGAAGTCCCATCTTGCCTTGAACAGCCAGGCCAGGGTGGCATCCACCTGGCGGCAATAGGAGGGATACGGGCGCAACAGGGCCAGGGACTGGAAGGCCTGCTGCTGGAGCATGGACATGGATATCTCCACCCCGCAGCGCACGCCGCGCTTATGGGCGTACTCGACGATGCCGGCCGCATGCCTGATCCAGGCGGCGCGGCCGATCTCCCGCAGCAGGAAGAATTGCATGGTGTTCTGGCCGTTTCTGGCCAGCCAGTCGATGTATTCCCTGACCTCGTCGAGGCCGCCGGGCAGTGCCGGGTTCATAAGCGGTTCGGTCAGTTCGATGGGATGCAGGGTATGGAGATGGAATCCACGCGACTGAAACCTGGGGGTCCCGGCAAAGGTGAAGGAGGGCTTGAGCGGCCAGGAGCGGTAGGCTGGGCAGAGCGTCTCCCGCGGATGGATGAAGCGTATGGCGAGCTTTTCCTGCAAGAGGGCGTAGAGGCCGCAGGCCACCCCTTCGGGCGTCGAGGCGGCGAGATACAGGGAGATGACGCCGCTACGCCGGGTCGACCGCCAGCGATAGGAGCTGTCCGGGGGTGCGGCGGAACGGGCGGAAGCGGCTGCGGCGGGGATTAACGGCAGGTTGATGGCCACATCGGCATGCCCTTGGCCTACGCCGATCAGAGCCTTGGGAAAGGCGCGGCGCAAAAGGAGAACGGTGTCGTCGACGGCCAGCCGCGCCGTGGGCATGCCCAGGAGGGACCGGGAGACAGAGACGGAGATGGCGAGAGGCCGGGCGGAAACGGCCAGGCAGCGGCCGGGCCAGGCCATGAGGGCTGCAAGGCTGAACAAAAGGAGGAGTCGTGCCATGGGGGAACGGCCAAACCCGTGCAAAATCAAGGCACTGTCTGCGTCGGCTCGTCTTCGTCCCCTTGATTTCATTCTTTTTTTGGCGTTGGCATTATACGATAAGCTGGGCAAAATCGGCCACCGCCGTGATCCGTGCCGGACCGCGCCCGACGAAATCCCCATCGATCTGGATCGGCCTCGTACCCAGAAGCTCAACCTCTGTGGCGGATATCCAGGTAATGGCCGTATCCGGCATCCGGCGGCCCAGGAAGAGATTAGCGGCAATCGTCAGGTACCCCCTCCTGCGGCTGCCGGCAACACAGGCGATCTCGAAGCCGCGACGGAAGAGGTCGCTGTTGGGCGCCAACCTGAACGGGCCGCCGTAACGCGAGGCATTGCAGACCACAACCGTGTGGCAGAGACAGCGTTTTCCGGCTGCAACTACCTCCTGCATCTCCCCATCCCACGCAAGGGCCGCCCTGAACGCCGACAGTGCATAGGCCCCCTGCTTCAGCACCCGCTTCTCCCCTGCCCTGACGCCGGCCACCACTGCCCCGTCCAACCCGCTACCGGCCATCAGCGCAAAATAACAGCGGCTTGCCGCAAGTTCCAGGAGCCCGACCGACAGCGCCCTGGTCCTGCCCGCGCATATCCGGGCAATGCCGTCGTCAATGGACGATATCCCCAATTCTGCCGCAAGCACATTTGAAGTGCCCAGCGGGAGCACCGCCAGTGTCGCCGGCCCTGGACCAAGCCCGTTGATGACGGCGTTGAACGTGCCGTCCCCTGCGGCGACGATGATGAATGGATGCTCCCGCACCCTCCGGATTGCCTGGCAGCAGGCAAGTGCCTCCGCCGGATTCCTGACCGGGTGGGTGACAGGGGCCAGGCCGGAACTCTTGAGGGTTTCGACCACCCGAGCAATGCGTCTGCGGCTGAAACTGCCGGAATCGGGATTTATAATCAGGAATGGACAGGATAACATGGGATCCGGATGTTTCGCTGCCGCTGACAGCTTACCTTTGGGTGAGTGAGCACACCCGCTGGCGGCAACCGTATCGGTTGCCGCCAGCGGGCGCACTTCATGATAACAAAGCGCAGGTTTTATCGACAGGTCGGCCTAATCCCCCTTTTGACAAGGGGGGGTCAGGGGGATTTGCTTCAGCACATTCCCGCGCTGATCCGGTGGTCGGCAACCATGTCTTGAGGATCGGTCAGGCCCATGGGGCGATGGCAGGCTCCGCAGTAGGCGCCGGAGTGCAGCCGTTCCCAGAGCACGAGATTTTCCGTGTCGCACCAGTCGCAACACCAGTAGTAGTAGTCTTCGGCAATACGAATCGTCATGTCGGCCTCCTTTGGGCTTAGCCAGTACATCTGAATCGGGATGAGTCTTCGATGATGTAACATACCGTTTAATTGTTACAAACAAATGGAGACAACATTAAATGTACGCAATTTTCACGGCAGGCCGACTCCTATCCGCCAGAGAGCCGGGGCTTGCGGAGCTTTGCCCATGGGGAGTATAATTATTTCAGAAGACCTAAGGAAAGGGGGGCGAGATTATGCAAACAAAGGAATACGATCATGTCTGCAATTGGACTGAGCGGCGCGAAGAGCGCATTCCTCTCCGCAACCTGAAAAACGGGCAGATAGGATACCCTTTCGGCTGCACCTACGCTGGTGAAACGATTCAGGTTCGGCTCGAAAACGGGGAGCTGGATTCGTGGGAGCGCAAGGATTGCGCCGAGGTTACGCATTGAGTAGGGGAATATCACCAAGTGTCTTCACAAAGGGCCTGGCGGAACGCGGGTCCTTTTTTTGTGGCTGGGTTTTGAGCTGCGCGGACGATAGATTCAACATTGACAATTCGCCCCGACGCATGACTTTAAACCACCCTCTCTCGCTATACTCAAAGGTTTTAATGAGAGGAGTTTATCCGTATTGCCTCTCCCAGCGGGAGAAGGAAAAAGCGGCGTATCTGAGTATTTTGATTTTTAGCAAAGTATGTATTAAAAAAATTAACACCCTAGGAAGCGTAGTTGATGAGATTATCAGAAAGCATTTAGTGGATGGAAGGGGGTTGATACGGTGACAGCAAGATCATTCCGGCTCACGCGGCTCTAAAACCAATTTAATTCCATTAATTATTTCAGCTATCAGTTTAACTGGCAAGGTAGCTACATAGTACACTAACTCGCTTTTATTAACTACAAATACTTGGGAAACATTAACTACACTGTTTTTAGGCAATTTTGAATATTTTCTGTCAATAAGTACATTGCCAGGCGCGCTTGCCAGCTTGAGATTTGTGGTAAAGGGACATGCAAGAACAGTGTTTATCTTGCTGAGGTTAAACAGGTTGTTCTGTACTATGACATGTGGGTGCCTATAGCCTGGCTCCGAGCCAACCGGCTCATCGAGTTCAATCCAATATATCTCTCCCTGGCTGATCACCATTCTCTCTTCACGATCTGCCTATGTTGGTTACGCGATTTGCGGAGTACGGACTGTTCCACCGCGTCAGGTTCATCAGCATATGCGGCATTGATTTGGTCAAACATCTCCTTGTTTTTCTGGTGTTCAATAAATGCTTGAGCCGCCAGTGAAAAGAACTTGCTTCGTGTTAGTTTTTTTGCGCGAGTGTAATCATTTATTTTCTCAAAAAGTTTTTTTTCGACTGAAATTCCTGTTTTTATCGCTTGCATGGCTCCACTCCCCTGCTGTTAAGTGTAACCGGCGGTCACACCAAAGTCAATACTAATATAGTTACCTAAAATGAGACTCCTCAAAATCCTGAAACCGCTCCCGCGCCCTCTGGTTACCTTGCCGCGCAGCCATCCTCAAGTCCTCCAGTGCTTTTTGTTTTTTGCCTATCAGTCGGTATGCCTGGGCGCGCAGGAAATAAGCGCGGCCTTTGTCGTTCGGATGCAAACCAATTGAGTTGGTGAGAAAGGGCAGTGCCTCGCTCGGCATGTTGTTTCTTACCAGGATCCAGCCGATATTGGTATGCAGTTTGGGGTTGTTCGGATGTGCCGCGGAAACCCGCTCAAATTCGGATAATCCCTCTCTGCCGCGTCCCAGCTTCAAAAAAACTACTCCGTGAAGGGTTATTGCCGAAATGCCGGTAGGATTAAGCGTCAAAACCCTTTCCGTATCATCCGGGGGATCTTTGCAGATTGTTTACAAAAAGAAAGGTTACTCCCCTGGTTACGTGCGAACGGGACCAGCTCAATTGCAATGTGTAAAACAAGATCATCACTTTTCGGATGAACTTTCCATCATGGCGTTTTCAAACAGCAAATCCCAGGAACTTCTGCCGAATTAACCAGATTGTAACGTCTGTGGGGCAGGTTCAACTTTTAAAAAATTTTAAAATGTGCTATTAGTTCGGCTTCAGATCGTGCAAGATCAAGCGAAAGAACCTGGGATCCAGCTTACAGGATGCCCCGCTTTATTTGAAAATCGGCATCAATGTATTGTTTATTATGAGTTCTAACGACATGTACACCCTTCAAACCAAAACTCTAAGCAATAAGGCAAGCAGTCTCGTCAAAACCATCCTGGCCTGCGCATCCCTCATCGCCATCATCACTTACGGCGGATATTCCCTCGCTGTCGAGCCCGATGTCCGCGCCCAGGCCCAGCATGCACTGACCAACCTCCAAGAGGCTTCGATACCCTCGTCTTATACGAGCGAACTGGAAAGCATCATGGCGACCATGAGTATCGCCGATAATTATCAGCGCCAGGAAAAAGGTGAAGAGGCGGAGATCTTCTACACCCTCGTAATCCAAAAAGCCCAGGTACTGCTGCAAAAAGCCGTTGTACAGCCAACGGCCGCCACCCCGGCTATACCCGATGTTGCCTCCGTTCCCGCCCCTGCCGCCGCTACTCCGGTTATACCAGATGTGGCCTCGACTCCCGAGCCTGTTACAACATCATCAACCGATAAGACGGCTAAATCCGATGTTGCCTTTGTTCCCGCCCCTGCTGCAACATCATCACCAGCCACGCGGGGACTGACAGGCGCCATGAGTGTCTATACCGTAAAAAACGGCGATACACTCCGCCTCATCGCCTCCAAACTGGGGGTAAGCAGCCGGCATCTCCTCTCCATCAACCGTCTCGGCAAAAAGACCTCGGTAAAGGTCGGGCAGAGACTGAAATACGATAACCGCAGGATCATCCCCAAGATGATTGAAAGAGGGATTGTGATCAACATCCCCGACCGGACGCTCTATTATTTTAAAAACGGGGCGTTGGTCCAGACCTTGCCCGTGGCCCTGGGTACCCCGACCAAGACCGACGATATCAACTGGCAGACACCTACTGGGCGTTTCAAGATCATCGAGAAGATCAAGAACCCTACCTGGACCGTCCCACCTTCCATCCAGGCCGAGATGGAGGCGCAGGGCAAGGAGGTCGTCACCAGTATCCCTGCGGGCCCGGATTGTCCGCTCGGCAAATTCGCGATCCGGACCTCGATCCCCGGCATCATGATCCACAGCACCACCAAGCCGTGGTCGATCAACAGCTACTCAAGTCATGGGTGCATCAGGTTGTTCCCTGAAAACATGGAGTCCTTTTTCAAGCAGATCGCGGTCAACACGCCGGGCGAGATCATCTACAAGCCGGTCAAGATCACTGTCGGCGAATCCGGCCGGGTCTTTCTCGAGGTCCATCGCGATGTCTATGACAGGAAGATCAACCTGGCCACGGAGGCACGCAATCTGATTCTAAAAAAGCAGCTGTCCGATAAGGTGAACTGGCGGAAGATCAATGATATCGTTAAAAGGCAGGATGGGGTGATCGAGGATATTACGCTGTAATACATGAGGTCATACGTGTATTTGAAATAAATGTATCATCCCGCCAGGACTATCCCTCCCATATCGTTGTCCGCCTCGCGGATGAAGCGGTCGAAAGAGCTTCCGGCCAGACCGGCCATCTCTCCCAAGGTTATCGTCTTCAAGGTGTCTATTTCGTAATCCCCGCTGTTGTAGGTGGTAGTGTAGAAAGAAATCCTTTTCCTCCGATCAAGCCCCATGGCCAGCAACTGGCGGGCGCCACGCTGGATGAGGGCCAACTTGTCCAGGAGATCGGCGCGGCTTCTCACCGACCAAACACCTAAGTAGACAGGACTGTCAGGATTGCGCACATCGCCAACGATCTCGCCACGCAGAAGTTCATCGCGCGGCCGCCCAAGGTAGGGTATGAAGTCCAGATGCTCGGCCAACTTGCGGTCTGTGATGAAAAACCTGCCGCTGTCAGGGTCAATGGTAAAGATCATGGTTCGGTCAATGGCCTGGCCATAGCTTTGGAACAGCACATCCTTGTACTCGTCGAACGAAACGTTGTCTCTGAGCCAGGTTTCATTGCGACTGATGCGGCTTACCATGCCGAGCAGCCAGGAACCTATGGAGGGGTGATCGATGCGGCATTTGCGCACCTCGTTTTTCAGATGTTCGAAACGATGGCCGCCGAAACGGTAGAGCAGCACACTCTGATATATGTCGCGGACATTGTTGTAGCGGCTGAAGTGATAGATCAGGTCGTAGCAGAACAGCTCCATCTGGCGCAACTGCCAGATGAACGTCGCGATTTCGGTGCGGCTGCTCCCGGCATCGAGGGTGATGTACTGGCTTGATTTGATGAAACGGATATAGCGGCTCCACAGATCATTAAGAAGGAGGCTGTTGCGCGTGGTGCTGCGCTTGAAGGTGATGGTCCAGCGGGTGAACTTCCCTGCTTCGCTTTCCACCCTGATATTGTCGGTTCCGAAGGCGGCATACACCTGGCGTGTGCCGAGTCCCTCTCCTTCGTGCGGTCCTTTGGTCGTGTGGCCGACAAAGAGCGGCATGTTGTCCGGGCCGGGCATGAGCTGCTCGGCCTCTATGCCGTTGCCGTTATCGCTGATGGCCAGGATGACGCTGTCGTCAACCTGCTGCAGGCTGAATTCAATCAGGCCCCGCCTCCCGCTCTCGCGGATGGCGTCCATGGCATTGGCCACGATATTGATCAGGGCGCGACTGCAACCGACGTAGGTGCCGCTGACCGGATCAATGCGCGAAGCGCAGGAAAAACGCACCTCGCAGCCGCTGTCCACTGCCTCGACATAGGGGATGACCCGCTCGAACAGCAGCTCCTTTAGCGATACCTTGTGGGAGAGGTGTACGGTGTCTTCGTACATATTGAGGATGTTGAGCATGACCCGCGATTCGCGGGTGATATCCTCGGCAATCTTGCTGAAATTATCCACCGACAGCATGGCCGCCATATCGGAAAGCACGCGCAGTGATTTCCGCACGTCATGGCGCACCTTGCTCAATTCCTCGACAATGGTCACTTCAGGACGTTTAGAGGCAGCCGTGGTCTCGCACAGGACCGCTGCCGTCGCCTCCATCAGCTGGAAGGCCATCTTGCGGTAAACCACGTGCCCGGCAACGACGAACCCCTTGCCCTTGAAAAACCCGATGGAACTGACCAGCTTGTCCCAGACATAGAAGTAGATGCGGGCATCAGGCGCCACGGAGTTGGCCAAGCGGTTGACCAGCGCGGTGCCGATACCTTTAGCACGGCCGAACGGGCTGGTTACCTGGCGGTAGATGTGAAACTTTTTCCGGTCGGAAGTGGCATACACCTGCATGAAGCCCAAGACTTCCCCCCGGTCCTCCCACACGTAGCTGTGCTGATAGTCCATGTCGAGGGTCTTATCAAGGATATAGGGGGAAGGGATAACGAGCGAATCGATGTTCAAGAGCGGCTGCTGGGCGATGTTCTTTTCATCATGAGGTGTGAGCTGCCTGATATGGGGATGCTCTCCACTCCGGGTTAACGTAGCCATGTCATCTCCCTGCGGCCAAGCGTGCCATCTGCCGGAGCGCGCGGTAGCATCCACGGGGCGTGCAGTCGAAGGTCAGCACCGGGTGGCCCAGGCGCCTTTGCAACTCCTCCAGAGACACGTCGTCCAGGAACAGCCCCTCACCCTCCTTGAGCATCACGTCCGGCACCAGGAGCCCCACGCCGAGATCGTTGCCCTCCAGCGCGGCCAGGATGTCGTTGCCTGACACCAGGCCGGTGACCGTCACGCTTTCGCCGAACAGGCGGTTTTCCACTGCAACCGGTACGATCCGCGCGCCGGTCCTCTCCTCCAGGCGTGCAAGAAATTCCCCCACAAAACCCACTGCCGAGGCGCCGGTCACGACCGTGACCTTTACATCACCTACCGGCCGGGCCGTCCGGAGCACCTGCGCGGCATCCCGCTGGAAAAGCGGCACCATGCCGACCCCGTTCTCGATCTGGGGCAGGTCGCCGTACTCCCGAAGAGACGGAAAAGGGAGTTCGGCCTTGAGGTAAAACTCGTCGGCCAGGAACAGGAATGGCTCGCCCAGGCGTTTGTTCAGGGCCTTGGCCCGTGCTCCCCATGTGGCGACAAACGCCCGCGCGTAGTCGGCTTCCACCGGCTTGAGCTGCGGCAGGCGCCCGCGATGGCGGGTGAGTCCCAGAGGCACCACTGCCAGGGATTGCACAGCCGGATGGAGTCCGGCCAGGTCGCTGACGGTCCGCTCCAGCTCAAGACCGTCGTTTATACCCGGACAGAGCACCACCTGGGTGTGCATGCTGATACGGCCGGCGGCCAGGTCCCGCAACTGGCCTAGAATGTGCGGAATGCCCTGCCGGCCCAGCATCTGTTCCCGCAGTGTGGGATTGGTGGCATGAACCGAGATATACAGCGGCGAGAGGCGCTGGTCTATGATGCGGGCCAGTTCGGCAGGCTTCAGGTTGGCCAGGGTGACGTAATTGCCGTTGAGGAAGGAGAGGCGGTAGTCCTCGTCCTTGACGTAAAGCGGCTTGCGCAGCCCCCTGGGAAGCTGATGGACAAAGCAGAAAATGCAGTTGTTGCGGCACCTGGCCGGCTCCGGGGCCTGGAAGGTCAACCCCAGGGGCTCAGAAGGCTCCCGCTCGATCTCCAGTTCCCAGACCTCGCCGTCAGGTTTGGCGACCTCCAGCAGCAGATCGTCGTCGGCTTGCGTATGGTAACTGTAATCGATTAAATCCCGCAGTGGATGATTGTTGACGCCCAGCAGCCGGTCACCCGGCTCCACGCCCATCTCCTCGCTGATGGAACCGGGCGCGACCGCTTCAACGAGAAGACCGTTCATCACGCCCCCCGTAAAATTCCGACTCTCGGTACCAGGCGGCCAGGGAGCGCAGGAAAACCTGCAGCACGGCGGTGACCGGCACGGCCAAGAGCATCCCCATGATCCCGAACATCTGGCCGCCGATCAAAAGAGCAATGATGGCCACCAACGGATGAAGGCCGACCGTATCCCCCACCACCTTGGGGGTGATGACCGTCCCCTCCAGGGTCTGGACCAGGCAGAACCAACCCAGGCAGAGCAGGGGATGGAGCATGTCATGGAATTTGAGCAGCGCCATGACGACCGAGAGACAGATGCCGATGATGGTGCCCACGTAGGGGATGATGAAGGCCATGCCGGCCAGGGTGCCGATGGCTATGGACAGGTCTATGCCGATGAAATACAGGCCGATGCTGTAAAGCACCGCCAGGATGGCGCAGACCGAAAGCTGGCCGCGGATGAACCCGACAAGCACCGCATCTATTTCACGGAGCTTTTCGTTGTAGACGCTACGGTAGCGCTCAGGGATGAACGACTGTACGAACTCCTTCAACCGGGGCAGATCGGCCAGCAGGTAGAAGAGGTAGACCGGGATGATGAAGTAGCCCAACAGCGCAAGGATAAAGGCGATTGTCGAGGAAAAAGCCTCCCGCAGGAGGTTCAGGCTCGGCTTGACGATATCCGGCGCAACGCTTCGAGCGCGGTTGACGGCCTCATCCAGGCGCAGTGCCAGTCTGTCCGGGGTTTCTATCCCCAGGTACGACTTGACCGCGGCCGGTGTGATCTCGTAGAGATGCCTGGCATAGGCAGGCAGGTTGAGCTGCATGCTGGAGAACTCGCTGCTGAGGGAGATGACGAAGAACACGGCGACTCCGGCCCAGATCGCCAGAGCGGCGGTAAAGACGATCAGTATGCCTGGGATGCGCCCCAGCCCTTTGTGCTCCAGGAAGGCCACGGCAGGGTTCAGCATGTAGGCCAGGACAAAGGCGATGAAGAGTTGCAGGAAGACGGTGGCTGAAAAATAGAGGATGACCGCCGCCATGGCCACAAACAGCACAGCCGTTGCGAGAAGGATCTTTGTACTTTTGTTCATGGAGGCCCAGTCAGGATGCCGCCTAGGGGGTGACGCCCCGAAGGCGGCTTAAGCTTTTTATTGATGCAACCGGAAAGCGCCGTCAGACGAGGTGATGGTGGAGATGGCATGCTTGTAGATCAGGATGTCGCCGCTGGAGTCCAGCAAAACGGAGAAGTTGTCGAACGACTTGATGTGTCCTTCCAACTTATCGCCCGACATCATGATCACGACCACGCGGATGCGCTCCTTGCGGGCCTGATTGAGATACTGGTCCTGAATGTTGAAGGGTGCTTTTGCCATGAGGGGCTTTCCTCCCGTTATTCAAAAAATTCAATAGCATGCTGTAAAATAGTACCAAACTTTCCCGGATATTCAAACCATAATATGGCCGGGTCGGCATTGAACCATGTCAATTGGCGTTTGGCATAGCGTCGCGTGTCCCGTTTCATTAGCTGCACGGCTTCTTCCTGGTTCAATTCGCCAGCCAGGTACGCAGCCGCCTCCTTGTAACCGATCGACCGCATGGCCTTCAACTCGCGGCCGTATCCCTGCGCCAAAAGCCCCTGCACCTCGGAGAGCAACCCCTCCGCCAGCATCCGCTCCACCCGCGCCTCGATACGCGAGTAAAGCTCTTTGCGGTCGATGCTGATACCGATTTGAAGCGCATCGTAACGCCGGGCGCTGAAGGAATGTTCCTGCTGATGGCGGGAAAGGGGGACGCCGGTCAGGCGGTGCACCTCCAGGGCGCGGATGATGCGCACCAGGTTGTTGGGATGCATGCGTGCCGCCAGTTCCGGGTCCACCTGCCGCAATCGCTCCAGCATAGCCTCGTTGCCAAACTGCGCAGCCTCTTCCTGCAAAGCTTTTCTGACAACGCCCGCGCCGCTGGGAGAGTCCACAAGCCCTTTCAAAAGAGCACGGATGTAAAGCCCGGTGCCGCCCACCACAATAACCCGCTTGCCGCGGCCGGTGATGGCACGGATCGCCCCGTCGGCCGCCTCTGCGAAATCGGCGGCAGAGAAGAGCCGGTCCGGCCCCGCCACGTCGATCAGGTGATGGGGGACACAGGCGCGCTGCACCGGCGTCGGTTTGGCGGTGCCGATGTCCATGCCGCGATAGACCTGCATGGAGTCGGCATTGACGATCTCGGCATCCAGCTCAAGGGCCAGGCGCAGGGCAAGATCGCTCTTGCCCGATGCGGTAGGGCCGACGACGACCAGGATCTTGGAGCCGTTGTGAGAATTCATGGTGCCTTTCAGTAACGGACTTTTGAACAACCTCCTAGGTCCGCTTGAAGATCTTTTCCAGCTCCAAGAGGGTGATGGTGTGGGATACCGGCCGGCCATGGGGGCAACTGGCGGCAAAGTCGGTCTCATCCATGGCCTTAAGCAGTTCATTGATCTGGCTGCTGTCCAGGGGGTGAAAGCCCCGCACCACCGAGTGGCAGGCGATGCGGGCCAGCAGGCCGTCGACGCTGGCTTCGAAGGCGGAGCTGGTGCCAAGGGCTGTAAGCTCGGCCACTATATCCCGCACCAGGCCCATGCCGCCGTTGCCGGCCGCCAAGCGCGGCAGGGCGGAGACTATGACGGTGGCGCCGCCGAACGGTTCCAGTTCGAAACCGATCCGGGCGAGGTCGTCATGGAAACGCACCACCAGGGCGCCCTCGCTGAAGGAAAGCTCCAGCGTCTCAGGAAAGAGCAAACGCTGCGATTCTACCCCGCCGGCCAGGAACTGCCGCCGCAGGCGCTGGTAGGCAACCCGCTCGCTGGCGGCGTGCTGGTCGATAATCACCAGTTCGGCACCGGACTGGCAGAGGATGTACTCGCCGTGGAACTGGCCGATGATCCCCAATGCGGAAAAATAGCCGGTTGAGTCTGTCGGTGCGGGGGCGGGCCGGAACGGCTCGGCAGATTCTTTGACCGTGTCGTTGGAGGGAGCGACGGTATGCACCACACCCTTTTCCCCGGTGGGTGGGTAGCTTGCGGGATAGGGGGTGCGTGCCGGTCGTACCGGGATATCCAGGGAGGCCTGGGCCGCGGCTGCGATCCGCTCCCTATATGCCTGTCCGGTGGGCGGCAAGGCTGTTGCCGCGGGCTCCATCTCCCGGCGGTGCGTCAGCCAGGGGGACCTGCGCAGCACCTCTTCCAGGGCGGCCTGAAGAGCGTCGTGCACGGAAGCCTGGCGACGAAAGCGCACCTCATGCTTGGTGGGATGAACGTTGACGTCCACCTCGTCCGGCGGCAGCTCGACAAAAAGGGCGAGGACCGGATAACGGCCACGATCGATAACCCCGCGGTAGGCCTGCATGATGGCGTGTTGCACGACCTTGTCCCGAACGAAACGGCCGTTGATGTAGGTGAACATGGCCGAGGTGGAGGAGCGGACAACGCTGGGGCCGGAGATGAAGCCTGTGACGGTGATGCCCCCCCCTGAGCCGGCAACCTCGTGGAGACCGGCGGCGGCGTCCCTGCCCACGGCCTGGGCGATGCGCCGGCGCAGATCGCTTTTCTGCACGCGCAGCAATTCCCTGCCGTCGCTGACCAGGCTGAAGGCTACGTCTGGCCGGGAAACCGCCATGCGGGCTATCGCGTCTCCCACGTGCCCGGTCTCGGTTTCCGCGCTCTTCAGGAACTTGAGGCGAGCCGGGGTGTTGAAAAAAATCTGTTCCACCGCGATGACCGTACCGGGGGCCATTCCGCAGGCCTTCACGTCCCGGACCCGCCCCCCCTCCACAACGATCTCGGTCCCTTCCAGGCTGTCTGTTTCACGGGTTGCCAGCCGGAAGCGGGAGACCGAGGCGATGGAAGGAAGCGCCTCGCCGCGGAAACCCAGGGTCAGGATACCGTCAAGATCGCTGTCGGTCCTGATCTTGCTGGTGGCGTGGCGTTCGAGGGAGAGCAGTGCGTCCTCCCGTGACATGCCGTGGCCGTTGTCCGTTATGCGGACCAGCCGCCGCCCTCCTGCCGTGATCTCTACGGAGATGTCCGTTGCGCCGGCATCCAGGGAGTTTTCGAGTAACTCCTTGATGACAGAGGCTGGCCGCTCGACCACCTCGCCGGCGGCAATCTTGTTGGTGATGGTTTCCGGAAGGATGGCGATGCGCTGTGACACTTGAGGGACTCCGCGGTTTGGTTCCGCTCAGAATTACTTAAATTGATTACATCGCCTTCAAAATAATAAGGATGAAATCAAGGCGGCAAGGATTAAGGCGACGAAAGCGTGCAGATCATATAGAGGAACAGAAGACAAACCAACGGGATAGAGCCAAGTTTCGGAATCGCGCCACGATCCATCCGTCCTCATAATACAAGTGGATGCCTATTGTGCCGAAGGAATGTTGTTACTTCTTCGGACCGCCAAACAGACTCTCAAAACCGTCATCACCGGGTTTGCCGGAGTTTTCGGGCTTGCCGTCAGCAGCGGGATCCGGGGCGTCGTCCCAGGAAAAATTATTCAGATCGAACGCATTGTCAACGGCAGCGGGTTTGCCTGCGGGCGCTGTGGGACTCTTCTGCGGGTTTTTTTCCAGAAGGCCGCCGAAGGCGTCTTCCTTGCCCTGCGGCGAAGTGGCCGGTTCGTCCTCAAGGTTGAAAGGGTCATGGGCTGGACCGCCCCCCCACTGACCGTTTGCCGGTTCGTTTTCTTCAAAATCAAAGGAGAAAATCTCTGAGGTCGTGTCCGCATCCTTCGCGGGGTGGTCCACCTCGCCTGCTTCGACCGCCATAGACCGGGCCATTTCCGTTCGGGCCGAAGGAGGAAGCGCCATTGCCTTGAGTCCGTGGGCCGCCTTATAAGCGGTAAGATCCTTGAGGCACTTGGGGCAATTGTCGTTGTACTCGAAACTGTTGTATCCGCACTTGGGGCATTTCATCCGCGACTCCTTGCCATGCATATTCCGGTTCAGATCAAAGAAGACATTCAAGGCGGCGAGGATTGAGGCGACGAAAGCGTACAGTCAGTACGTTGAGGAGCCGAAGACAAGCCAACCAAGATGCCTTTTTGATTGCGAATTGGAATTACATCACGTCCCAAATATACTGCAAAATTGCGCTAATGGCAATAGATGCGGTCTCTGTCCGCAGAATCCTGCTGCCCAGTGAAACCGGCAGATAACCCTGCAAGAGAAACTGTTGCACCTCAATGGGATCAAACCCTCCCTCCGGCCCGACTGCCACGACAACGGAAGCGGGACAGTCACGATCGGCAAGGGCAGCCTTCAGGCTCTGCTTCCGCTCCCCTTCCCACAGCAGCAGACGGAGTTCCTGGGATGTGGACTTGGCGGCTTCGTCAGCCGACAAAGACCATGTGACGGCAGGGACAGAACACCGATTGCATTGCCGGGCCGCTTCGGCAGCTATCCGCTGCCAGCGTTCCAGCTTGGCTGGGAGTTGTTCCGTACGCACGCGGGCCACGGAACGGCGGCCGCAAAACAGGCTGAAATCGTGGACTCCCAGTTCCGTCCCCTTCTGAAGGATCAGATCGATCTTCTCTCCCTTGGGCAAGGCCTGGCAGATGGTGATCCGTGTCCCGTTGTCCCCGGCTTCAGGCGCCTGCCGGAGCGTTTCGACCCTGACGGAGACCCATTCCCGGCTCACCTGGTCGATAATCCCGGAATGTTCTTTGCCCGCCTCATCCACCAGGGTCACGTTGTCGCCGGCGCCAAGCCTCAACACCCGCACCATGTGGTTGAAGAGATCGCCATTAAAGGACGCATAGCCGTCGCTGATGTTCCGCGACGATATCATGAAGCGCCGCCTGCTCATGCCGCTTTATCGTCCTTGCGGAAAATCATGGCCACCCACTCACCCTGGCGTGCCGTTTCCAGGTATGCCAGGGGCTGGGAGGCGAATCCGCTGCGCACAAATGCCTCCTTCTCTGCCAGGATGCCGGACAGTATCAGCACGCCGCCGCAGGCCAGCCGCGCCGCGAGTTGCTGGGCCAGCCGGACCAGTTCCTCGGCCAGGATGTTGGCCAGGATGACGTCGAAAGGACCGTCCAGGGTTTCCAGGGGGGCCGAACTGCACTCTATCCGCTCCGCCAGGCCGTTGATCGCCATGTTCTCCCGCGCCACCTCCACCGCCTCGGGATCGATATCCACGGCGCAGACGCTGCCGGCGCCAAGACGTGCCGCAGCCATGGCCAGGATGCCGGAACCGGTTCCCAGGTCCAGCACCGACGCGGGATGCGCGGACGGACGGCAGAGCAGGACTTTTTCCAGCTGTTCGAGACAAAGCCGCGTCGTCTCGTGGCCGCCGGTGCCGAAGGCCATGCCCGGGTCCAGGCTCAGGACGATATCGTCCGGTCCTGCCTCCGCCTGCTCCCAGGAGGGAACAATCAGAAGCCGCCGGCCGATGCGGAGCGGCTTGAAATTTGCCTTCCAACTCGTGCTCCAATCCTCGCTTTTAACCATCGTAACGGACGGCTGCGCTATGGACAGGCCCGGATTGACGGCAGCCAGATCTTCAAGGAAAGCCGAGATCTCCGCCAGGCGGGCATCCATATCATCAGCGGAGCTGAAGTAAGCCTTGACCGTCGTGCGCGGGCTGTGCTCGATTTCGGAATGGGAGAAGGCGTCAACATTGAGGTTTTCGACGCAGACTCCGGCACCCGAGACCCCTGACAGATACTCCGCCAGGATGTCAGCCAACTCGTTGGGCAGCTCACAGGCCACCTCCAGCCATTTATCATCCATATAAAATAACATTCTCCCGGATTATTTTAACTATATTCTTATGTTATTTCGGAAAGTTAGCAGAACTCTTGGCCATTGGCAATAAAAAACGGGCGCATGTTCCCGAGAAATGGATAACCCGCCTTGAATCAAAAGAAAGAAACGTTCAGTAACCGGAGGCTCACAATGACCTTCAGCTTTCTCTTCGAGGTTTTCTTTTGGGTGTAAAAGGATTGGCATGACAGGTTGACGCCAAAGGAAGAGAGCCTGAGACGCATAGAGATTGACATATGTCATTATAAAAGTTATATCTTATTAATAAATAATTTCGAGATGTTAGCTTATTTTAATGGGGGAGACGAATGGGTTTGAAGGATTTGATGATTCGTACCAAGTTGATTTTATTGATTGCTGCTGTCAGTCTGGCGCTGATTTTCGTAATGGCGCTTGGGTTTTACGGAATCCGCGACACCTCACTGGGTATTGCCAAAAGCAATACAAGTATCGGGCAGGTGGCTGTCGCGGACAAGCTTGTTAAAGATTTCCTCACGATCCGACTTGATTTGGTATATATGCTGTCGCTTTCGGATACAGGGCAGTTGGAAGGGAAGCGGGCTGACATGCTGAAACAGGTCAGCGCTGTCCGCGAAGGCATCAAAAAAGCCGGCTCGGCAGATCTGAGCGATAACGAGAAAGAGCTGTTGAGACAGTTCAACGATGGTTTCGAGGCCTACCTGGTTCAAGGGGAAAAGTTGGCGAAACTGGCTCTTGATTCTGCGGCAAATAGGGGCAAAGGGCATGAATCGGTCGTTAATTTTGCCGTAACATCGGTAGCGCCCCTCTATGGAAAACCGGCTGAGGCGATCTCCAAAATCGTCGATAACGAGCAAAACGATGTATTGAAGATGGCAGAAAAGAATTCAGCCCGCGCCATGAAAATTGAAGTGTGCATGATCATTATCGGCCTTTTCTGCGTTGGTTTGGCAGTCCTTCTCGGCTTGATGATTTTCCGGTCGATCAGCAAGCCTTTAGCCAAGGTCATGGATGTTCTTGCAATGGTCGCATCTGGAGACTTAAAGGTTCGCTCCGGCCTGGACTCGCGCGATGAAATGGGTCATTTGGCACGCGGAGTCGATCAGATGGCGGAGAAATTAGCCGGAGCAATCAGCAAATTAACAACGAGCAGTCTGCAGGTAGCCGTCGTTGCCAACCACGTTCATAAATTGGCCAATGGTCTTTCTAAAAATTCCGAGATCCTCGCCAGCCAGTCGACAACCATTGCCACTGCCAGCGAGGAAATGGCGGCAACGTCATCCGACATTGCCCGTAACTGTATCGACGCGGTACAAGAAGGCAGGGAAGCCACTGAAGTCGCAGCCTCCGGAGCTCAGGTGGTTGATCAGACCGTAACCGGAATGGCGCGAATTGCCGAGCGTGTCCAGGGATCGGCAAAAATAGTCGAGGAACTGGGCCGTCGTTCCAATCAAATTGGAGAGATCATCGGAACTATCGAGGATATTGCCGACCAGACCAACCTCTTGGCGTTGAATGCCGCCATCGAGGCTGCAAGGGCAGGCGAACAGGGGCGCGGCTTTGCCGTTGTCGCCGATGAAGTGAGGGCCTTGGCTGAACGGACCACGCGAGCGACACGCGAGATCGGCGAGATGATAAAGTCTATTCAGAAAGAGACAACATCCGCCGTGTCAGCAATGGAAGAGGGGGTGGCGGAAGTAGAGCGCGGCACCGCAGGCGCCGCACAATCGGGTGAGGCTTTACAACATATCCTTCAGCGTATCGATGTCGTAACCCAGCAAATCAACCAGATAGCCACGGCGGCAGAAGAACAGACAGCCACGACAACCGAGGTATCGCGGAACATCATGCACGTTACCGAGATTGCCCACGACACTTCACAAGAATCCCAAGGCATAACGAATGAGGCCAACCGCCTTACCGGCCTTTCTGCAACCTTGATGGATGCGCTCGGGGCTTTCAGCATCGAGGAAAGCAATACCATCATCATCAATAAGGCCAAGAGCGCCCACATGATCTTTGTCGGCAAAATTCAGGCCCATTTGGACGGCTCATCCAAAGTGGACCCCTCCACCCTGCCTGACCACCATGGCTGCAATTTCGGCAAGTGGTATGACGGCATGGGTACCGAGCATTGCGGGCATCTGCAGCTCTTTAAGGATATCGTACAGCCGCACGCCAAAGTACATGAACTAGGAAAGGCGGCTGTTCTGGCTTTCAACTCCGGCAATCGCATAAAGGCGGCAGAATTGTGTGATGATATGGTGAATAATTCCATCAGTCTGCTTGGCATGCTTGAAGAACTGGAAAAAAGGTGTGCCTGACAGTAAAACAGTAATTCTTCCATAGCTTATCGATCTTGAGGCTGCAAATTCCAGATCCCGCTCCAGCAAAACGCATGGATGAAGTCAAAGTTTTTGGAACAAAAAAACCTCCACCGTTTACCGGGGAGGTTTTTTTGTCTGCATGCCAGTCGGAACCGCTATTTCTTGCGGCGGTCCGAAAGCGAGATGACCTTGGGGTTGCCGGGATGCTGCCTGGACCGCTCCCGTTCCTCCTTTTCATCCTGTTCCAGCTTGATGCGATCCTGCTCCACCGGAGAGATGACCTGCTCCATGCGGATAGGGGTGCCGCCCATGGTAAAGGAGGCGCCGTCGAGTTGGGCTTCGTCCAGTATCCAGGTAAACATCTGGAGTGGAAAGGTGAACACCATCAGGCGCACCTGCCACCAACCCGGCTTTACGTCGGCGGCAAGATCTTCGATACGGGCATAGAAGCCAGGTTTATTGTCAACGTGGATCAGGACGATATCGTGGGTGGTGGCCATTATGCATCCTCGTCATTCGTGGTGGTAGTGGATAATACGGATTCAATCAAGGCGCCATCAGCGTTGGCTCGTCTTCGGCTCCTGAGTGCGTACGACCTGCAAGCCTTTGTCGCCGGTTTATCATTGCTAGCCTCCAAAGAGCAGAAGCGGCCGGCCGATCGGCTGTTCCAGCAGGGTCTCAGCCTGTTGCACGTTGCGGCGCAGCTCCTGTTCCAGTAGTGCCAGCGCGCTTGCCGCCTTCTCTTCCAGCGCCCCTTCAATAGCACCGCAGATGAACAGCACGCAGTCCAGCGGCCGGAAAGCCGACTCCATGCGGCACCCGCCGGCATCCCCGTAGGGGCAGAGCGGTCTTTGGGCGAAATCCGGAGCCGGCAACGGCACCTGTTGATCTATCAGCGACAAAAGATCCAGTCCGCTGAAACGGTACTTCCCGTTCATGCAGCATTGCCCGCCGCAATCGCGGCATACTGCCTGGCTGCCGGCAGTCAGGGCCAGCATCTCCCCTTTGAGCCGCCGGTAGCTGTCGAGCTTCCCTGTAAGCTGTTCGCGGCTGTGACGGGGAAGCCGGCCATGGATCTCCTCCATGAACCGAACGCCCCGCTGCCAAGCATCTTGATCATTCATCCGCATTCTCGTGAAAATTTTGGCTGAAGCAGTCCGTAAGCCGGGTTCTGTTCCCGGGTCGGGTTACCCCTTGCCGGGCGATGGTCATTCATCTGGGACTGCCGTTACCGGCAGCCTCAAGCAGCCAACCCGGAGGCATGGGCGGGCAGCCCTTGACGCCTCCCTATTTGGCCTTGCTCCTGACGGGGTTTACCTGGCATCCGGCGTCGCCGTCGGATCCGGTGAGCTCTTACCTCACCCTTTCACCCTTACCTGCCATGGCAGGCGGACTTCTCTCTGTGGCACTCTGCCCTGGGGTCGCCCCCGCTGGACGTTATCCAGCGTCATGCCCTATGGAGCCCGGACTTTCCTCCCTTTAAAAAAAGAGCGGCCATCTGTCCTGCTTCAACCAAACTGGTAGCAGCGTTATTGGGACTGCTGCTGTTTCAAGATCAACACCCGTTGGCAGTGGGGGCAACTGATCATTTCATCGCTCTTGAAAAGGCTGTTGTAAAGCTGAGGAGGAAGATTCATGTTGCATCCCAGGCAGTAGCCATCGCGGGCTATGGCGATCGCCTGACCGCGGCGCTGCTCGCGCAGGGCATTGTAACGCTTGACCAGGCTGGCCGGCAGCTCGCTGGTGATGGCCTCGCGCCGAGCGGCATCCTCATCGATATCATGCTGGATCTTGTCTATCTCGGCCTGTTTTTCGTCACGGCGCTGGGAGGTGTTTTCTTCCAGTTCGGCAAGAGTGTCCTTGAGGGCAGCGATCCCTGTATTCAGGTCGTCTATCAGGCCGATCTTCTGCAGGGTCTGCTCTTCGATCTCCGCGGCCTGTCTTCTGGCAGCTGCAATCTCCCGGCCAACGGCCTGGTACTCCTTGTTGGTCTTGATCTCCTTCATGTTCGTCTCAGAGCGCCGGATGTTTTCCTGCTCAGTGGCCTGGCTGGCCTCCAGCTCTCCCTTTTCCTGCTCAAGCTGCTCCACTCTGCTTTCCAGCACGGCAAGTTCAAGGCGCGTATCGATCAGGGCCTGCTCGATCCCGCCCATCTCTCCAGTGAGCCCATTGCGGACAGTTTTCAGGTTGTCGATCAGGTTATCGATCTCCTGGAGCTGTTCCAGCATCTCAAGTCTCTTTTTCAAAATCAGCTTCCTCCCGGTACTAAGGTGTGTGGCTATTAATCAGACTCTTAAAGGGTCGGATTCAATACGGCATGGCACGATGCAGCAGTTTTCGTAGCCTGCTGCGGACAACTGCAGGCCCAGGCGCTGGGCCATGTCGTCCACCATGATGATCTCGCTGGGAAAGTGCCCTGCATCGATCAGGGCGATTCCCTGGTCGAGCGCATCCATGGCATCATGGTATTTCACGTCGCCCGTCACCAGCACGTCAGCCCCGCAGCGGGCCGCCTCGCGCAAAAGCGATGCCCCGCTGCCGCTGCACAGGGCGACTTTTTTGACCACGGCCTCGGGGTCGCCCGCATAGCGCAGGCCGGGCGCGTTCAGCGTCTTTTTTATCCGCCCGGCATAGTCGGCCAGGCTTGTCTGCTCCGGCAGGGAGCCGACCCTTCCCAGTCCGAGCGGTTTGCCCTCGTTGAGCAGGGGATATATGTCAAAGGCCGGCTCTTCATAGGGGTGCGTAGTCAGAAGCGCTCTTACGGCCCGCGGCAGGTTGATGCGCTCTACGAGCACTTCCAGGCGCTGTTCGGTGGCCTTTTCGAGGTTTCCCACGGCGCCGATGAAGGGCGTGGCGCCTGTCAAAGGGGTAAAGGTCCCCTCTCCTGGCGCACTGAATGAACAATCGCGGTAGTTGCCCAAGGCATGGGCCAAGGGTAAAAGTACAGCGCGCACCCGGTCGAGATGGTCGCCAGGCACGAAGACCACGAGCTTGCAGAGATCCTGCCCGGAGGCGGGTTGGAGCGGCCGACAGCCGAAGACCCCAATGCGTTCGGCCAAAAGGTCGTTCAGCCCCCCCTCGGCCGCGTCATAGCTGGTGTGAATGCTAATGATTGCCAGGTTGCCCCTGATGGCGGCATGCACGAGTTTTCCTTGATGGGTTGCGGTCGAAATGGTCTTCAGCGGTTTGAACAGCAGCGGATGATGGGTGACTAGCAGTTGGCAGGAGGCGCTCAGGGCGGCTTCAACGACGGCCGAAGTAACGTCCAGGGATACCATGATCCGCTCTATCACGGTATCCGGGTCTCCTACCTGTAATCCCGAGTTGTCCCATGATTCGGCCAAACCTGGAGGGGCTATTTTGTTAATGATACCAACTATATCCGAGAGTTTTGGCGTTTTCATAGGGTCCAAACAAAAAGAGTGCAACCTTGCGGTGTGCACTCTTGTAAAATGGGTGGTACGGATCGTACCGTTCGTAGTCTTGCCGGCATCCGGCGTATTTTCCTTGTAAGTGAAATGGTGGGCCCACCAGGACTCGAACCTGGGACCAACCGGTTATGAGCCGGTGGCTCTAGCCAACTGAGCTATAGGCCCGGAAAAGTTAATACTACGGAAGTGTGTCGGGAGTGTCAAGAACTTTTGAATCTCACGTCCCGCTTAATCGCCTTCCGGGGTTAAGCCCTGGAGATGAACCTGCCGTCGCGGGTATCCACCTTGATCTTTTCTCCGGTTTCCAGATACGGCGGCACCTGCAGCCTGTGGCCGGTTTCCAGCACGGCCTCTTTGGTCTGGGCCGTGGCAGTGGCGTTCTTGAGCACCGGCGCGGTTTCCGTTACGGTCAACTCCACGGTCATGGGCAACTCCACGTTGACCAGCCGCCCCTCGAAGAGCCCCAATACCACCTCGGTACCCTCCAGCAGAAACGGGGCCAGAGCCTCGAACTCCTCTTCGGCCACCTCGAACTGTTCATAGGTCCCCAGATCCATGAATACACCCTTTGCACCGTCGGCATACAGGAACTGCCCTTTGTTGCGGCCGTAATCGGCCTCGTCCACCTTGTCGCCGGAACGGAAAGTCTTGTCCAGCACCTGGGAGGTGATCAGGTTGCGGAAGCGCGTCTTGACCATGGTGTTGGCACCGCGGGCCGACGGGGACTGGAAGGTGACATCGAGGATCAGGCAGGGCGCGCCGTCCAGTTGGATGACAAGCCCCTTTTTGAAATCGGATGTGGTGAACATGGTATTCTCCTTATATTATTTGTAACTGCGTAGAAAAGTTTCAGTCTAATTGCCGTCTCCCCCGAGTTCATAAAACACAGGTACCATGCGTCCCTTGTGACTCCTGAGACTTCGAGCGAGCAGCTAGTGAGCGGGCGAGTAACTCGGATTTTATTTTTTGCGGTACTCAGCAGTGGGCCAGAAAGGGATACCGCCACGAGGGGTGAACTCGCCCCGCACCGTCAGCCAGACCGGGTCGAGCAGCGCGACCAGATCGTTGCAGATGCGGTTGACGCTCGCTTCGTGGAATTCGCCGTGCATGCGGAAGGAGCCCAGATAGAGCTTAAGGCTCTTGCTTTCGACACACAAATGGTCGGGCTGGTAGTCTAAAATGATTCTGGCGAAGTCCGGCTGCCCGGTCATTGGACAGAGGCAGGTGAATTCCGGGCACTCGATGTGCAGGGTGCCGACGGCCTTGGCCGGATTCATGTCCGCATTGGCAAAGGGGCTGGGGAAAGATTCCAGAAGCCCGGCATCGGGCCGGTCGTAGCGGTAGGCCGTTGCACCGGTCCCCAGAGATTTCAAATTATCGTGAAGCGCCATACAGCATCTCCCTTGCAGTAGGTCCGGAAACTAGCGACACCATACCATTACATCGTGCTTCAGAGCAACCCTTTGAAGCTCGTCTGCCGGTGCGACAGAATTGACAGCTTGGATTCAAACGCAAAAGAGTATGTTTAACTCCTTAAACTGCGTGTATACTTCAACCGGGATTTTAGGGCACGAGATGCTGCCGATGCATGACCGAGAAGTTCGTGCAGGAACTCATACTCCGACTAATTGAATATCCGGGTTTAACATCATCCCGCAACAAGGGGGAATTTCACCTTGGCATTTCCTATTGCACCGTTGATCGAGAACGTCCATTTTCCGCCCATCTCCGAGGTCAAGGAGTGGATGGCTGCACGCCAGGACACCGGGCTGGCACTGATCGACCTCTGCCAGGCCGTCCCGGACTATGCGCCGGCAAGAGGGTTGACGGCGCATCTGACCGGCCTGCTCGATGATCCGCTTTTGTCCAAATATTCACCCGACGAGGGCTTGCCTGAGGTGCGCGAGTCGATCTGCAGCTACTACCGGCGCAAGTACAGGGCACTGATCTCGCCGGCCAATCTCTGCCTGACGATCGGCGCCAGCCAGGCCTTTTGGCTGGCCATCGTAACCCTCTGCAATGCCGGAGACGAGGTGATAGTCCAGGCCCCCTACTACTTCGACCATGCCATGGCCCTGGATATACTGGGATTACGCGGGGTGTACGCCCCGTTCGACGAAGCGTCCGGAGGCCTGCCGTCGGTGGCGGTGATGGAGCGTCTCGTAAGCGCCAAGACCCGCGCCATTCTGCTCGTCACCCCTAGCAACCCCACCGGCGTCATCACCCCGCCGGAGACGCTCTACGAACTGTTCGAGCTGGCCCGGCGCCGCAATATAGCCCTGATCCTGGATGAAACCTACAACGAATTCATCCCGGAAGGGCGATGTCCCCACGAACTGTTCAGCCGGACGGGGTGGGGCGAACACTTCGTCCACCTGGCCTCCTTCGGCAAGACCTTTGCCCTGACCGGCTATCGCGCCGGGATGCTGGCGGCTTCCGAACCGTTCATCCGTCATGCCCTGAAGGCCCAGGATACCATGGCGGTCTGCCAGCCGCGCATCACCCAGGAGGCGGTGAGATTCGGGGTGGAGCATCTTGACGAGTGGGTTGCCGCGAACCGCGTCATGATGGCGCGCCGCCACGACCTGTTCCGAACGGAATTCCTGAAGCCGGGCAATCCTTTCCAACTGGCGGCCAGCGGGGCTTTCTTCGCCTGGGTGCGGCATCCATTCCACGGCCTGACCGGGCGCCAGGCCGCAAAGCGGCTGGTTGACGAGGCCGCAATTCTCTGCCTGCCGGGCGAGGTCTTCGGCCCCGGCCTGGAGGGGTATCTGCGGCTGGCCTTCGGCAACATCCGGGAGGAAGCGATCCCGGAGGCGGTGCGGCGTTTTCGGGAGATGGAGGGCTGATGGACGTCATCACCACCCACACCAATGCCGATTTCGACTGCCTGGGCGCCATGGTCGCCGCAGCCAGGCTTTATCCCGGCGCGCTGATCGCCTTTCCCGGTTCCCAGGAAAAGGCGGTGCGCGACTTCCTGGCCGTCCGGCCCGAGTACTTAACCGGTGTCGTTCGCGCCAAGGATCTCGACATGGACGCCATTGCCCGGCTGATTATCGTCGATTGCCAGCAGGGCGAGCGCATCGGACGTTTTGCCTCCATTCTGGAACGTCCAGGCCTGGAGATTCACATCTACGACCATCACCCGATCACGGAACAGAGCATCAGGCCGACCGGCGGCATAATCTGTCCATGGGGCTCGTCATCCACCATCCTGGGCGACCTCCTGATGGAACAGGCTGCGGAGCTCACGCCGGAAGAGGCCACCATGATCATGCTCGGCATCCACGAGGATACAGGCCGGCTGCTGTTCACCTCGACCACACGGGACGACTACCGGGTGGCGGCCTGGCTCATGGAACGTGGCGCGCGGGTGAACGTCGTGGCCGAGGCCCTCTCCCAGGAGTTGAGCAGCCAGCAAGTGGGGCTCCTGAAGCTCTTGCTGGCAACGATCAAGACCACCACCATCAACGGCGTCAATATCTCCATCGCCCATGCCACGAGCGACCTGTACGTCGGCGACATCGCCGCCCTGGTCCATCTGATGCGGGACATGGAAAACCTCGATACCCTTTTCGTGGTGGTCGAGATGGAGAATCGCGTCTATCTGGTGGCGCGAAGCCGTATCCTGGAGGTGAATGCAGGGGACATCCTGCGGCGCTTTCACGGAGGGGGGCATGCCACCGCAGCGTCGGCCGTGGTACGCGGCCAGCCGTTGCACCAGGTGCTTCAGCGCTTGGAGGAACTTCTGCGGGTCGAGGTGAACCCGAGGGTTTGCGCCGGAGACATCATGTCCTCCCCGGTCAAGACGATGCCCGATGACGTCACGATCGCCAATGCAAGGGACCTCTTGACCCGTTACAACTGCAACGCAATGCCGGTCATGTCCGCTGGCCGGATGATCGGGATCATCTCCCGCAAGATCGTGGAGAAGGCGCTTTATCACGATCTGGGGGCTGCCCCGGCCACCGACTTCATGCATACCGAATTCATGCGGGCCGTTCCTGCCACGCCCATAGCCGAAATTCAGGAGTACATGGTGGAAGGCAACCGCCGTTTCGTGCCGGTGTTCAAAGGGGATGAGCTTGCAGGCGCCGTAACACGCACCGATCTGCTGCGCCACATGTACGGCGGCCGCCGGGGCGAACCGGGGGCTCTCTACGATGTAGGTGCCCTGAGTTTCTCACCCAAGAACCGTTCCGTTGCAAACCTGGTCAACAGGAGGCTTCCTGCTGCCGCCGTATGTCTACTGCGTGACCTGGGCCAAACCGGCGATGAACTGGGGCTGGCTGTGTACGCCATCGGCGGTTTCGTACGCGACCTTCTGCTGGGGGCGGCAAACCTGGACATCGACGTGACGGTGGAGGGTGACGGCATCTTCTTTGCTGAACAGTTTGCGGGCCGTCACGGCTGCCGAGTGCGCAGCCACCGGACATTCAATACGGCAGTGGTGATATTCCCGGACGGGGCCAAGATCGACGTTGCCAGTACCCGGCTGGAATACTACGAGTCGCCCGGAGTGCTTCCCACCGTGGAACGTTCCTCTCTGCGCCACGACCTGTACCGGCGGGACTTCACCATCAATACCCTGGCGCTTCGCCTCAACAGCGCCCAGTTCGGACGCCTCACCGACCATTTCGGGGGGCAGCAGGACATTCAGGAACGGCTGGTCAGGGTACTGCACAACCTCTCCTTCGTGGAAGACCCGACCCGGGTCTTCCGCGCGATCCGTTTCGAGCAGCGACTCGGTTTTCATATCGCGCCACACACCGAGAACCTGATCCGTAGCGCGGTTCGGATGAATGTCCTCGACAAGGTGGGCGGCCCTCGCCTTTTGAACGAGTTGATCCAGATCCTGCGCGAAAAGGAGCCGGCCGGAGCCATTGCCCGCATGGCCGGTTTCGGCCTGCTGCCGTTCATCCATCCGGCCCTCAGACTGGCCCCTGAGACACGGCAGGCAGTTGATGAAGCCGGGCGGGTCTTGGCCTGGTTCCGTCTGCTGTATCTGCCGGATGCCTGCGAACAGTGGCAGGTCTACTTTCTGGCCCTCTGCGACAGACTTACCCATGACGAGTTTCAGGATGCCTGCCGTCGGCTGTCAATGCCGGGGCGTGTCTTTACAAGGGTTTTCAGCCATCGGCGACAGGCATTGGGGACCCTCGACACTATCCAACGCAAGGTGAGGCGCAGCCCCGAGATCCGCAACAGCGACATGTACGCATGGTTTCATGGCCTGCCGCTGGAGATGCTGCTTTACCTGGCCGCATGCGCCAGCCGCGAAGAGGTCAGACGCTTTGTTTCCCATTACATTTCACACCTGCGCAAGGTTCGTTGCTTTCTTGACGGGGACGGACTGGCTGCGCTGGGGTTGGCGCCTGGTCCGCAATTTCGCAAGATCCTGGATAGGTTGCTCGTGGCTCGTCTCGATGGCGAGGTGGTAGATGACGAGCAGGAGCGTGCCTTGGCTCAGCAGCTTATATTGTCAAAAAACTGAGTTGGTGTTGCAAAAATGCGTCACTTATCTGCCGGCGCTACGATATTTTGTCACTTATGTTATTTTGACACGCCGCTTCCACACGGCAAAACCAGCGTACATCCCGACTTTGGGGATTTGACGACTTATATTCGTTTTTGGCATTAAGATTGCTTTAATTTTGCAGACGTTTAAACACGGCGTAGCGAGGGTGGTCCATGAAATCAAAGTTAGTACGTGTCATCTCCCTGATCACCTGCTGTGCCATGCTGGCTTCAGCGGCACCGGCCTTTGCCGGCGACAATACTTTCCGCGACATATTCGAGGACGCCTTCTACGGCGGTGCTGCGGGGGCCTTGGTGGGCGCCGCCCTCCTGGCCTTTACCAAGAAACCGGCCAATCACCTGGATTATATGGGCTATGGAGCTGCTACCGGTGTTCTGGTCGGTTCCGCCTATGGCGTAGTCAAATCGGCCAAGTCCCTGGCGGAGATAGATAGCGGCAACATCAAGTTTGCCATGCCGACCATCATCCCCGATTTAAGTAATTCTACGGACTCGCGCCAGACAAGCATCACATGGCGGGCGTCGTTGCTGCGTGGGACTTTCTGGTAACATCCCTTCTGCCGCACATGCTGCACGAAACCAACGTCTGTTGCTAAATTGCAACAGGCGTTTTTTTCTTTGCGTCCCCTTGCCTGTTGTGAGTAAATTGGAATAAAAAATCGTGGAGGATGTCTTATGTCACAGTTCACAAACGTTACCGTGGTTAAAAAGGCCAACGTCTATTTTGACGGCAAGGTGGTCAGCAGAACGGTGCTGTTCCCGGACGGCAGCAAGAAGACCCTGGGCGTCATGCAGCCGGGGGAGTATGAGTTTTCAACAGGAGCGGCCGAAATCATGGAGATCCTGGCCGGTGAACTGGAATGGCAGATGAAGGATGAGCAGGAATGGAAAGAGGTAGCGGCCGGCGAGGCATTCAACGTGCCTGCCCACTCCACGTTCCTGATGAGGACGGAGACGGTGGTGGATTATTGCTGCTCTTTCTTGCCCTAGTTTCGCAATTCTCGGTTTTTTCGTGGCCGCTGCCTTCGCAGCGGCTCCATGGCGAAGCCCTTGTTTGCACCTGCGCCGCCCGCGCCGTCCGCCACGATGGCTAACAGAGTTTCCTCTTTGCGGACGGCATAATCCAAAGGAACGGTATACCGCTGCATGCCTGATAAAGTCTCCTCTCCACCCGTCGGCCGCTTCGCCCCATCCCCCACCGGGGCCTTGCATACCGGGTCGCTGACAACAGCCGTGGCGAGCTGGCTGATGGCCAGGAGCGCCGGAGGGAGCTGGCTGCTGCGTATCGATGATCTGGATGCGCCGCGTCAAGTGCCGGGCATGGCCGACGAAATCATGAAAACCCTGGAGCTTTACGGCCTGTACTGGGATGGCGGCGTATCCCGGCAAAGCGACAATCGGGGGGCATACCAACAATATTTCAGCGACTTGCTGGCGACCGGCCTGGTCTATCCTTGCAGCTGTTCTCGCCGTGAGATCGCCCTGGCCGCCTCGGCCCCCCATCCGGACGATGATTGCCTCCCGTATCCCGGCACCTGCCGCGGCGGCATGCAAGGGGATGCGGTCCGTTCCTGGCGCCTGCGCGTGCCGGACGAGCCGGTCTGTTTCCACGATCTGCACGACGGGGCGGTCTGTCAGCATCTTGGTGAACGATGCGGGGATTTTGCCCTGCGGCGCGGGGATGGCGAGATAACCTATCAACTGGCGGTGGTGGTGGATGACCATCTTACCGGGGTGACCCAGGTGGTGCGGGGGGAGGATCTGCTGCATTCGACGCCGCGGCAGGTCTATATTCAGGAGTTGCTCGGGCTTCCTCGGCCCGCCTATTGCCATATCCCCCTGGTGGCCGGTCCCTGCGGGGCAAAGCTCAGTAAACGGGATAACCTGGTTTCGCACCATCTGGGGAGTCGGCCAGGGAAAGAGAGCGCCCTGCTGCTGGGTGTGCTCCGGTTTCTGGGGCAGAACCCGCCGGACGGGATGGCCGGCGCACCATGCGAGGAGATTCTCCGCTGGGGGGTCGGCTGTTTCGACGTTGCACGCTTGCCGGCCGCAAGAGGCGAATTGGTCATTTCTTCAGGGTGTTGAAGATCTACATGCGACGTTGCCGTTCGCTCCAGAACTCGGCTAAACACTGCCGGGCCATGTCGAAATCCTCCAGATCAATCTCCACGTCCGGCGTCCAGGGCCGGTTTTTGTAGTACAATCGATCGTAGTAGTGTTCGACGAGGCCACGGGCGATCCCTTCCACATCCCAGTTGTCCAGCAGCGTTTTGATCTCGGCGTAGCGCACGCCGCCAAGTTTCTTTTTGATCCGCTCCAGGGCCATGGCCATGGCGTAGCGATACTCCATGCACGCGTATTCTCCAGCCAACCGGCGCACCCGCGTCTCCAGTGATGCATGGCACCAGACCTTGCAGGCGGCGGCCATGGTTTCATAGACCGTTTTCGGGAGCGATATCTTCCCGATACGCTGGCTCTCACCCTCCACGATGATCGGACGGTCGCCGGGAGCGCCGCGAAAGGCGTCCCAGAGCAGGGTGTCGAAGCGCTTCTGGCTGGTGTGCTGAACGAGCCCGATCTCGCCGAAGGCCGAGCCGCGATGACAGGCCAACCCTTCCAGGTCGATCACGGTCCACTGCTTCCTGTCGAGGCCATTGATAAAGGTCGTCTTGCCGGTACCGGTCATGCCGTGGATGACAATCAGCGGCGCCGGCGGGCTGAACGCTTCGAACCAGGCGCATACATGGTTGCGAAAGGCCCTGTACCCCCCCCTGAGCTGTACCGCCGCATAACCGCTCATCTCCAGCAAGATGGCCATGGAAAGACTGCGAAGGCCGCCGCGCCAGCAGTAGACCAGCACCGGCCTGCCGGCCGCATGGGCGACGACGTCGTGCACCATTGCGGCAAAGCGGCCGCAGGTCAGCTCCAGGCCGCGCATGCGCGCCTTTTGGGGACCTTCCTGTTTGTAAAGAGTGCCGATCTCGACTCGCTCCCCATTGTTCAGGATGGGAATGTTGACGGCGCCGGGCAGATGATCCTCGGCGAATTCCAAGGGGGTGCGGACGTCGATGATGCAGTGCGTGTCCAGCAATGAAGGGGTGAATGAAATTTTTTCCGGCATGAAATTCTCCGAGAAACAGTATAGGCGACTCCCACTCGGCTGGCAACAGAGAAGTCCAGGGAACCATTCTTCCTCCTTGGGCCATGACCGCAGCAATACCCATGCACGACCCCTGCCAGACATATTGCGGCATCTTCATCCCTAATGGAAAATCTAAGTTGAATCCAACCCGGTAAAATGGTACAAAAATCTGTGAGATATATTTTCAAAGGCGATGTCAAACAAACAAAAAACGACGGGAGGGTTTATGGCTTACGCGGCAGATTTCGAAAAAGCACTTCAAGTGGGGCGTCCTCCCACTATCTGCAGACTCTTTCCCAATTCCAAGGCCCTGATCGTCAGCGGCAAGGTCATCGACCGGGCCATGCTCGCCAAGGGCAAGGCGGTTACGATGGCCGCCAACGGCCGAAACTACTTCGTCATCCGCGGGGCGCTTGCCGCGGCCCAACGCGCCAATGCCCCGCTTTTCATCGAAATAGCCAAGTCCGAGGGGGGGCAAAAGGCCTACTGTGCGGTCAATTATTGGAATATGGCCCGCATCGTAGATGCACTCTGCAACGAGATGGGGATCACGGTGCCGGTCGCCATCCATGCCGACCACTACGGGATCAAGAGCGACAAGGACCTGGAAGCTGCCAAGGTGGAGGTGCCGTCCATGTTCGAGGCGGGGATCACGTCCATTGCCATTGATGCCTCCCATCTGCCGGACGATCAGAACCTGCTGGCCAACCTGGAGATCAGCCCCTTCATTCCGAAGTGGGCCGGCCTTGAGACGGAGGTGGGCGAGATCAAGGGGAAAGCGGGGCTTTCCACGGTTTCCGAGGCGAAGTTTTTGATCCAGGGCTTGAACGCCCACGAGATCTTCCCCGACTGGATCGCCCTCAACAACGGCACCACCCACGGCATCGAGGCGAGCGACACCGGCATCCAGGTCGCTCTGACCGCCGACATTCACCATGCCCTGGCCCCTTACAAGTTGAGCGGCGCCCAGCACGGAACCTCCGGAAACAGTTCGGAGCGTCTGCGGGAGATCACCCAGAATACCGCCACTACCAAGGCCAATGTGGCCACCGCCCTGCAGATGATCTCATGGGGGCTGGAGGTGAACGACTTCGGCAACGCCAAACTGGATGCGAACGGCAACTTCATAAAGGTACCGGGCGAAGGGATGTCCGAGGAAATGTGGGCCGAGATGGTGGCCTATGCCGACTCCAAAGGGTGGAAGAAGGGCGACTACAAGAGCCTGAACCTTCCATTCGAGAACAAACTTCTGGCGCAGCCGAAGGAGATCAGGGAGCGGATGGCCAAGCGGGTAGAGGCGTTCGCCTACAAGTTGATGACCGAGGTCTTCAACAGCCAGGATACTGCGCCACTGGCCGTTGAGGCAATCCTCAAGGCCGGTTCGTACGATGTCGGCCCCAAGGGGACCCAAATCGAGGACCCGTCACACTGGACAAGAGCACAGATTGTGGAACGGGCCAAATCCATTTCCGGCGACAAGGGTCCGGATGGTGATTTCGATGACTGATCCAATCGGGACGACTGCCAAATCGAAGTGAATTCAGGAGATATTCCCATGACTAGTACGAGAAGGTTTTCCCGCGTCCCTTTCCGGGTGAATGCGACCGTCAAGACGACAGACCGTCAGTTTTACGGCAATGTCGAAAACCTAAGCATGAGCGGAATGTTTCTGATCACCGCGGAACGCCTGCCGGAAGGGGAACCGGTGGAGATCACCATCGTCCTTAGCGGGACAACCCCGGAATTATTTGTCGGCTTCGATGGCAGGGTGAGCCGGGAAGCCGAGAACGGCATGGCTTTCTCCTTTGAAAAGATAGATTTGGAGTCTTATACCCACTTGAAGAATATAATAGCCTACAACAGCGAGGATGCCGAGAAGGTAATGGAAGAGATTTACCACTCCATCGACGAAAAGCTTACCGGGGAACAATGATACGTATCGTGCCTAAAGAACTTGTCGCAAGGAAACTCTTCAGGTCATTGGCTTTTGCCGGTTTCCTGCTCGGCAGTTGCGCCCCGGTCGGCTGGATCAGCATCCACACGCTTTTGTTTTACGATAGCGGGAAACCGCTGTTGGACCAGATCCTCAATGATATTCTCGTCTCGCCCGAGCATCTCGCCATGTACATCTACATGGGCTTCGGGACCGCCATCGTGTTTGCCGGCATGGGACACCTTATCGGCCAAAACAACAGCGAACTGCGCGAACGGGCCGTAGAACTCGATGCCCTCCATCGCGAGGTTGCCTCCCAGAAAGAGATATTCGAGAATCGCTACAAGGTGTTGGACAACAACATTAAAAACTTTCATCAGATCAGCAGCAAGATGCAGATGTCCCACAATCTGGATGAAATCCTCCGGTTGTGCGCCGCAGGGCTTCACGAGGTGCTGGGTTATGAGCGGGTCAACATCCTCATGGTCCACAACAGCACTCAGCTTCGTTTCGTCACGACCGCCGGCACGGACGATTACGACGTTGCCGGCGTCATGCTGCCCCTCGACGGGAGGATCGGCGTGATCTACAAGTGTCTTGCCGAGAAAAAGGTTTTTCTTATTGACGACATCTCCAACTATCCCTACGACTATCACCTGCACCCCCCCTACAACGACATTACGCCCCTTCGCTCCAAAAGCTTTGTCCTCTGCCCCATCGTGGTCAAGGGCGAGACCGTCGGCGTCTTCGGCATCGACAACAAATCCAGCCGCCGCCCACTGAACGATTCCGACGTCGATACGATTATGCTCTTTGCGGATCAGGTCGCATCGGCCATCACCACTATCAACCTGATGACCTCGGTCAATACCCTGACTACTGAGATGGAAAACTCTTTCGCCTTCCTGCTGAGCAGCCGTGGACAGCATTTCAACAACGTCAGGGATCTGAAGGAAAGCGTCGAATCGGTTGCCGGAGGGACAGACGCCATTGCCGCGGCTGCCGAAGGGGTGATGGCCTCGGTTGACGAAACGAGTGCCGCTGTTAGCGAGATATCGGTCACCATTGAACAGGTTAGCCGCAACCTGGACCATCTGGCGGACATAGTGCACCAATCTGCCGCCGCCATGGAACAGATCAGCAGAACCATCAACGATGTCGAGCAGAACGCCGCCATCTCCCACGAGGTGTCAAGCCAGGTAAAGTCTCACGCTGACGAGAGCCTGGCCGTAGTTGCCGAGACGATCGAGTCCCTGGCCGAGATTCAGGCGTCGGTCGGGCTTTCCTACGAAGCCATCACAAGGTTGTCCGAAAACAGCAACAGGATCGAGAATATCGTCAATGTGATCAACGACATCACCAAACGCACCAACCTGCTCGCTCTGAACGCCTCCATCATCGCCGCCCAGGCGGGTGAATACGGCAAGAGCTTCGGTGTGGTGGCAGAGGAGATCCGCACCCTTTCGCTCCAGACCGGACACTCGACCAGCGAGATCACTTCCATCATCGAACAGATCATGACCGAGTCGAAAACAGCAGCCAACAACATCACCATCACCAAAGGGCTGGTGCAGCGCGGCGTCGAGCTTGGCAACTCGACCGGAGAAACCCTCAAGGGGATTTACGACCGCTCGGTCAGTTCCATGGAGATGACCCAACAGATCAAACAGGCTACGGAAGATGAGGCTGCGAGCGTTCATCTGGTAGCAAAGTCCATGGAAGACATAAGTTCCATGACGACCCAGATTTTTACGGCTTCTACAGACCAGACCAAGGCTACCAGGAGCATTGTCCGCTCCGTAGAATCCATCAAGGAGATGGCTCACGCAATGGTCAGTTCCACCTCGCAGCAGGTTGGAGACGGCCTGCGCATCAGTCTGATCGTCGATTCTGTCGCCGACATGGTGAAAGAGATGTTCAACAACATGGAGGCACGGCGTGACCAGGGAGCAGAGGTGATCAAGGAATTGGAGTCCATGAGGCGCCTGAACAATTCTACTCCCTCATGACGTTTTTCAGATACCCGCTCCTCTCGGCGAAGTTTTTTCATAGCCCTTTTGCACTTATTTTGGTATAAACTTAACGCTGGAATATTTTTAAGGATTCGGATATATTTGCGTTCGGTCTTCATGACGGCTACCTCACGGGAGTCGATCAGCACTGGACCGGAGAGCGGAACCATATACCGCCAGGATTCGGCAACGAACAGGGACGGAAGGGAATACCCGACAGTGCTCCGCATGGCCTTGCACTGTACGAGATCGCGCCTTTCCGGCGCGTTTTTTTGTTTTTGGGGACAGGGGATTGAATGCGCAAGAAAACAACCATACCGGATATCTTCCAGATGAAGCAGGAAGGTCGCCGCATCACCATGCTGACCGCCTACGATTTTCCCTTTGCGCGCCTCGTGGACCAGGGAGGAGTGGATATGATCCTGGTAGGGGATTCGGCCGGTGTCGTGGTTGCCGGACACGATACGACCCTGCCGGTCACCGTGGAGGAGATGCTCTACCACGTTAAGTCGGTCAGACGCGCCGACCCCAAGGCCCTTGTGGTGGCCGATATGCCGTTCATGTCGTACCAGGCAGGTATCGATGACGCCTGCCGCAACTGCGGCAGAATGATCAAGGAGGGTGGCGCCGAGGCGGTGAAGATCGAAGGGGGCGTGAACATGGCACCCGTGATCAGGGCTGTGTCGTCAATCGATATTCCGGTCATGGCCCACATCGGCCTGACTCCCCAGTCGATCCACCGCATGGGGGGTTACAAGGTACAGGGGCGCAAGGATCACGCCGAACGGATCATGGAGGATGCGCGGGCAATTCAGGAGGCCGGCGCCTTTTCGGTGGTTCTGGAGGGGATACCTGCCCAGCTTGCGGCAAGAATCACTGCCGAGCTCTCCATCCCCACCATCGGCATCGGTGCTGGCCCGGATTGTGACGGCCAGGTGCTTGTGATTCACGATATCCTCGGGTTGTGTGAAAAGTATTCGCCCAAATTCGTCAAACGTTATGCCGAATTGACGCCGATCATCTCCGAGGCGGTCAAAAACTACGTCGAAGATGTCCGGACTGGGGCTTTCCCCACTGCCGAGCATTCGTTCAATTGATTAATGACCATAAGGAAACCATGAACGTCATTTCAGCCATCGAGGAGATGCAGCAGGCCGCATTGAGCCTCAAACGCACGGGCAAGACCATCGCCTTTGTCCCTACCATGGGTTACCTGCACGAAGGCCATGCCTCGCTGCTCAGGGAAGGGCGCAAGCGGGGTGATATCCTGGTGCTATCCATCTTCGTCAACCCGATCCAGTTCGGCAAGAACGAAGACCTGGACCGTTATCCAAGGGACCGGGAGAGAGACTGCCGGATCGCTGAAGCGTGCGGCGTGGACATCGTCTTCACCCCAGACAGCAACATCATGTACCCGCCCGGCTTTCAGACCGGCGTGACGGTGCGCGAACTGTCACTACCCTTATGCGGCGCCAGCCGGCCGGGGCACTTCGACGGTGTGGCCACGGTGGTAGCCAAGCTGTTTTCCATTGTCCAGGCCGATGTGGCCCTGTTCGGCCGCAAGGATTACCAGCAACTGGCCGTTATCCGGCGCATGGCGGCCGACCTCAACCTGCCGGTGCAAGTGCTCGGCATGCCGATCATAAGGGAGGGGGATGGCTTGGCCATGAGTTCGCGGAACAGCTACCTGTCGCCTGCGGAGCGGGAAGGCGCCCTCTGCCTCTCTCATGCGCTGACTCGGGTCAGGGATAGGTATGCCGACGGCGAGCGCTCCGCTGCCACTCTGAAAAAAGAGGCACTGGCAGTTATCGCCCAGGAGCCGCTGGCCACGATAGAATATCTGGAATTGCGCGATGGCGTTACCCTGGAGCCTTTGCAGACCGCTGACGACGGTACGCTCCTGGCACTGGCGGTCAAACTGGGACAGACACGACTGATCGATAACATATTACTGGGAGAGGAGTTGTAACCATGCAGAGAATCATGCTGAAGAGCAAGATACACCGCGCCACCGTGACCGGCGCCGACCTCCATTACGAGGGGAGCGTCACCATCGACCGCGACCTGATGGACGCGGCAGACATCGTTTCCTATGAAAAGGTGGCGGTCTGGAACGTGACCAACGGCAGCCGCCTGGAGACCTATGCCATCGAGGGGGAGCGCGGTTCGGGCGTTATCTGCCTCAACGGCGCCGCGGCGCGCTTGGTGGCTCCCCAGGATCTGGTCATCATCGCCAGCTTTGTCAACATGGACAATGAAGCGGCAATTTCCCACGAGCCCAAGCTTGTCTTTGTGGATGAGAAGAACCGCATGCTGCCAACCCGCAAGGAAGATGCGGGCCAGGCAAAACTTAAGTGCGTGCACTAACAGGCTGTCAAGCACGGTCGGGTAAGTTTTTACAAGGCGGCGAGGATAAGGCGACAAACGTACAGCAAGTACCTGGAAAGCCAAAAAACAAGCCAACGCCGTCGGTATCGGTATTTCAAGGTATACAGGCAGAAGAGCTAAGAGGCTTTCTGCCTGTTTCTTTTTGTAATGGATATGGGTATAATTGGTTTTTAAAATCCTGGTTGCCGCGTATGAAGGCGGATAAACAAACAACGGATTTTATCTGTTTCAGAATTCTGCGCTACCCCTCCTGTTCCAGAGAGGACAATTGTGCACCTTCAAGGCAAACCACGTTGGGGGCTCAACATGTCTGAATCCACTATCTACGCCGCTTCATGGCTGATCAATCCCGATACCCCGCCCATTGCCGGCGGCGCGCTACTGGTAAACGGCGCCACGGTGGCCGCCACCGGTACGCTGTCCGAGCTTAAAGGCGCCCATTGCGCCCCCGTTGTGGAATTTCCCGGCAGCGCCATCATTCCCGGATTCGTCAATGCCCACACCCATCTGGAGTTGACCCATTTCCCTTCATGGAGGCTGCGGACCCATGTGGATTACAACCCGAGCAGCTTTGTGGACTGGATCATCCAGTTGGTCAAGATCAGGCGCGGCCTCAAGGATGAGGATATCCTCGCTTCGCTGAGGGAAGGCTTCCGCATGTCCCTGGAGTCCGGCACAACGTCAGTGGGGGAGATCGTCACCAACCCCGCCCTTGCCCCGATCTATCAGGCATCGCCGCTTGCAGGGCGTCTTTTTTTCGAGATGCTGGGCCATGATCCGGACCGCTTTCGCGGTATGCTGGACAAAGCGCTTGCTGCCTGCGGGGAACAAACCGGCCGGCTTGCAGTCGGCCTGTCGCCACACAGTCCCTACACAATAGGCGAGGCAAACCTGGCGCTGATCCGGGAAACGTCATCCTCCAGGGCGCTCCCTCTGGCAATCCACATCTCCGAATCCCGCGAAGAGGCCGAATTTATCTTCGATACCAACGGCCCCCTGGCGGAAAAGTTCTATCCTTTTGTCGGGTGGCAGGATTACCTGATGCCGCCACGCCGTTGCAGCTCCACCGAACTTATGGACAGAAGCGGGCTGCTTACCCCCTCGACCCTGGCGATCCACTGCGTCCACGTCACCTTGTCGGATGCGGAGACACTCAAACGGCGCGGGGTCAGCGTCGTGCTCTGTCCACGCAGCAACGATCGCCTCGATGTGGGCAAGGCTCCGCTGCATATCTTCAAAAAACTCGGCATCCCATTGGCGCTTGGCACCGATTCCCTGGCCAGCAACGACTCCCTCTCCCTGTGGGAGGAGATGCGGTTCTCCCTTGACCTGTTCCGGAACGATCTGTCGCCTTCTGATGCCTTCCGCATGGTCACCCTGGGCGGGGCGGCCGCTCTCGGCATTGAAACAGCCAGCGGCTCCCTTGAACCGGGAAAAAGAGCCGATTTCCAGGTGGTGGGAAATGGGGGCACAGCGGCAGAGCAGGTGCTGGAACGGGTCGTGTGCGAAGGGTCGGTCCAGGAGGTCTATGCGGGAGGAGAAAGGTATGTGGGCTCTCGTTGAGACCGGATTGAGGAAATAAAAGTTCCCCTTTTATAAAAGGGGATAAACCGCGTAAGATGTTGCGAAAAACCTACGCCTTGATCCGACCCTAAATAGCTGGCAAACAAGAGCCAAATTCTGTTATCCTTCCAGATATGAACACCCTTGAAACCGCCATTGTCCGTCTGCTCCGCGAAAAACCTTTCTATGGCCATTTTATCCTCAACCTGCGTCGTGCGGAACGACACTCGTCCGGCCACGCCGCCGGAGTGACCATACGGGACGGCGTGCCCACCCTCTCCGTGAACCCCCCTCTTTTTGCCGCCATGCCACGGGAAGGGCAGCAGGCGCTTCTCGAACACCTGGTAAAACATCTCCTCCATCTCCACCCACTGCGGCGCAAAGAGCGCAACCGCCATGACTGGGATGTGGCCTGCGACCTTGCCGTCAATCCCGGCATCGGGGGGATATGGGACGATGCTCTCGTGCCGGAGCAATTCGGCCTGGAAGCGGGTTTGGCAGCAGAGGAATATTACGCCCTCCTGGTACCCCCCTTCGACACCGGGAACCTTGATGGAAGCGGTTACGGCGATGGCGAACAGGAGGATCGCGGGGCAGCCGGACAGGGACGGGCAGATGTGCGGGACGCTTTGAGCCTTGACGACCACGCGATCTGGAGCGATGCCGACAGCACTCCCCTGCCGTTGGGCGAAGAGATGGTGCGGGCCATTACCAGGGACAGCCTGCGGGGGAGCGACGGCGAGACACCGGAAGAGATCCGTGCCCTGGTGGAGGGGCTCCTGCGGCCGTCATCCCTGCCATGGCGCCAGATACTGCGACAGTTTGTCGCCACGGCCGGGCGGGTGGGGAAGAAGAGTACCTGGACCAGAGAGCATCGCCGCTTCAGCCACGTAACCCCCGGTATCCGCAAGCAGCGCAGGCTCAACCTCCTGGTGGGCATCGATGTCAGCGATTCCACTAATTGCGTCGAACTGCGCGAGGCCTTTGCCCGTGAACTGATGCGGATCGCCCGGGGGAGGGACGCCCATATCACCGTCTTATACGCCAACAGCCGTATCCAGAGCATCGAGGCCTTCAGCGGCCCGTCGTTCGCGCCACAGCGTTACGACGGCGGCGGTTTTACCGATCTACGGCCTGTCTTCGACTACGCCAGAGGAATGCACCCCTTGCCGGCCGCGGTCATCTACCTGACCGACGGGATCGGTCCGGTTCCCGAGGCGATGCATTTCCCCACCCTGTGGGTGTTGACCCGCAAGGGAGAACGTCCGGCGCCGTGGGGGGTGGAATTGCGTCTGGATGCATGATTGTTCCAAGAAAGGATGGGAATATGGCAGAGGCCTGTGGGAGCCACTGCCGGGGAAAGAGAAGGCGGGTTGCAGTGAAATCCCGCCAAACTGGCGGCATGAGGGGACCAAGAAGGTGGATATTCCGGTGAGAAACACACTTTTAACTCTTAAAGTGGCAGCCATACAATATCGGGCCGTCCCATCCAATAAAGAGGAAAACATAAGATGTCTTTCAGATTTAGTCATCATGGCCGCGATAAACGATGCCGGGATTATTGTCCTGCCGGAGATGTGCACAACGGGGTTGGACATCCAAAGTAAAGCCGAAGCCGAAATCCTCGCGGAGACCATTCCTGGCCCCGCAACCAACGTCTTCGCAATGGCAGCACGACTTTACAAGGTATACATTGTCCTTGGCATGGCCGAATTCGACCCCACTACCGGAAAATTTCACAATTCACAAGTCATCCTTGGTCCAGACGGTTTCATCATCGGCAAATACCGCAAAATACATTTATTCGGACCGGATCTGAATTGGGCGGAAATAGGCGATTTGGGGTATCAGGCTGTCAATACCCAATGGGGCAGAATCGGGTTGGGCATTTGCTGCGACATCAACTACTGGGAATTCATAAATTATCTTTCAGAAGCCCAGGTAGATATTTTAACGTTTTCCACCAATTGGGTGGGAGATGGCCTTCCTTTTCAATATTGGTCTGAAATGGTATCAGGTTGTAACTTTTTTTTAATAGCGGCAAATAACTGGGGTGACGAAAGAGAGCTTCATTTTACCGGAGGCAGCACTATTCTCTCGCCTGATTCAACCGTTCTTTCATGTACTCATTCTTCAGCCAACACGGTTATTTACGCTGAACTACCCCTTGCGGCATTTGCAAGTACGGCACATAGTTCATTGGATGATTTATAAAATCTTTAGAAATCTTAGTAAAAACTTCATGTGGATTTTACCGGCAATTTAACTTCCTTGTGTATGGTTGCTTCATTCCAACACAAGGAGACTGTTGTTATGAACAAGATCAAACTGTTGTACGATGTTACCAGGGCCATGAAGAATCTGGCGAAGATCGAGGGTGTGCTGCAGGTGAAGGTGCACAGGGATGACGAAGAAGTTTTCTCCATGCGCAACGCGTTTGAAAAAAACGAGGCTGGGAAAACCAGGACCACGGTTTCGTCGGTGCTGAACCTGGGTGGCGGCCAGGTCACGCGGGAAAGTACCACCGAGTTCGATCTTTCCGGCCGGTGTCTCCACGGCCCAGGCATGCTGCGCAGGATGTTGCACGGGCGCCACGGCGAGGACCGCTGCTGCGGGATAAAGGGGCTGTTCGGCAGGCTGTCCCTTGCCTTCGGCATCCTGAGCAGCCTGGAGGTAGAGGAGAAAGGGGACGGAACTGCCGTGGTCTCACTCCACCTGAGTGAAGCCCCTGAGGAACTGAGGGCGGCGCTACTGGAAAAACTGCAGCACAAGCATGACTGCCTCGCGCAACACGATGTTCTCAAGGAATGCCACCAGGTGGAAACCTTGAACGGCACCCTGATAATGACGGTAAGCAAGGACAGGGTCATAGAAAGCATGACGGTGACCTTGGGCAGCATGACACGCGACGAAAAGAAGGGGCCGCATACCCTTGCGGCCAGCGCTCAAGTGCAGTTTGCCTGATCGGTCCTGCAATTGTTTTTCCGATTGCGCAATCTTCGTGTATTCTGGCGGCTCCGCATGCCAAGGGGAACCGCGACGTAGCGCGGCTAATTAAGGGTTATGCCACTGCAAAGGTAGTGAATGGCAACGAAAGGACAGGACGCGGGATATCCCGCATCCTGTCCTCTTTTTCAGCAAATACGAGGTTGTCATGATGAAACTGTTCCGCCGTAATCGACACAGGCACCCCGAGGAAGATACGTGCGAGCCCCTTAGGAAGCTACATAACCACTTTCACCAACATCAACGGGAATTCCTCAAGTATCATCGCTATTTCCGCTATGCGCGGCCGGTTGTGTTTCTTTTCAACCTGATCATCATCTACCTGCTGTTCCGCTGGGCCGGCATCAAGGCTATCGGTATTTTCTTCGCCTCCCTGATCGTCCTCAAGGAGATTTTCGTTTCTATTTTCCTGATGAGGCTGGAAAAAAGGATTATTACTCCTATTCAAGAGTTGCGAAACGGGGTGGACCAGATCGCCGCCGGCAATTACGACGTGCGGGTGGAGTGCCATTTTCCCAATGACCTGGGGCTTTTGACCACCTCCTTCAATGAAATGGCCTACCGGCTGCAACAGGCTGAGCAGTTGAAGACCGAATACGAGGAGAACAGGAAGAGCCTGATAACCAACATCTCACATGACCTGAAGACCCCCATCACTTCGATCCAAGGATATCTGGAGGCGCTGCTGGAGGGGCCGGCGCTGCCACCCGAAAAAAAGGACAAGTACCTGAAAACCATCCATCGCAACGTGTCGTACCTGAACCACCTCATCGAAGACCTGTTTCTTTTCTCCAAGCTCGACATGCAAAAACTGGAATTCAATTTTGCCACGGTGCGTATCCGCGACTACATTGTGGACCTGATGGAGGAATATCGACTGGAACTGGAGGGCCGCAACATCCTGCTCAAGGTTTCCGACACCCTGGAAGGGGACCCTTGTGTCAAGATGGACAGCAGGCGTATCTACCAGGCCATCAACAACGTCATGCACAACGCCATTGGACACGGACCGGACCAGGGGCTGAACATCCAGGTGACCCTGTACCGGAAAGACGCCCTGATTGCACTTGATATCCGGGACAACGGGCTCGGCATACCAGCGGACAAGCTGCCGAATATCTTCGGCCGGTTTTACCGGATCGATACGGAACGGACCAAAAATTTCGAAAGTACCGGGCTCGGCCTGGCGATCACCAAGGAGCTGGTACAGGCTCATGGCGGCGAGGTCGCCGTAGCAAGCCGGGAAGATGAAGGGACCTGCTTTACCATCATGCTTCCGGAATCGGCTGCAAGTGAGGTGCTATCGTGAAAAAGGTCCTTATTATCGAGGACGATCTGAATATCGCCGAACTTGAGCGGGACTACCTGCACTTGAACGGCTTTCATGCGGAAATCGTCCAAGATGGAGAGGCCGGCCTCCAGATGGCCCTTTCCGGACAGTTTGACATTATCGTCGTCGATCTGATGCTTCCCCGGAAAAACGGCTACGAGATCATTTGCGAAATCCGCAATCATCTGGAGATTCCGGTCATCGTGGTTTCTGCCAAAAACGAGGATATAGACAAAATCAGGGGACTTGACATCGGGGCTGATGATTACCTGACAAAGCCGTTCAGCCCGACCGAGTTTGTGGCGCGGGTTAAATCGCACGCCAAACGCTACGAACGACTCAAAGGGAGTACCGACAACCACGAGGTGATACTGCGTAACGGCCTTGAAATAGACACCGGATCACATCAGGTCTTCGTCAATGGCAAGGAGGTGCAGCTGACAACCAAAGAATACGATATCCTTCTGTTTCTAGCCTCGCATCCCAACACAGTCTTTACCAAGGAGCGCCTGCTGGATGCAATCTGGGGGAGCGGGTACTTTGGTGACACCGCGATCGTAGCTGTTCATACTTACAAGATCCGCAAGAAGATCGAACCCGACCCAGCGAATCCGGTGTATATAGAAACCATCTGGGGGACAGGATATAGATTCAAACTGTAACAGCTGTGAGTCAGGCGTCTAAGACAATTTATGCAACATATTAAGAGGTTATATTTGTCATGAACGAATTCAAGCCGATGACCGCGGAATCGGTCGGAAAACTGCTGGAAGAGGCCGGGGCCGAGGTGATGGTGCGCTCCGGGAGGAGCGAGAGCTACAGCGCCCCGAGGGAGTTCTCCTTCGAGGTCAAGGCCACTTTTCCCAACGGCATGGGGCTGCACGTGGTGGCGCGCCAGTTCAACTACCGCGACCCCTGGGAGGCGCAGGGGAGGATCAACGACCTGGTCGATGTGTCGCTGCTGCGGGAGGGCAGCTATTCCCCCCTGCCGAAGGGGTTCGACTATTTCCAGGGAATTGACGAGGAGTGCGGGCTGGACGAGGAGCGGCTGCAAGAGGTGATCGCCTGCGTCGCAGGCCTGAACCGCAAACTCTACCTTTTGCAGGAGATGACCGGGGATCTGTGACGGTACCGCTGTCTATTCCTGCTATCAGGCTGTTGAAAAACGTCCTGAGGAAGGCCGATGCAAGGCGCACGGAACGGAGCAGCCGAGGCATAACAGACTGCTAGCCTCAGTTGCGAGTACCGCGCAACGCGGCATACGGCTCTCCGCAATAGTTTTTCAACAGCTTGCTAACCCTTTGCCTGTTTCTGCCGTTGTTCCTCCTGCAACATATCCAGCGCCAGCATGGCCACGCCCACGCAGATCAGCGAGTCTGCGACGTTGAAGGCAGGCCAGTGGTGCGTTCTCCAGTACACATCAAGGAAATCGACCACCTCTCCCCGGCGGACCCGGTCAATCAGATTGCCTACGGCGCCTGAAAATATCATGGACAGGGAAAGCTGGGCCAATCGTTGGTCACTGCGCAGCCGGTTAAAGGCGATCACGATCACCACCGCCGCGATGGTCGAGATGGCGATGAAGAACGGGAGCCGCCAGGAGGCATGGGAGAGGAAGCTGAAGGCGGCTCCCTTGTTGCGTACATAGGTAATGTTGAACAGGCCGTCGATGACCGGGATGGACTGGAATATCTGCATGTTCCTGTCGATGTACAGCTTGGTCAGTTGATCGGCGACCAGTCCGCCAAGAGCTATAAACGAAAACAGAAACCAACGATTTTTCACAAAGTACCTCCGAAGAAATGTGGATTTTTTGCAAGATCAAGGCTGTCTATGGATGGGCGATAGGCGTAGCAGCGCTACGCCGCACACGCGATCCGGAAGACTTACGCAGAGCTTGCGAAAAAGCCGCATTTCCAATTTTTAGACCACCGCCTTGGTGCATTTGGGGCATATGTCAGGATGCGACGTATCCTGTCCCAGCTCCTCGCAGTAACACCAGCAACGCTCGCACTTTTCGCCAGGCGCGGCAGACACCTGAACCCTCAGGCCTGGGACAGCTTCCGCCGCATAGCTGTCGCCGGACATGGCGTCAACCAGGGTGACCTTGGAGACGATGAAGATCGCAGCCAGGTCCGCGGCATATTCCCCCAGAAAGGCCAACATTTCCGGTTCGGCGCTGATGGTCACCCCTGCATCCAGGGAGTGGCCGATGATTTTGGCGACCCGGGCCTGCTCCAAGGCCTTGGAGACTTCGGCCCGAACCTTCATGATGCGGTCCCAGCGCTCCACCAGCTTGTCGTCCTTCACCTCGGGTTGCAGTTTGGGGAACCCGGCCAGGTGGATGCTGGCCTCGTGCACGCCAGGCAGGTACTGCCAGGCCTCGTCGGCGGTGAAGGAGAGCACCGGCGCGATCAGGCGCAAAAGGGTGTCCAGGATGCCGTACATGACGGTCTGGGCGCTGCGCCGTTCCAGTGAGTCCTTCCTGCTGGTGTAGACCCGGTCCTTGAGGATATCAAGGTAGAAGGCGCTCATCTCCACGGTGCAGAAACCGTTCACCGCATGGTACAGGACGTGGAACTCGAAGCTGTCGTAGGAGGCAAGAACCTTTTCCTTCAATAGTTCCAACCGGTGAAGGGCCCAGCGGTCGATCTCCGGCATGTCCGCATATGGCGTGCTGTCCTTGGCGGGGTCGAAATCGTTGATGTTGCCCAGTATGTACTTGCAGGTATTGCGGATGCGGCGATAGGCCTCGGAGAGGCGGCTCAGGATCTCCTGGGAGATGCGAATATCGTCGCGGTAGTCCTGGGCCGCCACCCACAGGCGCAGGATCTCGGCCCCGTACTTCTTGATGATCTCTTCGGGGGCCACTACGTTGCCGACCGACTTGCTCATCTTGCGGCCCGAGCCGTCCACTACGAAGCCGTGAGTGAGGACGTTCGTGTAGGGGGCGCGGCCGCGGGTGCCGACGCTTTCCAGCAGCGAGGAGTGGAACCAGCCGCGGTGCTGGTCGCTCCCCTCCAGGTACATGTCGGCAGGTGAGGACAGCTTCGGGTTGGTCTCCAGCACTGCGGCATGGGAGACGCCCGAATCGAACCAGACGTCCAGGATGTCCATCTCCTTCTCGAACTCCGTTGACCCGCATTTTGGGCATTTCGTCCCCTGGGGCAGGAGCCGCGAGGCCTCCCAGTCGAACCAGATATCAGCGCTGTGCTGCGTGAAGTGATCGGCCACGTGGTCCATGACGGCGCCGTCGGCCAGGTATTCGCCGCAGGCCTTGCAGGAGAAGGCCGTGATCGGCACGCCCCAGGTGCGCTGGCGGGAGATGCACCAATCCGGACGGTTTTCTATCATGCCGTAGATGCGTTCCTTGCCCCATTTTGGAATCCACTGCACCTGGTCGATGGCCTCCAGCGACTTCCGTCGCAGGTCATTAGCCTGCATGGAGATGAACCACTGCTCGGTGGCCCGGAAGATAATCGGCTTTTTGCAGCGCCAGCAGTGGGGGTAGGAGTGGGTGATGGCGGCCTGCCCGATCAGCGCTCCGACCTCGGTCAGCTTCTCGATCACGGCCGGATTTGCGGCAAAAACGAATTGGCCGCCGAAGAATTCCAGATTCTGGAGATACTTTCCGTGGTTGTCCACCGGGTTATAGATCTCAAGCCCCTCCTTCAGGGCCAGTTCGTAGTCCTCCTGGCCATGGCCCGGAGCGGTATGGACGCAGCCGGTGCCGGCCTCCAGCGTCACGTGCTCGCCCAGGAGGATGATGGAATCCCGGTCATAGAAGGGGTGCTTGCAGCGCTTGCGCTCCAAGGCGGCCGCCTTGAAGGTGGCGATGACCTCCCCTGACAGGCCGACAGCCTTCAGGAAGCTGTCTTTCAGCCCTTCAGCCACGATCAGCACGCCCTTTTCCGTCTCCATGGCCACATAGTCGAATTCCGGGTGCAGCGCCACGGCCAGATTGGCCGGGATAGTCCAGGGGGTCGTGGTCCAGATCACAACGTAAGCCTGTTTGCCGGCAAGGGACGGGATGGCGGAGGAGACATCGTCCTGCAGGGCGAAACGGACGTAGATCGACGGCGAGGTATGGTCGGCATACTCAACCTCCGCCTCGGCCAAGGCAGTAACGCAGGAGGAACACCAATGGACCGGTTTTTTGCCGCGATACAAGCCGCCGTTCTTGGCGAACTTGGCCAGCTCCCGTGCGGTCTGCCCCTCGTATGCGTAGTTCATGGTCAGGTAAGGGCTGTCCCAGTCGCCCAGTACCCCCAGGCGCTTGAACTCGTCCCTCTGGATGGCGATAAACTTCTCAGCATATTTTCTGCACTCCCGGCGCATCTCCAGCTTGGATATCTCGTTCTTTTTCGATCCCAGGTTCTTCTCCACCTGTAGTTCGATCGGCAAGCCGTGGCAGTCCCAGCCAGGCACGTAGGGGGCATGAAAACCCTCCATGCGCTTGCTCTTCAGGATCACGTCCTTGAGTATCTTGTTCAGGGCATGGCCGATATGGATATGACCGTTGGCGTAGGGGGGGCCGTCGTGCAGGATGTAGAGCGGCCTCTCCTTCCCTTCCTCCTCCATACGGGCATAAAGCCCCTCGGCTGCCCACTTGTCGAGGATTTCCGGCTCCCGCTGGTTCAGGTTGGCCTTCATGGGAAAGTCGGTTGCGGGCAGGTTGAGCGTCTCTTTATAATCCATGGTGCTGTCTCCTTACAGGATCCTGCGTGTTTGAAAATTTAATAAAAATATCGTGATGGCCGGGAAATGTCAAGGAATGCCCTGTGTTTGCCGGGCGGAGTGGAATATCGGGCAAGGGTTGCCATTGGGGTTCTTGGTGTTAAAATGGCAGACATGGCCTGTAACAGCGGTCGGCGCGCGGAATCGGGGACCGGGCGCTGTAAAACCATATTCTCCTTGCATACGCCCCCCTATTTTGGTAATCTTGTTAGCCTTTTCCTGAACTAGTGTCTGACCCATACGCGAAAGGATCGCTATACCAATGTTTAAAATATTCGATTATCTGTTTGGTATGTTTTCCAATGACTTGGCCATTGACCTTGGAACCGCCAATACCCTGGTCTATCTGAAGGGCAAGGGGATAGTGGTTCGCGAGCCATCGGTCGTCGCGGTCCAGAAGATGCCCAACGGCCAGCAGAAGGTGCTAAAGGTCGGCATGGAGGCAAAGCAGATGCTGGGCCGCACACCCGGCTCCATCACCGCCATCCGCCCAATGAAGGACGGCGTCATCGCCGACTTCGACATCACCGAAGAGATGCTGCGCTACTTTATCCACAAAGTGCATAACCGCAAAACCCTGGTGCGCCCACGCATCGTGATCTGCGTCCCTTCCGGCATCACCCAGGTCGAGAAACGCGCCGTCAAGGAATCGGCGGAATCGGCCGGCGCCCGCGAGGTCTACCTGATCGAGGAGCCGATGGCTGCTTCCATCGGGGCGGGCTTGCCCATTACCGAGGCTTCCGGCAACATGATCGTCGATATCGGCGGCGGCACCACCGAGGTCGCGGTCATCTCCCTGGCAGGTATCGTCTACGCCCAATCCACCCGCATGGGGGGCGACAAAATGGATGAAGCCATCGTCCAGTACATCCGGAAAAAGTATAATCTCCAGATCGGAGAGCGCATGGCCGAGAACATCAAAATAGAGATCGGCGAGGCATACCCCGGTCCGGATATCCTGTCCATAAACGTCAAGGGTCGCGACCTGGTCTCAGGCATACCAAAGACCATTGAGGTAAACTCGGAAGAGATCCGCGAGGCTCTCAAGGAAGCGGTCAACGCCATTGTGGATACGGTGCGGATCTGTCTGGAAAAGACCCCTCCCGAGCTGGCGGCCGACATCGTTGACAAGGGCATTTTCCTTGCCGGCGGAGGCGCCCAACTGCGCAATCTTGACATGCTGCTGCGCGAGGTTACCAAGGTCCCGGTGCTCATTGCCGAGAATCCTCTGGACTGCGTCGTGCTCGGCTCCGGCAAGGTGCTGGATGAATTGAACCTTCTCCGCCGGGTCGCGGTCACTTCCTAGCCGGGGCAGCCCGAGAGACGTGCAGGAATTCTATCAGCGGGGATGGACAGGGTATTCAGGATGGGCCGCAAATCACCGATCCTGCCAACCCTGTCCATCCCTGTTTTCATTTCAGTACCCAGTTATTGTCCTACGCGGTCATAAGCCTCTTTTATCCCAAGGAGCCGCAACACCGAAAGGCTACGGGAACAGGAATCACCTGGAACGAATAAACGCTCAGGACACACGAATTTGACTACCCCTTCCATTGACATAATCGTCCCTGTCTGGAACAGCCCATTTGAAACCCGCGCATGTCTGTCCGCGATCCTCATGCACTCTCCCGAGGCGCGGCTGATTATCGTTGATAACGGCAGCAGCCGGGAGACCGAGTTGATGCTGGAGGAGTTCTCCGAGCCTCTGGGAGAACGGGGCCTGTTCATAAAGTCCGAGCGCAACATCGGTCTGGTGCCGGCGATCAACAGGGGGCTGGCGCGCTCCGACGGTGCTTTTGCAGTCATCCTCCGGCCGCATGTGCTGGTCACTGAAGGATGGCTGGAAGCCCTCACGGATGTTGCCGGGGATATCCGGGTCGGTATCGTTTCGCCGGTTTTCAGCGGCAGCGGAGCATCGCCGCTCTGTGCGGTCAATAACAGACGTGATTGCTCGTCGCTCGATACCTTCACGGTATCGTTTTCCGCCCTGCTGCTGAAGAACGAGATGCGCATGCAGATCGGTTTTTTCGACGAGGGAATGGATAACGGCGAATGGTGTCTGTCCGATTACGTCCGTCGTGCATGGAGCATGGGGTATCGTACCACCGCGACTTCACGTTCTATCCTGGCCTGCGGCCTGGAAGCCGTTTACGGTTCGGATGAGCGCCGTCAGGGCCAGGCCCGTGCAAGCATGGAGCGCTATCAGGGACATTGGGGCGCCAGCCGCCATTATGGCATCTACTTTGGCCCGGATACGGAGATGGGCCCCCTTATCGCCGCCGTTGAAACCATTCTTGAAGGTTCCCGAAAGGGACATCGCTTCACCCTGCTGCTGCATCGTCGCCAGGCCAATGAATTTCGCCGCTGCGGCTGGGGCTGCCTGCACACCGGCATCGATATGGTGCAGTTGCCCATGCTCATGCCGCTACGGGCCCTGGAGCGCAAGCTGGGGGTACTCCGGGCGGATGTGCCCGGGATGATCGTAGTGCGTTGGAAGAACGATGCTTCTGTTGCCGGCCTGGAGATGGCTGTTCCTTTCGACGTGATGGCTGCCGCGATCAGGGACAGGTAAACAGTCTGTTTGAAAAAGAGTGCCGGGCCGCCTTGGCCCCAAATGGAGGTAGTTCATGATTGCAGATGTGACGGCGCAATTGCAGGCACATCGCGTGCTGTTCGAGGTCATCGAGCGAGATATGGCGCCGTTGATCGCCGAGATGGCCGCCTTGCTGACGGATACCCTCGGCAGGGGAGGAAAACTCCTGGTGATGGGAAACGGAGGTTCAGCGGCGGATGCGCAGCATTTCGCCGCCGAGATAGTCGGGAGATTCAAACTGGAACGCCGGGCACTGCCGGCCGTTGCCCTCACCACCGACACCTCCATTCTGACCGCCATCGGCAACGATTACGGCTTTGAAGCTATCTTCAGCCGCCAGGTCGAGGCACTTGCCGCCCCGGGCGACATGGTGGTCGGAATCTCCACCAGCGGCAACTCCCCCAATGTGCTCAAAGCCCTTCAACTGGCGCGGGAGCGCGGTTGCCGCACTGTCGGCCTGTTGGGGCGTGACGGCGGAAGCATCAAGGACGCCTGCAACCTGGCGTTGGTCGTCCCGTCCGACGATACCCCCCGCATCCAGGAGGGACACATTGCCTTCATCCACATCGTCTGCGACATCGTGGAAAAAGCCATGTTCGGGTAATCGATAGCCCAAAGGGGGTGTTTCCGTTCCACCCTACCCCTTTTATCAAGGGAACCACAACAATATGGAAGGTCCTGAAATGAAGCACCAGCCCATCGATCTCGCCGCAGTCACAACCTACCCTATTGCCGAACGCAGGAACAAGGTATCCCTTGCCCGTGATTTTGCCGCTGCAATCACGTCTGGAATGACCGTTTCAGATCTGCTGGCGGCCATGCCCAAGCAGTTGGGAGCCGAGGATCTTAATGCGGCCATTAATGCGGTCGTGGCGGCTCGCGGCAAGGATAAGCCGGTAGTGATCGCCATTGGCGGCCATGTCGTCAAATGCGGCCTGCAACCGGTGCTGAAGGCGCTTATCGACGCCGGCGTTGTGACGGCGGTAGCCATGAACGGTTCCGCTTCTATCCACGATTACGAGATATCGCTGATCGGAGAAACCAGCGAGGATGTGGGCGCTGTGCTTCATTGCGGCACCTTCGGCATGGCCGAGGAGACCGGGCGGGACATCAACCTGGCGCTCAAGGCCGGTGTTGCCGAGGGAAAGGGGTACGGCGAGGCGCTAGGGCGCTTCATCGTTGAAAACCGCAACCCCCATGCCGCGGCCAGCCTGCTGGCAGCCTGCCATGACAAGGGCATTCCCGCCACGGTGCACGTGGCCATAGGCACCGACATCATCCATCAGCACCCGGAGGCCGACGGCGCCGTGTTGGGGCAGGCTACTTTCACCGATTTCCGCCTGTTCACCTCAGTGGTGACGACGCTTGGCGATGGCGGGGTCTTTATAAATATCGGCAGCGCCGTGATCATGCCGGAGGTGTTTCTCAAGGCACTTTCCATTGCACAGAACATGGGTTTCCATGTGGACCACTTCACCACCGTCAACTTCGATATGCAGCAACATTACCGTCCGTTGCAAAACGTGGTCAAGCGCCCTACGGCCGGTGACAGCCGAGGCCTGGCGATAACCGGCCACCACGAGATCATGATTCCGCTCCTTGCTGCCGGAATCCTGGACAAAATCGGCGTAGTGCGCTAAACATTAGATTGAAAAATTTCTTACTTGTCTTATACTGTGAGAAACTAATAGTTGGTGAAAACGATATCCGGAGAAAAAAATGACCCTGCCCGGAATTCTGCTGATCATCATAGCGGGAGTGCTGTGTATCATGGTTGTGGCTTTGATTCCGACCCTGATGGCCCTGAAGCGGACAGCAAGCACATTGAGTTCACTTTCGGACATGCTCCAGAAGGAGCTGAGACCGGCCATCCAGGAATTGACAGCGGTTTTGAGCGAATTAAAATTCGTCGGCAGGGAGGTGGCCGCGCATACCGATGATGTCAAACGCTTCATGACGGCGCTGGGCGAGACAGGTGACAACCTGCACACCATCAACCGGTCGGTAAGCGGCGTTACCGGCGCGCTCAAGAGCACATCGGCCTGGGCGGTAGGCGCCAAAGTTGCGGGTAGATATCTGATTGAACGCTATCTCAAAAAATGGGGAGGAAAATGACCATGTCTGACGAGGAAAAAGGAATTTCCGCAGGAACGGTAATGGTGTCATTTCTGGCCGGAACAGCTTTCGGCGCCGGACTCGCATTGTTGTATGCGCCCAAAAGCGGCAAGGAAATGCGCGAGACCATCGCTGATCTGACCGAGGATGCGGTCGACAAGATCAAGGAATACGCCAAAGAGGCCCAGGACAAGATCAAGACGGCCATCGAGGACGGCAAGGAAACCATCGTGGAGAAGAAGAGCATATTGACATCGGCCATCGAAGCCGGCCGGGAAGCGATGCATCGGGAGAAGGAAAACGCCGCCAATAGCGCTTCCACACCCTTATGACACGTCCGAGTAAAGGAAAAGCCCACTTCAGTGGGCTTTTTAATTAACAGACGGCTTCAGGAGTGAATGCCCTTCCCAATCCGCCTGCAACGGGAAAACAACAGGTGTCTTCGCAACGCCCCACAGCAAGGCTTCGCCCATCATTGACTTTCTTTTAAAACTCCTTTATAGTACAAAGACTTTTATCAAACCGACGTCCGAATTACGGTGACGGTTCAGCCACGGACTGAAAGCGACAGAGGCTCCGGATTCTTCAAGCCGAAACGTTTTCGAGAATCCGTGAGATCGGTACACCGATGAGTCACGGCATCTTGTTTTTCAGGAAAATCGCGTGAAGCATATCGTCATTGCCATACTTTTCTTATTGTACTCGATTCCGGCAGTCGCTGCCGAGCCGGTCCAGCCTCTGCTGGCCGAGCTGACGAGCCCTGCCGTTCCGTCGTTGCCCGCAATGGGACAGGTGGCTCTTGTCCCGCGCGACGAGTTTACGGAGGAAGAGGAACCGCAGCAGGACGCCAGTGAGCTTTTTACACTTGAAGAGCTTAAGGACAAAACGAACGAAGCTGCCGAATTGGCCCTGCCTGATGTTGACCTCCCCCAGGCGGATATTCCCCTTGCCCTCAACAGCAAAGTCGAATATTTCCTCAACTATTTTCAGACCAGAGGCAGGCAATCCTTCTCCCGCTGGCTCTCCAGATCATCCCGTTACATCCCCATGATGAAAGAGGTTCTCAAGCATGAAGGGATGCCGGAAGACCTGGTCTTCGTGGCCATGATAGAGAGCGGTTTCCATCTGAATGCCCGCTCCGTGGCCAATGCCGTGGGGCCGTGGCAGTTTATCTCCGGCACCGGCCGGCGTTATTCCCTGCGTATCGACCAGTGGATCGACGAACGCAAGGACCCGCTCAAGGCAACGCTCGCCGCTGCCCTGTACCTGAAAGAGCTTTACAGCATGTTCAACGGCGATTGGTATCTGGCGGCAGCCGGCTATAACGCCGGTGAAAACAAGATCATGCGCGCCATCAGCATGTACAATACCAGCGACTTCTGGGAGCTCTCCCGTGGTTCTTATCTCAAGCGCGAGACCAAGGAGTATGTTCCCAAACTTCTGGCCGCTGCAATAATTGCCAAGGATCCTGCCCATTACGGTTTTTCCGACGTAGCCTACCTGGAGCCGATCGAGTTCGATACCGTCAAGGTCCCGTCGCGCACCGATCTGGAGTTGGTAGCCAAGCTGATCGACACGACCTACGACACGGTCAAGGAGTTGAATCCCGCCCTGCGTCATTGGTGCACGCCGCCTAATTATGCCGACTACGAACTGAAGATTCCCAAGGGGACAAAGCAGCAATTCGAGGTCGCTTACAGCAAGGTTCCAGAGGACCAGCGCTTCACCGAGAAGGTACTCTACACCCGTTATCGCGCCCGGAAAAGGGACTCACTCAAGGCGATCGCGCGCCGTTTCAGTACGACCCCGGATGTGCTTTGCGAATTGAACGGACTTTCAGGGAAGAGCCGCATATCCGGGAAAACGCTGGTGGTGCCGATCCGGCAGACGGTTGATTTCAGCCAAGAGGGGCGTTCGTCCGTCAGCACGTCCAAGGCAGGCTATGCCAAATATTATACCGTGCAGAAAGGCGATACCCTGATATCGCTTGCCAAACGTTTCAACGTCTCTTCCCAGCTCCTCTCGGTATGGAACAACCTGAAAAGGATTGCCCTCAAGCCGGGACGGCGCATCATCATTGCCAAGTTCATCGAAAAGAACGGAGCAATGGTGCCTGAAGCACAAAAAAGCTGATCGCCTTGTCCTGCTCACCATGAAAGGAAGAACCGATGTATAATGTCATCATTTCCGCCGCGTCTGGCGTGGCGTTGTTTCTGCTGCTCTTTGCATTCAAACTCCCCTGGTGGGCGGCGCTCCTTATCGGCCTGGTGGTTTTTTCCGCGGCATTCCTGCTCATCTCCCGCGCAATCATGAAAAAGGTCATGGTTTCCATCGAGAACGCCGGCAAGGATCTCAAGGCGCAACCGCCGCGCTTTGAAAAGGCCGTCCGTGAATTGAAGGAGGCCCTGCGGTACGGTAAATGGCAGATCTACGTGGAAGGGCAAGTCAACTCCCAGATCGGCATGATCTACTACATGAAACGTGATTTTTCCAATGCCTTCCCGTATCTGGAAAAGTCGTTCTTCAAGAACTGGGCAGCCATGGGGATGCTGGCCATCTGCTATATGAAGCGCCAGAAGAAGGACAAGATGGTCTCTACCTTTGAAAAGGCGGTCCAGTGGAATGCCAAGGAGTCGCTGCTCTGGGGACTGTATGCCTATTGCCTGAATGAATGCGGCGATACGTCGAAGGCCAAAGAGGTTCTGGGGAGGGGATTGAAGAAGCTGCCCGGCGACGAGTCGCTCAAAGATAACCTCGAATGCCTGGAACATGGGAAGAAGATGAAGATGAGAAACTACGGCGACATGTGGTTCCAGTTTCACCTGGAGAGCCTGGGAGCCTTGCAGAAACACCAGATGGCAGCCATGGGCGGCCGCATGCAACGTCGCATGGTCGTCAGAAAATAGCAAAAACCCTTCATCTACACTGGATATCATCCTTGAAAGCCGTCTCGCGACGGCTTTTTTGTTTTTTCATCAAAGTGGGGTAGAATATTCTGTAATACCATTTAGCGGCCGGCAGGAGAGAAATGCCTTTTTGAGGCAGGGTAACAGCAGAGGAGGGCATCATGAGAGGAAGAGCGCGCGTATTGTCCTGCCTGGTCCTGGTTGCAGCGAACCTCTGGATTGTCCAAAAGACCGGGGCCACATTGGGAGGATCTGCCGATACGGTCTCGACGGACCGCAAAGCTCTCTCGGCAGAGCAAGGTTCAACTACGGCCCGGACCGGTTATACGATCCAGGAGATAACCTCCGGAGCAACCAAGGTGCGGGAATACGTTTCGCCAAGTGGGACGGTATTTGCAATTGCCTGGAATGGTTTCATGCCTCCCGACCTTACGACACTTCTGGGTTCTTATGCCGCTGAATATCAGCAGGCATTACAGAACACCCCCCGTCAAATGGGAGTCAGACATCTACGGGTACAAGGGAAAAGCGTCATTGTGGAAAAATGGGGGCACATGCGGAACATCCAGGGGCGGGCCTATCTTCCGGCCCTGATCCCACAGGGGGTTAGCCTCGATGAAATCAAATAAGACAAGTGCTGCCCTGCTCCCCATGCTCATGGCGCTCGTCGGTTGTGGCGGCTCCGGAGGCGGTTCCGGTTCGCCGGCCCCCCTGACGGCAGGTCCACCCGTTGCCGGGAACAATGTCATGAGCGTGACCGTGAACGGTTCGCTTTGTTCAAGCAGCGCCTCCTATCCCAACAAGCCGTGCGTCAGCGTCACGGTCTGCACCCCCGGCACAGCCAATTGTCAGACAATCAACGATATCATCCTTGACACCGGCAGTTACGGATTGCGGATCTTCAGCCAGGCCCTGACCGTGCCGCTGTCCCAGGTCAGTAACAGCTCCGGATCGGTTGCCGAATGCATCGTGTTCGGCGATGGCTCGGCCCTGTGGGGGCCTGTCCAGACGGCAAGCGTTGTTCTGGGCAGCGAACCTGCCGTGGTGGTTCCGATCCAGGTTGCCGACGTGGCCTTCGGCTCCCTTCCCAGTGCATGCAAGAATGCCTCTTCCGGTCCTTCAAATCCCCAGACCCAATACAACGGCGTCCTGGGGATCGGGCTTTTCGCCCAGGACTGCGGTGCGTCGTGCGCAGACAACGCAAGTATCGGCATGTATTACGCCTGCAGCGGAACAACCTGCAACGGAGGGACCTCGGTGCCCCTTGCCAGCCAGGTAACCAATCCTGTTGCAGCGCTCCCTGTTGACAACAACGGCGTGATATTGCAATTGCCCGCTGTTCCCGAAGGCGGTGCAGGTTCAGCCGATGGTTCGCTCATATTCGGCATCGGAACCCAGTCTAACAACATGCCTTCCGGGGTGACTGCCTATGGTGCCGATCAAACAGCCGAATTCAGGACAAGTTTTAACGGCAGCCAGTACGCCAGCTTTCTGGATACCGGCTCCAACGGCCTCTTTTTCCCGGCACCCGCCAGCCTGCTTCCCGCCTGTACCGACAACATGGGGTGGTACTGCCCTCCTGCCGTCACGACCCTGACCGCGACCAATTCGGCTGCCGACGGTTCGCCTAGCGGGATGTTTTCGTTCATGATCGGCAATGCAGACAGCCTGTTTAGCACGTCAAACCAGGTGTTCAACGACGTGGGCGGCAGCGCGGCCAACAGTTTTGATTTGGGACTTCCGTTCTTCTTAGGGAGAAACGTATTTGTGGGGATCAATGGGACGCAGTCAAGCCTTGGAACAGGTCCCTACTGGGCGTACTGACCCGCCGGAAGGTGCTGGCGGCGGATTCCTCTGATTCAGCGGAAGACCGCTTATGGGGGAAAAGATATGGACCGCCGGGGGAAGTGACTTCGCGCAAACGCGGGACGAAATCATTCATTAAAAAAGTGGGCTTGTGGGTGTAAAATGAAGAAGATCGCCTTGCATTTGCGATTTAAGTTTGATATTCTACTTTTGCTTTTTTATGTAACAAGATGAAAATTAAGGCATTTTAACAAAGAAACTGGGCGATCCGGCAGGAGGAAAGTCATGCTTATACAGGTACTCTATGACGACAACCGATATGATTATGTCAAAGGCCAACAGCTTGACAGGCTGCTTGAAGTGAATAAGGTCCAAAAGTTCAAGCGGAGTACGGGATGGGTTACCGTCGGCGTAGACCCGGTTCGCTGGAGAAGAAACCCTAATTATAACGGCATGGAGCGGAGATCCGACGCGGTTAAAGCGGTTAACGCTTGATTTCGGCAGCCTCACTCCTCCATTGGCGAGAGGATCCTCTGGCTCGTGTGGTCAAGCCCTGATTCTGTTGTTCCAAGGAACCAGATATGTTTGATGTTTAATCCGTGAACCGGGAGAAGCTGTAGGATGAGCGCTTGCCGCCCCTTTGGCGAGGTCCGGAAAGAAAAAATCAGTGCTGCGCGACACCCCGCCGGAGGCTTTCCGCGGGGTGTCGCGTTATGTACGATAAAATCGGCACTTCAGCCGAGCTTTGATCACCAGAATTGCTAGCGTTTGGCCTCGTCGCTGATGGTCCTGATGGCATCGAAGACCACGGCGTCGTATTTGTCCTGGCTGATGGCCAGGGCAACCGAGGGGATCTTGAGCAGGGTCTTGACGAAACCGAAGCGCAGATCGCGGGGCAGGATGGCGATGTAGGCTACCAGGTTTCCCTCCTGGATCTCCTCCAGCACCGGCGAAACCTGGATAAATGCCGTGAGGTCCGTCATGGTGGCTGCTTGGATATCGTCGCGCTGGGCAGCCGCTTTTTCCGCTACCTCCTGCCAGTTGTCCAATATGTCGGCGGCCGTCAGGGGGCGATGGCGGTAGTCGGCCAGCCAGCGCATGAACATGATGGCCGCCTCCCGACCCACGATGCCGGAATAAACCTCCATCTCCAGATCGCCGGGAAAACGGCAGTTCCTGCGCAGGGTGCTGATCATCTCCCAGGCCCGTTCGGTCGGCTCGACCTGGAGATCCATTGGGGCACCCTGGCTCGCCAGCAGGTTGGTGTTGGCAGAGAGAAAATGCCTGACCCCTTCATCCAGTTGCCGTTCCGCGGCATAGCGCGACCAGCAGGCATGGTCGCTCTCCACGTACAGCATCACCATCCGGTCTATCAGTGCCCGGTCAAGGGTCGCCACCTGATAGCTGCCGTCAGGCGGATTGATAGTCACCACGACCTTGTGGCGGGTGGCAAGCCGATGGGTGTGCAGGGCGCGCGGTTCACCTTCGATGGGCGGTTCGACGAACTGAAAGATGGCCTGGAGGGTATCCTCCTGCTGGGCACGGTTCAACTCGTCGCAATGGACCACCGTAGGCGGGTCGTTATCTAAAGGCCACCATGACGGGCGCGACCAGTGCATGACGTCCCCTTCGCGATAGGGAATGCCGACCAGGTCGCCGACCTCCATCTGTCCGAGGCGCAGGGATGCATAGCGCCAGTTGTCCTCGCGGCAGATTTGTATGATACCGGCGGTTTTGCCGACGCCACGGTGTCCGACGACGCAGGGTGTCAGATCGGTTTTTGCGAGGATTTCCCGCAGGACCAGCTTCATTTGGGCTATATTCACAAGGGTTCCCTCTGGATGGTTGTTTTTTTCGATCATAGCCGCAAATGGGATTCGCTTCAAGCCTGCCTGTATTTTTTTGCTGGCTGTTATCCGGAAGCTATAGAAAAACGCCTTAGCACAGAGCGTAAAATGTGGTATACATATAAGGTTTCTGATGATGGCTCTGTGCAGCCAGACCGCAGACCGACATGATCACAGGGGGCGGAGAATTAATGAAGCACCCTGGCCTGATGCGATTTATGATTTGTCGCTTCAGTTTCTTTTGCGACTCGATGACAAATAACTTTTTTAGATAACTTATTCTCGGAGGATTCTCCTATGTGCGGAATTGTAGGCTATATCGGCGGACAAGAGGCAACGCCGGTCATACTGGACGGGCTCAAGAAACTGGAGTATCGCGGCTATGATTCGGCTGGCATCGCCACCCTGTCGGCCGCTCAATCCGGCATCAGGCGTAGCGAAGGCAAGTTGGTCAACCTGGAAAACCTGCTGCGCGAGCAGCCGCTTTCCGGCGTGATCGGCATCGGCCACACCCGCTGGGCCACCCACGGACGGCCCTCGGAGATCAACGCCCACCCACATAAAGCGGGCCCGGTCATCGTGGTGCACAACGGCATTATAGAAAACTACCTGCAACTCAGGGAACAGCTCAAACAGACCGGCCACATCTTCAAGAGCGAGACCGATACCGAGGTCATCTCGCATATGGTCGAGGAAAAACTCAAAAGCGATCCCGACTTCGTGCAGGCGGTCCGGCTGGCCCTGGCCGAGCTGCGGGGCGCCTATGCCGTCTGCATCCTCAACGAACAGGAACCGGGCACGCTGGTCGCCGCCAAGCTGGGCTCCCCCATGGTGGTCGGACTCGGGAAGGGCGAATTCTTCGTAGCCTCCGACATCCCCGCCATCCTGGCCCATACCCGCGAGATGGTCTTCATGGAGGATGGCGAAATGGCCGTGTTCCGCGCCGGCGCAGCCGCGTTCTCCACCATAGCAGGCGCTTCTCTGGACAAAAAAGCGCGCCACATCGACTGGTCGCCGCTCTTGGCCGAAAAAGGGGGTTACCGGCACTTCATGCTCAAGGAGATCCATGAGCAGCCCCGTGCCGTACGCGACACCATTGCCGGCCGGCTCCTGGAGAAGGAAGGGGACGTGTACCTCGAGGACCTGAAGTTCAGCGACCGGCAGTTGGCGGCTGTGAAACGGATAGTCATCGTGGCCTGCGGCACCTCCTGGCACGCAGCCCTGGTCGGCAAGTTCTACATCGAGGGGTATTGCCGCATCCCGGTGGAGGTGGACATCGCCTCGGAATTCCGCTACCGCAACCCGGTCATCGACGAGCACACGCTGGTGATGGTCATCTCCCAGTCGGGGGAGACCGCCGACACCCTGGCGGCCCTGCGCGAAGCCAAATCCCGCGGCGCCGTGAACATGTCCATCTGCAACGTGCTGGACTCCTCCATTGCCCGCGAATCCTCTGGTGTGATCTATACCCACGCCGGTCCCGAGATCGGGGTGGCCTCCACCAAGGCCTTCGTCACCCAGCTCACGGCCCTGTACCTGTTCACCATCCGTATGGGACGGGCCGTCTGCACCATCGATTCCGCAACGGGCCAGCGCATGATCGCTTCCCTCAAAAGGGTCCCGGCCCTACTGGAGGAGACACTCAAGCTCAATGCCGATGCCGAGAGGATCGCGCGCAAATACATGAACGCCCGCGACTTCCTCTACCTGGGACGCGGCAAGAACTTCCCCATTGCCCTGGAGGGAGCGCTCAAGCTCAAGGAGATCTCCTACATCCATGCCGAGGGTTACCCGGCAGGCGAGATGAAGCACGGCCCAATCGCCCTGATCGACGAGGATGTGCCGGTGGTCATGCTCGTCCCGCTGAACAGCGCCTTTGAAAAGACCCTCTCCAACATGGAGGAGGTCATCGCCCGCAACGGCCGGGTGATCGCGCTCTGCAGCAAAGGTGATGAAGAGGTCAGGGGGAGGGCCGAGGATACCATCGAGATCCCCCGCATCGAGGAGGATCTGGACCCGTTCCTGCTCTCCGTGCCGCTGCAGCTTCTGGCGTATCACATTGCCGTACTGAAGGGGACCGACGTGGACCAGCCGAGGAATCTGGCTAAATCCGTGACCGTGGAGTGACGTTCAACCTGGGAATCGGATTGTTGATGTAGGTATAAAATAAAGTTGAACACAAGAAGAACATTTCAGGCACACAAAGCGAAGGCCACTTTCAATAAGAAAATGGCCTTCACTAATTTTCGGTCAGTTTAGTTGATCTTCAGCGTTTTACGAAAAAAATAAAATTGAATATAAACTTGATTTGGGACAAGTGCAGCATGTGTAAAAACAACTTAGGAATGGCTTAATCTGACGGCACAGTACTATATCATCTTGCATCATCATACGATTTGCGCTAATAATATACGCATAATAATTGCGCAAAAGGAGAACCATATGCAAACGCATATCTATGATGTTTCTGCCCCTAAAAAAGCGGTTAATTTGAACGCAAACAGTGACCTGATCAAGACGGCAAAAGATATTGGTGTGAATCTGTCGCAGGTTTTCGAAGAAGCAGTATTGACTACGGTAAAAGCACGACTTGAACAACTGTGGTTAGAAGAAAATCGCGGAGCAATACAGGACTATAACGCACACATCGAACAACATGGTGTGTTTGCCGCAGATAAAAGGAGATTCTGATGGCGCAGTTTGATGTTCATCAAAATACTGATCTGGCGTCCCAGGAAATCGTTCCCTTTCTGCTGGATGTCCAGCACAGTCTACATCAATCCCTTGTGACACGTACGGTTGTCCCGCTACTGCGGCCGTATATCCTAAGTCAAAACATGGTAAAGTTATGCCCAATTTTAACCATTGATGGGGGGAAGTATATCATGGGTACGCCGGAACTTGCCGGGTACCCGGTGCGAGACCTTGGGCCAAAAATAACTAATCTGTCCGACGAACGATTGACGATCCTGAATGCGATTGATTTTCTTTTGACTGGGTTTTGATTTTCCGACGTGTGTCGACCGGATACCAGCGAGGGACATTTGAATCCTAATCCAAGTCGGCATCGAATGCTGACTTGATGACAGTAATTTTGTCATGATTTCTACGAATGATTCGTTCAAGATTGACATTGGTGACACTTATTAAAAAGATCTTTGCCAAAATTTGACCATCGTAACCTATTGAATTAACGATGCCAACGTGACAGTCTTTTTTGTACCGATACAATTGATTAAGATTCTACACCAGGCAGAAAGAAGGGGGGGCATCCGAGCCCCCCTTTTTTTTATGGCCGTCTCCTTCCGGCCAGGACGCCATGCCGCGTAGCTCGCTTCGGCAATGGGATGATTCAACCCCGGCATCAGCGCAGGACATGGACGAATATTGCAGCAGACAGAACGTTGAAAAGTCCGACGAGCACCATGACGAGCCCGGCAATGGCGCCGATTTCCCCATCAATCTGATAAGCCTTGGCTGTTCCCGCCCCGTGGGCGCCCATGCCCAGGAGCGCACCGCGCGCCAGAGCAGAGCGTAGCGGCAGCAAGTTGAGCAGACCCTCCCCCATCGCCGCACCCAGGACGCCGGTAATGACCACGAACACTGCGGTGAGTGCCGGTACCCCGCCAATATCACCCGAAACGGACATGGCAAACGGCGTGCTCAAGGAACGGGGCAGCAAGCTCAGGCGCAAGCTGCCGTCCAATCCGAGTAAACTCGATAACATCCAGGAAGAGAACATCGACGTGGCACTCCCCACCGGCACGCCAATGACCAGGAGCAACCACTGCTTGCGTATCAGCGCGCGCTGTTCGTAGATTGGAACGGCAAACGAAACGGTCGCCGGAGCTAGAAGGAGAACCAGCCAATGCGTCCCCCGGATATACTCCCGATAGGTCACATGAAGCGCGAGTGCCGCCATGATCAAGAACAGCGGCGCCACTATCAATGGCGACGACCACCAGCAGGACTTGCGGCGGTGCAGCGCTTTCCCAAGGGCGTAGAGCGCAACGGTCAGCGCGGACCAGAAAAATGCCTGTAACAACATGTCACTGCGCAACATCGGCATGACCCTTTCCGGAAACACTCAAGCGAAAACAAACATCGATTACCGTTGCCGTGACGATCATCACGCTGAACGTACCCAAAATGATCACCGCCAGGATTTTCAATCCCAAAAGTCCGAGCAACTCCTGGTGATCCAAAACAGCCAAAACAGCGGGAACGAAGAAAAGGAGCATCTCGGCAAGAAACCACCGTGCCCCTCGCTGCACGGTACAAATGCTGAGCCGCTTGCTTCCCAGCAGGGCAAGAACTATGGTCAAGCCTATGATGGAACCGGGTATCGGCAGCCCGGTTGCGCTGGCGATGAGCTCGCCAATCAGCCAGAATAAAAGAATAAGAAGGGTCTGAAACAACAAGCTTGAGCGGCAGCGTCGTCGCCAGGGGGCCAGAAGATGGTACGTGCTCATGTGTATTCCTTTCTTCAATTGCTTCATTGAATTATAGGCAGAATTCTGTTATTCGTAAAATGAATTTTTAGACTACAATTGATTCCAAAAAGGAATACTGTGGAAATCCGAGAGTTGCGGGCGTTTGTGGAAGTCGTTCGTCAGGGAGGCTTTTCGAAAGCCGCCAAGACGGTGTTTGCGACCCAGTCTACGGTGAGCAAGGCGGTCAAACAGCTTGAGGAAGAACTGGGGTATCAACTGCTCGAACGGTTTGGTCATCGCAGCAGATTGACGGAGGTCGGCGAGATCGTCTACCGTCGTGCCGTAACAATCATGGCGCAAGGCGACGATTTGAGATCGGAACTCGAGGAGCTGCGTGGCCTCAAGGGAGGCACTCTGCGCCTGGGTTTTCCGCTTATTGGCAGCAACACCCTTTTTGCGCGCTGGTTCGCCGTATATCGAAGCCGCTATCCGGGCGTTGATATCAGGCTTGTGGAACATGGAAGCAAGCGCCTGGAGGAACTTGTGCTGGCCGGCGAACTGGATCTGGCCGCGTCCCTTTTGCCGGTAGGCAGGGAGTTCGAATGGCAGGAGGTGCGCAGGGAGCCGATTGACGTGCTCTTGGCAGCGGACCATCCCCTGGCGCAACGTGCCCAACTGACATTTGAGGAGTTGGAGGACATGCCGGTCATCCTTTATGGGGCCGGCTTTGCGTTGAACTCGATCATTTTGGAAGCGTATGGAGAAAACGGATTAACGCCCAAGGTAGCCGCACAGTCGAGCCAGGTAGACCTGATAATCGAGCTTGTAGCTACGAAGCTCGGCATAGCGTTCCTGCCACGATTGATAGCAGAACAGCGGCCGCATCCCATGACAAGACGCATAGCTGTCGGTCATCCGGCTATCTATTGGCACATGGCCCTGGTCTGGAGGCGCGGCGGTTATCTGTCGCATGCGGCCCAAGCCTGGCTGGCGTTGGCCGGTGATCCTGAAGTCTTAGGGGGCTAAGCGTTGATCCCAAGTTGTCAATATTTTTGCAAGAACAATAATAATACTGAAAAGAATGATGTTGTTTGAATTGCCGGCAAGATTCATGTAACGTTAATGGCGGCGTGAGCGAAAAAGTAAACGTCCATGACAACATATGAAGAAGAGGTGACGCCAACAGGATGAGAAAGGAAAAGAGCTCATCGGTCATCATAGCCCGGCAGGATCATGGGATCTCCCGCAAACTCATGAGCCCGAATGCCCTGCGCACTCTCTACCGCCTGAAAGACAACGGCTTTGCCGGCTATCTCGTCGGTGGCTGCGTACGCGATCTGCTGCTTGGCCGGGAGCCGAAGGATTTCGACGTGGTAACCAACGCCACTCCTTCAGAGGTGAAGAGGATATTCCGCAATTGCCGTCTTGTCGGGAGGCGTTTTCGCCTCGCGCACATCCACTTCCAGGATGAGATCATCGAGGTGGCGACCTTTCGGACCCTCGTTTCCAACGAGCCTGAGCCCGAGGGGGGAGAAGCAAACGGGACGGATCACCCGCTGCGGCACCCGCGGATGCTGAAGGACGATGACGGCATGATCCTGCGGGACAACGTCTACGGCACTCCCGAAGAGGATGCCCTGCGCCGCGACTTCACAGTCAACTCTCTTTCCTACAATATCGTCGATTTCTCGATCATTGATTACACGGGCGGCCTCGCCGATCTTAACGCCGCCATCATTCGCACCATCGGCGATCCGGACGTCCGCTTCCAGGAAGATCCGGTACGGATGCTGCGCGCGGTGCGGTTTGCCGCCCAGCTCGCCTTCACCATCGAGGAAAATACCAGAAAGGCGCTCGTCGCCGCCGCTGATACCATTGTCAGGGCGGCGCCGTCGCGTCTCTACGAGGAGACGCTTAAGCTTCTCCTCTGCGGAGAGGGTGCAAAGTGCTACGAACTCCTCCGCCAGACCGGGCTCTTTGCTGCGCTGTTCCCGAATTTCTCTAACTGGCTCGGCACCGAAAGCGAAGGCTTTCCCCACATCCGGTTCGGAGAAATGCTCAGCTACGTCGATTCACGTATCCAGCAGGGCTGCGAGGTCTCCCCGCCGCTCCTGCTGGCACTTCTCTTTGGCGAATACCTCTCCGAGAAGGCAGAGCATTTTCGTCGGCAGGGCAACCCATGGCAGCAGAGCGTTAACGCCGCGGTCGCGGAGTTCATGGGCGAGACCTGCCCGATCATCATGATCACTAACCGCGTGGGGCTTGCGCTTCGAGACATCATCAGCCAGCAGATGCGCCTGAAAAAGATCCCCGGCCGCCGACCCGAGTCGTTCATGGCCCGTCATGATTTCAGCGATATCATCGATTATTGCCGGATCACCTCCGGCGACAACAAGGATGTCGTCAGACAGCTCGACTGGTGGGCGGCTCAGGCTGGGCAGCAGGCGCCGGTGCCGCCTCCTTCCGAACCCAGCGAAGGGGCCGGAGCGCCGCAACGGAAGAGAAAGAGACGGCGAAGACGAAATCCGGATGCGAAAAAGCATGAATAACGGTAAAAATCACATCGGAAAAAGCCCCCGAGGCATCACGGTTGCCAATGGTATTTTTTATAACGGTGCCGATAATTTTAATTCGTTAATCCCACAATCCCGCCAAAAACTCCATCAACGCTCCATCGCCAGTGACCGCCTTTTTATTTCTTTGTTCCGGACAACCGAACTTCCGATAAACCTTTGCAGAAATGCCGCAAATTTGATACTAATGCAGCCACTTGGAAGCCATAAAAAGTTTGCTCTGAGTTTAAGGTGAGTAATTTTGCCAAAGCCGACAGATAAATTAACAGCCACTGAAAACCATTGCCTTGAGTCGGCAAATTGTGAAAAGGAGCTTTCACTTCTGGTTGTGGAAGACGACCTGTTAAGCAGAGAGATCCTCCTCATGCGGCTTGAAGGGGTTTTCAGGCGCGTTTTTTCGGCAGCTGATGGTGAAGAGGGCTTTAGACTTTTTTGCGAGCACAGTCCCGATATCATCCTGACAGACCAATTAATGCCCGGCATTTCAGGTCTTGAGTTGATGCATAAAATTCGCGCGACCGGGGCTAAAACGCCATTGATTCTTATGACCAGCACCATTGACAATCAGATTCTTTTCGATGCGATCGACGCAGGGGTTGAAAGGTTTGTTCCCAAACCGTTCGATTTTGATCTGCTGATTCGAACACTGAAGAGAATTGCAGGTGAGATGTGCAATGAAAGGCTGCTGGAACAGCATCGCAGGCAAGAGGTTGAACTGCTGCGCCATCGGGATGCCTATAATTCCATGCAGCAGGAGTCTGCCCGGCTCAAGGAACGGCATGTGGTGCGTCATGATATGCGTAACCAGGTGCTCAAAGGCGCGAAGGACAACCGGTGGGGCATAAATGTAGCCTATTCGCCCCGCGACATCATGTGCGGCGATGGATACTCGGTAAGAAACCTTTTTGACGGTCGGCAGTTCATCTTTTTGGTCGATGCCATGGGATCGGGCATGGCTGCCTCTTTGAGCGCAATGTTGACCACATCATTCTTCAATTATCAGGTTGAAAACCTGCACCTGTGGGAAACCTTTACTCTGCGGATTTTTCTCAAACGTTTTCAAGAGTATATTTCCAGTATCCTTCTTGAGGAGGAAGTCCTGTCCTGTGGTTTTCTTCTGGTGGATTTGATAAAGGAGGAAGCTGAGTGCGCATTCTTTGCGCTGCCTCCACTGCTGGTAAGAACGACAGACGGCTCTGTCCGGCGCGTCCCAGGGAAAAATCCGCCACTGGGCATTTATTCCTCCGAAGTCAGAACCGGCCTCTTGTCCCTATCGGATGTAGCGGAAATACTTGTCATGACCGATGGAGTCACGGATGCGCAGCTTGTGCGGGGTGGCTCATATAGTGAAGTGGTAGAGAATGATTTTCTTGCATCGCCGACCCTTGCATCTTTCCAGCGCCGTTTTCATGAAAGAATAGACCATGCCGATCTGGATGATCTGACCCTGATACACCTGCGGCGGCTAAATTTCGATACTGAGTGGAAATGGCGCGGTGAACCCGATTTGACGCTGTCGGGATTGGGCAGAACAATCAACGAGTTTCTCGACGCCCTCACAGCGGAGGTTGATCTGGGCTCGGTTCAGCGTGACGAAGTGGAGTTCGTTCTGAGCGAAGCGTTTATCAATGCACTGGAGTACGGCTGCCTTAAAATGAGCCGAGACGAAAAAACCAGGTTACTCTTGAGCGGTGAATACGACGCTGTTCTCGAAAGACAGAGTGCCGTGTCGGACGCCGGAATGTCGCTCTCCGCGATTCTGTATCGAGGTGCGGGCAACCCCCTTTTGATTATGGAGGTGCTGGACAATGGCCCCGGATTGCCGGGAGACACACTGAAAACAAAATCAGATTATAACGCGGTCAATGGATATGGCTTACGAATGATAAGCCGCTTCAGCGACTCCCTCTTTATCGGCCGACCAAATGGCAGCCTCTTTATCTTGAAGACTCTGGAAGGAGTAAATACCCATGCAAATTGAAAGTAACGGAAGAAATGAATTGACTATTATTGGCAATATCAAGTCCATAGAGGACAGCATGGTCATTAAAAATGCCCTCATTGACCTGCAGAAAACAGGTGCTAAAAATATCCTGTTAAGAATAAAGGACTCCTTTTCTATGACCTCTACCGTTATCGGGTACCTGATGAAACTGGTCAACCACGACAGAATCCCAGTTTCCCTGGTTGTTGAAGATTATCGCCTCTATCAGCTTCTGGACGAGCTGAGCCTTGTACAGCCTTTCAACGTCAGTTTTGTCGGTAATGAGCAGTAGGCAGACAGGAATTGCTTCAAGACGGGAGATGACATGAACTTTTTGCAAAACATGAAAATAAGGAACAAAATTATTGTTGCTCCGGCAATAATGACTTTTATAATGACACTGTGGTCTATTTTCTACCTGCTGCCGCTCTTTGAAAAGAACATGCTCAACGAGAAGCAGCTGGCAACAAGGCATGTTGTTGAAACGACAATGGGGCTGTTGGTTGAGATAGATGGTCTGGTGAAAAACGGGACTATGTCTCCAGAGGACGGAAAGAAGCTTGCCGCCCAAAGGCTGGGCAACCTGCGCTACGAAAATAAGGATTACTTTTTTATTAGCGATCTCCAAGCCCGAATGGTGATGCATCCTATTAATCCGAGTCTCGACGGCAAGGACATGACGGATGTGAAGGATCCTTCCGGGAAACCCATTTTCGCGGATTTCGCAAAGATAAGCAAGGAGAACGGGGGAGGATTCGTCGATTATCTCTGGCCCAAGCCTGGAGAGAGCCTTCCGGTTCCCAAGGTTTCTTATGTCAAGCTCTTTGAACCATGGGGATGGGTTGTTGGGAGCGGTGTATACGTAGATGATGTTTATAAACAAATGAGAATGATAAAATTGATTTTACTGGGCGGAGATATTGCATTTGCCGCTTTCATCCTGACGATCTCAGTTCTGATAAGCAGGCTGGTGACAACCCCGGTCAAACAGATGGTCAGCATGGCTGACGATCTCGCCCACGGCGAGGGGGACCTGACAAAACGTCTGGGGCTCACTCACATGGACGAAGTCGGAATCGCAGCCGGCTTGATTGACCAGTTTATTGCCAAGGTACAGCACAGCGTCGCTCAATCAGCCGATAGCTCGAACGAAACGGCTGTTGCCAGCCAGGAGCTTTCCCATATCGTTTCCAGCCTGTCGGATAACTTTCAACGACAGTCGGCAGCCACTGTCAAATGCAATCTATTGACCCAGGACGTGGCAGGCAACCTGGATGTAACGGAAGAGATGGCAATTTCCACGACCGAGACCATAGAAGCAACCCGGTCAACCCTCGCCAGCTTCGTGGACGACTTGAACCAGGCAGGTAATACGATTATAAAGGAGTCCGAAAGCCAGACCACCATGGTGTCCCAAACCAAGGAGTTGGCTGTCAAAGCCACTGATATCCGAATGGTGCTGGACATCATAGCCGATATCGCCGACCAGACTAATCTGCTGGCGTTGAACGCTTCTATTGAAGCGGCCAGGGCTGGAGAGGCGGGGCGCGGATTTGCAGTCGTGGCCGACGAAGTGCGGGCCCTTGCCGCCAAAACACAGAATTCCCTTACCCAGATCAACTCAGGGGTGCAGTCGGTGGTTAACGGCGTAGAGAAAGTATGCGTTGCAAATGAAAAAAGCGCCTCCAGAATGCGCGAGATAGCCGAGGAGACTCGCCGGCTGATATTGAACGTCGGGGAGACCGACGAACGCCTTAAAGGCGCGGTTGATATTTCTTCGGATCTGGTAAACAAGAGCACTTACATCGCCACTCGCACCAAGCAACTTATCGAGTTGATGCAGCAGATCATAAGGCTTTCCGAACAGAACAGCGCTGTGGTCGATGAGGTTGGGGGGGTTGCTGCAAGCCTTGCCGAAAAATCGGACAGTCTTCGCGGGGTGCTTTCGAAATTCAAGGTCTGATCGAGGGGAGCGGGGGTCATGCATGAAACACAATTACGTCAAAAGTATTGCATTGTTTCGCCCCCTTTCCCGATTAGCCGGCATATCCTTGCGCGATCTTGCGGTTTCTGTCGGACCGCTGATACTGCTCATTGCCATCGCGATCATGGCGGCATATTGGTTGATTCGCCCAGCGCCTCCCACAACCCTTGTTATTGCCAGCGGCCCCGAAGGCAGTAATTTTCGCCTTACGGCGGAAAGATATCAAAAGATACTGGCCAAAAAGGGGATTAAGCTAAAAATTCTGCCGTCGGAAGGATCGTTCGACAATCTCAAAAAACTGACCGACCCCAGGATTCACGTTGATGTCGGTTTCGTGCAGGGTGGATTAGCGGAGGGGATGGAGATCGACAGGCTGGTTTCGCTGGGAAGCCTGTTCCATGAACCGCTTTTTGTTTTTTATCGCGGTAAAGAACCGATTAAATTTCTCTCCGAGCTTAATGGAAAGCGGATCGCAATCGGGCCTGACGGAAGCGGAACCCACGCCCTGGCGATGATTCTTCTCAAGGCCAACGAAATCGGGCTTTCAGGCCCGACCGTGCTTGTGAATGCAGGAGGGGAAGAGGCTGCACAAGCTCTCATAAGCGGGAAGATCGACGCTGCATTCCTGATGGGGGATTCCGCTACGCCACCGGTTATACGCAATCTTTTAGCGGACCCCGGCATCAGACTCCTCAATTTTGTCCAAGCTGAGGCATACGCCCGCCGCTACCCCTATCTCTATAAGGTTGATTTACCCATGGGGGCGTTCGATTTCGGCAAGAATGTTCCGCAGCAGGATGTTTTTTTGATCGCCCCCACCGTGGAACTTGTTGCACGGGATAATTTGCACCCGGCACTGTCAGACCTCCTGATTGAAACGGCACGCGAGGTCCACGGCGCAGCCAAACTTTTGCAGCACGCCGGTGAATTTCCTGCGCCGCTTGAACACGAATACCGCATAAGCGCCGACGCACGACGTTACTACACCTCAGGGAAGAGCTTTTTCTACCGTTATCTTCCCTTCTGGCTGGCAAGCCTTGTTGACCGTCTGTTCGTGGTGGTAGTGCCGGTCGTTGTGTTGCTGATTCCGGGGCTGAAACTTGTGCCGGCCCTTTACCATTGGCGCATAAGGTCCCGCATAAACCGCTGGTACGGCATCTTGATCAACCTCGAACGTGATATGATGGCACATCCCTCGCCCGATGAACGGGAAGATCTTCTAAAGAGGTTCGATATTATCGAGGCAAATGTAAACAAGATGAAAATACCTTTGGCGTACACCGAACAGATCTATGTGCTTCGCAATCACATCAATTTTGTACGCGATCTGTATAAACAAACGCCAAACGCCTGATGGTTGTGGAGGCTGCGAGCACCGCGCAACGCTAAAGACGGCTCTCCGCAATAGTTTTTCAACAACCTGCCAAGCCACCCTTTCGGGTGGCTTTCCTAGTCTTGCAGCGGTATAAAGAGGGGCCGCGCGACAGTAGCGAAGAAACCTGGAGGTAAAGTTTTGTCGGGAATTCTCACGTTGATCTTTGCCGTCACCTCTGGCGGCGTCGTGGCCAATCTCTATTACAGCCAACCGCTTTTGGCCAAAATCGCAGCGGATTTTCAGGTCCCTATCGCCAGGGCCGGGCTGCTTGTGACCGTGACGCAGATCGGATACGCCAGCGGCCTTGCCTTCCTCGTCCCTCTGGGCGATACGCTTGACAGGCGCCGGCTGACCATATGCCTTTGCACCTTGACAGCGGTTGCGCTTTTGGCCGCATCCTTTAGCCCGTCATACCATCTGTTCGCTATCGCTCTGGTGATGGTAGGCCTTTCATCGTGCGCGGTTCAGGTGCTTGTTCCCTTTGCCGCGTCCTTGGCGCCCGATGCGACACGCGGTCGGGTCGTGGGCACCGTCATGAGCGGCCTCCTTCTCGGAATCCTTTTGGCCCGCACGGTATCGGGCCTTATTGCAGGATTTGCCGGTTGGCGTGCCGTCTATATCTTCGCATTCTGCGCCATGACGGTCCTGATCTTCCTGTTGGGCAAGATGCTGCCCCCCGACCCGCATCGACCCCACACCCCGTACTTGCAGCTTCTGCGTTCGACCGGCCGCATGGCGCTCGAAGACTCGACTCTGCGCGAGCGTTCTGTTTACGGCGCTCTTGCTTTTGCCGCCTTCAGCCTGCTCTGGACCGGGCTGTCGTTCGTACTAAGTGCACCTCCTTACAGCTTCAGCGAAAGCAGGATCGGCCTCTTCGGACTGGCCGGAGCCGCCGGGGCCTTCTCAGCCTCGGGTGCCGGCCGTTTGGCGGATATGGGCAGAAGCCGTTTCGCCACCGGCCTCTTCGGGACGGCGATAACCGCTTCATACGGGCTGATCTGGCTTGGCGGGCGCAGTCTTGCCGCGATGATTGCCGGGGTGATCCTCCTCGACATCGGGGTACAGGGGCTGCACATCACCAACCAGGGTGTAATCTACCGCGGCAACGCCGATACCCGCAGCAGGGTAACCACGGTCTACCTTACCTCTTACTTCATCGGAGGCGCCCTGGGGTCCACCCTCGCAAGCGCCGGCTATGCGTGGGGCGGATGGCCTGCCGTATCGGCCTGCGGCGTAGCACTAGGGGCGCTGATCATCCTTCGCTGGCTACCTGGATTGTGCGCCCACCATGAAAGTTGCTAGGGTAAGGCGGATGATCCGAATTTTTGTTTTTAGTTTTGCCAAGGTTGAGCTATTCTGACGTGGTTTCGCAGCAAAGTGGAAAGAGGTGGCTTATGAGGATAGTTTCAAGGTGGCTGGTTGCCGTTGTCCTGCTGGTGACGGCAATGCCGGTTAAACCGGTTTCCGCTGCCCGGGGCAACGACTACGAGATACCATTGAGTGAACTCAAGAAGGTGGAAAAGAAGAAGAAACCGAAGAAAGCGGAAACAAGGAAACACAGGGAAAAGAAAAAGGGGGATACGACAAGCGAAAAGACGCCGAATGAGGTCTCTGGGGCCGCTGTCCCCGGCAAGCCCGAAACGCCCCCCCCGCCGGTTGCAGAGGCCATGGACGCACCCGACAGCGCCCACATCAGCCATGAGCCCTACAGCTATGTGGTACCCGGCAAACGCACCGTCATCAAGGCCATCATAAGCCGGGAAGCGTTGCGGTCGGTCCGGTGCCGGTTCCGCTCCCTGGACAAGGGGGGCTATGCCTCCGTACCTATGACTAAGACTCCTGGAAACCAATTTACCTATGGCGCAATACTGCCGGCTTTGAAACCTGAGGCAACGGTTCTGCGTTACCGTTTCATCATTGTTGATGCTTCCGGCAATCAGACCTACAGTCCGGAATTCTCTATTCCGGTGAAGCCAACCTCTCTCATGCCCGGCTGGCAGCAAGAGCCCGACAAGGAGCCGGTCAGGGTTACCTTGGAGGATCCCAGGCAGCCTCTTGAAGGTTTTTCCGATGTGGTCATGGAAAAGGCCGAGATGAAGTGACGCCCGTGTCTCCTGACGTGTTGCGGCAAACCGCTTGGGGTAGCCTTATTGCCTATCTGTGCGGCCGTGCTTTTCCCCTCTTCAGCCGATTGTAGAGCACCGGCAGCAGCGAGAACAGGCCAAGCAGCGCAAAAGAACCCAGAACCCGCGGGGAGGCGATGTCGGAGAGCGCTGTAACGGCGGCCAGGCTGGCCCCGGCGTTGACATAGACGAAACCGCCCGGGATGATGCCGATCATGGTGCCGAGGATGAAGGTGCGTAGAGGCAGGCGCGTCAAACCGGCCGCCAGATTTATCAGGAAAAAGGGGAACAGCGGCACCAATCGCAGAAAAAGCAGGTAGTTCAGGCCGCGGGCCTCCAACTCCCTGTTCAGGGCCTCCAGTTTCGTACCGAATCTTTTCTGGATCGCATCGCGCAGCAGATAACGTGTGACCAGGAAGGCCAGGGTGGCTCCGATGGTGGCGGCTATATTGGCGTAGACCGTCCCCATGACAGAGCCGAAGATGGCGCCGGCGGCCAGGGAAAGAACCGCTGCGCCAGGGAGCGACAGGGCGGTCTGGACGATGTAGATGGCCATGAAACCGGCTGCCGTGGCCGACCTGTGGGCGGCATGGTACTCCACCAGGTTCTGACGGTTGGCCTTGAGGGCCTCCAGGGTCAGGAAGCGGCCCAGGTGGAACCACATGAACGCGCACACCAGAATACCGCCTGCCAGGACGATCAGGATCTTCTTCCACTGCATATATGCCCCTCTAGCAGGCTGTTGGTTGCAGGAACAAGTCGCACGGAATACCGGATACGCTTTACCCCTTTACTCCTTGGCCGCCAGTTCTTTCGCCGCCAGCCGGGCGCTGAATTTATCCAGGTTGACGGCTATGCGCTCATGGGTGCCTGTGCCGATGAGATCCACCTCGTCTCTGGCTTCTATCTCCCATACCGTACGTTTGCCGTCAACCTCGATGCAACGGACACGGGCCGTCACCTCCATGCCGGGCGGCGTGGCCGCCTGGTGGGTGACATTGATCATGGTGCCCAGGGTCCTCTCCCCCTCGTCGAGATAGGGGCGCAGCGCCTCCATGCAAGCCCATTCCATGAAACCGACCATGAAGCCGGTGGCAAAGACCTCGGGCATTTCATGGAAAAGGTCTGACTCGGGATACAGGAAGGGAACGGTCTTCTCCCTCGGCACAAGATAGCGGAAGGTGTGTTCCAGTCCCGCTGCAAGTGTTGTCTTCATGGCGTCTCACCTCGTGTGCCGCGATTTATGCATCTTTGGAAGTTTTCAGCCCCGCTGCCATTGCAGCCAGCCGCTGAGCACCCTCTTGACAAACGGCGTCAGGCGGGTGCGGTTATGGGAGTCGGCCAGCTTCTTTATCGCCTCGGCCTGGGTCGGGTAAGGGTGGATGTTCCGGGCGATGGCCCCCAGGCCGAGACCGGCCGAGATGGCCAGGGAGAATTCGTTGATCATCTCTCCGGCGTGACGGGCCACGATGGTGGCGCCGATGATCCTGTCCGTGCCTGCCCGCAGATGGACCCTGGCAAAGCCTTCGGTTTCGCCGTCCAGCACCGCCCTGTCCACCTCCGCAAGAGGCACGGTCAGGGTTGTGAACGATATGCCCTGCTCCCGTACGTCCCGTTCATACAGCCCCACATGGGCGATCTCCGGATCGGTGTAGGTGCACCACGGAATGGTCAGGGCGGATGCCTTCTGCCTCCCCATGAACAGGGCATTGGCAATCAGGATGCGGGCCAGGGCATCGGCGGTGTGGGTGAACTTGAGAGGAAAACAACAGTCGCCTGCGGCATAGATGGCGGGATTGGAGGTTTGCAGGGCATCGCTGACCACTACGCCCTCCGGGCCGTAGGCGACGCCGGCCGCTTCCAGCCCCATCCACTCCACGTTGGGTGTGCGGCCGGCCCCCACCAGGATGGCATCAACCGTCACCTCCTGCCCTGTGCCGTCGCACTCAAGGCGCAACACCCTCTCGCTCCCCCGCTGTTCCACGGCCAGGACCTTTGTACCCGTCAAGAGGACGATACCATCCCGGACCAGGGCGCTGTGCAGGATGGCGGCGGCATCCGGGTCCTCGCGCCCCAGCACCTGCGCGGCCGCCTGGATCAGCGTCACCCGGCTGCCGAAGCGGGAGAAGGCCTGGGCCAGTTCGCAACCGACGGGACCGCCGCCGATCACAGCCAGGCGAGGAGGCAGTTCGGTCAGGGAGAAAACGGATTCATTGGTCAGGTAGCCGGCCTCGGCCAGGCCAGGGACCGGAGGCGCGCTCGCCCGGGCTCCGGTGCAGATGGCGGCCTTCTTGAAAAGGAGTTCCCGGTCCATGACCGCCACCCGGTCGCGGGCGACAAAGCGCCCTTCCCCGATAAAGACGTCAACCCCCAGTTCATCGCGGAACCGCCGAGCCGAATCGTGGCGGCTCAAAGAGCTTCGCAGCCGCCGCATCCGCTCCATGGCCGCGCCGAAGTCGATATCGACCCCTTCGCCCCCCCTGATGCCGAACTGCACCCCGTTGCGCGCATCGAACAGAGCACGGGCCGCGCGGATAATCCCCTTGGACGGGACGCAGCCGTAGTTGAGGCAATCGCCTCCCATCAGGTGCCGTTCGACCAGGGCCACCCTGGCCCCCAGCCCGGCCGCCCCGGCGGCGCAGACAAGCCCGGCAGTCCCGGCTCCGATCACCACAAGGTTGTAGCGTCCGGCCGGCTGCGGGTTCACCCAGTCTCCGGGATGGACATTATCCAGGAGCTCCCGGTTTTCCAGGGTGTCCGGCGCTATGAGCGGCCTTTTTTTCAAGGTGTCTTGACAAATTGCATGGCTGCCGAGTTCATGCAGTACCGCAGCCCGGTAGGTTTGGGACCGTCGTCGAAGACATGTCCCAGGTGCGCCTCGCAGCGGCTGCACACCACCTCGGTGCGTTTAACGAAAAGGGAGTTGTCCGGCCGCAGGGTGACGTTTTCCGGCGCCACCGGCTTCCAGAAGCTGGGCCAGCCGGTGCCGGATTCGAATTTGGCGTCAGAGTCGAAAAGATCGTTGCCGCAGCAGACGCAGCGGTAGATCCCCTTCTCGTGGTTGTTCCAGGTGGCTCCGGTATAGGCCCGTTCCGTACCCTTCTCCCGGGTGACGTGATATTGCTCCGTGGTCAAAAGCTTGCGCCACTCTACATCGCTTTTTGTAACCTTGTCGCTCATGATATACCCCTTCTGTGCCACTGAATAGAGCCGGAGGCGGGATGTCCCGCCCGGCGCGGTTCCGGTCGCAGTGGCCTGTGGCGCGCCTTTGCCGTTGCTGCAGGCGCCTGCCAGTAAAAAGAGCATGATGGCGGCCAGAAAGATGTGCTTTTGTTTCATGGGATTACCCCCGTGTCGAAGGAATGCCTGATGCCTTGAATCAGCCTGTCAGTGCCCGGCCGCGTCCCCCCACAGCTCTTTCAGCCGTTTATCCCGGCCGCAGGAGGTGCGGTAGAACCTGTAGCGGATCGGATTCTTCTTGTAATAGTGCTGGTGGTACTGCTCAGCCGGATAGAACTCGCCGGCCTGGGTGATCTCGGTCACGATCGCTCCCCTGAATGGCTTGCTCTTTTCCAACGCCTCCCTCGACTGTAGTGCCAGGCGGCGTTGCTGATCGTTATGGTAGAAGATTGCGCTGCGGTACTGATACCCGGTGTCGCAGAACTGGCGGTCCTTCACGGTGGGATCGATGTTGTGCCAGTATACCGCGAGGAGCTTGTCATAGCCGATCCTCGCCGGATCGTATACGATCTGAACCGATTCGGCGTGGCCGGTGCCGCCGGCGGAAACCTCCTCGTAGGTGGGGTTCTTCATCTTGCCCCCGGTATAGCCGGAGGTCACCGAGACCACCCCCGGCAGCTCGTCAAAAGGGTGTTCCATGCACCAGAAACAGCCTCCTGCAAATGTGGCCTTCTCAAGCATGCCCGCTGCTTCGCACACTGTCGCTGCCGCACAGGCCTGGACCGCCGCGAATGCCAGCGCAAGCAAGATCATTGCCGGTCGTGCCGATAGTTTCATGAGCTAACTCCTTTCGCCTGATTCCGCTGTTAACCTGTAGACGCAATTATACCTTTTTTGTTCTCTTTTGCCATGAAGAATGAATCCAGCGGATAATGGGGGAGGCCTGGTGAGTGGTGGAAGGTAAAGGAGCGAGGGTGCGAGTTACAAAAAACCGCCTTTTGTGTCCCCGATCCAGGCGGCGCCAAAGACGCCGGCCGAGTCGCCGAGGCGGTTTTTCAGGATCGGGGTGCTCAGATCGTCGTGGAAGGCGTAGCGCCGCACCCGCTCGATCCCCGCCGTGTACAGTTCAAAGATGTTGGACAGGCCGCCGCCCAGGACCACGGCATCGGGGTCGAGGATCGAGATCAGGCCGCCCAGACAGCGGCCGAAGTCGTCCAGAAAACGTTCAACGGCAGCGCAACAGCGTGGCTCCCCCAACCTGGCGCCTGCCACGATCCGCTCCATCGGCAAGCGTTCGCCGTAATCCCGCGCAAAGGCCGCTTCGACACCGGAACCGCTGATCTTCGTCTCCACGCATCCCCGGTTGCCGCAATAACATTGCGCGCCCTCCGGGTCCACCGACAGATGCCCCCATTCGCCGGCGATACGGTGCGGTCCCTGGCGCACCCGTCCGTCGATGCAGATCCCACCCCCGCAGCCGGTCCCCATGATCACGCCGAATACCAGCCCGTATCCCAGGCCCGCCCCCTGGCGGCACTCGGCCAGGGTGAAACAGTCGGCATCGTTGCGCAGGACCACGGCGCGTCCGAGTTCCTGTTCCAGGTCACCCTGCAGGGACCTGCCGATCAGGCAGGTGGAGTTGGCGTTGCGTACCAGTCCGGTCCGCTCGTCGCTGGAGCCGGGGATACCGACCCCCACCGTGCAGGGAGCCCCGGCCGGGACCCGGCTCAAGGCCTGCCGGACGGTCTCGGCCACGACTGCCACCACGGCCCGGTATCCCTGGTCAAGCGGCGTGGCCCGGCGCTCCCGGAGCATGACCGTGCCGTCCGGCGACAGGAGCAGCGCCTCGGTCTTGGTGCCTCCAAGGTCGATGCCTACGCGAAAGGGTGTCTGTTCAAAGGCAGGGGTATTCATGACATGGCAACCATGTATTAGTATTGATAATTTGTGGAAAGTCCCCTACCCCCAGCGGGGGGAGGCTGGGTGGGGGGCTTCAGAACTATTTCCCCCTCCCTGGCCCTCCCCCGCTGGGGGAGGGGACCTATATAGCGCAACTTAGAAGTTTTACGTGGTACTACGGGGTGAACATTTTATTTGAAAAGGCTATAGCATCTTGCGCAGGTATTGGCCGGTGTATGACCTGGTGGCCTTGGCCACCTGCTCCGGGGTGCCGGTGACGATGATCTCGCCCCCCCTGTCGCCACCCTCGGGACCCAGGTCGATGATGTGGTCGGCGGTCTTGATCACGTCCAGGTTGTGCTCGATGATGACGATAGTGTTGCCGGCATCCACCAGACGCTGGATTACCTCCAGAAGCTTGCGGATATCATCGAAGTGCAGGCCGGTTGTCGGTTCGTCCAGGATATAGATGGTGCGACCGGTGGCGCGGCGGGCAAGCTCCTTGGACAGCTTGACCCGCTGGGCCTCGCCGCCCGAAAGGGTCGTGGCCGACTGTCCCAGCTTGATATAACCCAGGCCGACCTCTTCCAGGGTCTTGAGCTTGTTCTTGATGCGCGGGATGGCGCCCATGAACTCCAGGGTCTGGGAAACCGTCATGTCCAGCACCTCGGCGATGGATTTGCCCTTGTAGAGCACCTCCAGGGTCTCGCGGTTGTAGCGCGCCCCCTTGCAGACCTCGCACTCCACGTACACATCCGGCAAAAAGTGCATCTCGATCTTGATGATACCGTCCCCGGAGCAGGCCTCGCAACGCCCCCCCTTGACGTTGAAGGAGTAACGGCCCGGCTTGTAGCCGCGCATCTTGGATTCGGGCAGGTTGGAGAAGAGGTCGCGGATATCGCCGAACACGCCGGTATAGGTGGCCGGGTTGCTCCGCGGGGTCCGGCCGATAGGCGACTGATCGATGTTGATGACCTTGTCCAGATGCTCCAGGCCGCGAATCTCCTTGACGGCGCCGGCTTTTTCGCGGCTGCGGTAGAGCTTTTGGCTTAAGACCTTGTGCAGGGTATCGATCACAAGGCTCGATTTCCCCGAACCGGAGACTCCGGTCACGCAGGTCATGATGCCCAAAGGGATATCCACGTCCACGTTCTTCAGGTTATTTTCGGTGGCGCCGATGATCCTTAAATGCTTGGAGGCCTTGCGGCGTTTTTTGGGAACCGGGATGGAAAGTTCGCCGGACAGGTAACGGCCCGTCAGGGAGGCAGGATTTTTCATGACCTCGGCGGGCGTGCCCTGGGCCACCACCTCGCCGCCATGTACGCCGGCTCCCGGCCCCATGTCGATCAGGTTGTCGGCCTCCAGGATGGTCTCCTCGTCGTGTTCCACCACCAGCACGGTGTTGCCCAGGTCGCGCAGCCGCTTGAGGGTGTCGAGAAGGCGCGCGTTGTCCCGCTGGTGCAGGCCGATGGAGGGCTCGTCCAGGATGTAGAGCACGCCGACAAGCGACGATCCGATCTGGGTGGCCAGGCGAATGCGCTGCCCCTCGCCGCCGGAGAGGGTGCCCGAGGTACGGTCGAGGGAGAGGTAGTCCAGCCCCACGTTGACCAGAAACGACAGGCGCTCGCGTATCTCCTTGAGGATGCGCCGGGCGATCTCCTTCTCCTTGTCGGAGAGTTCCAACGCTTCGAAAAAGGTCAGGCAATCGCGGATGGAGAGGGAGGTGACGTCGCGGATGGTGCGTTTGCCCACCAGGACATGCAGCGCCTCTGGCCGCAGGCGCGCTCCATAGCAGGTGGGACAGGGCATGACGTTCATATACTTTTCCAGCTCTTCACGGGAAGCGTCCGATTCGGTCTCGCGCCAGCGCCGCTCCAGATTGTTCAGAACCCCCTCGAACTCCTTCTGGTAGGTATGGCGCCGCCCTCCGTCCTCTTCCCACCAGAATTCGATTTTTTTGCCCCCGGAACCGTTCAGGATCAAGTCATGGACATGTTGGGGCAGCTCCTTGAAGGGGGTTCGGATGTCGAATTTATAGGCCTTGGCCAACGCCTCCAGGACCAGGTGAAACCATCCTGAAAGCCGTTTTTCCCAGGGAGCGATGGCCCCTTCCCGCAGTGAGAGCTCCTGGTTGGGGATCACCAGTTCGGCGTCGAAGTACATGCGGGTGCCCAGGCCGGTGCAGTCCGGGCAGGCGCCGTGCGGGTTGTTGAAGGAGAACAGCCGTGGCGTCACCTCCTGGTAGGAGATGCCGCACTCCACGCAGGCCAGCTTCTCGGAAAAGATCAGGGTTTGCGGCTTATCGCCTTTACCCCTGCCTTCTCCCTCGGGGACAGGGGGGCTGTTTTCCAGCTCCTCCGGGGAGAGGACGGCCGCCGGCCTGGTGTGGGATATCTTTACCACACCCTCCGCATGGTGCAACGCGGTCTCCAGGGAGTCGGCAAGACGGCGCTCGATCCCCTCCTTGACCACGATTCGGTCGATGACGATGTCGATATCATGCTTTTTCTTCTTGTCCAGCTCGATCTCTTCGGCCAACTCCCGCAGCGTCCCGTCTATGACGACCCGGGTGAACCCCTCCTTGCGCAACTGGTTCAGTTCCTTTTTGTACTCCCCCTTGCGGCCGCGGATCATGGGTGCCAGCAAGGTCAGCCTGGTGGCGGCGGGCAGGGCCATGATCTGGTCCACCATCTGGGAGACGGTCTGGGAGGTGATCTCCTTGCCGCACGATATGCAGTAGGGATGGCCGACGCGGGCGAACAAAAGGCGCAGATAGTCGTAGATCTCGGTGACCGTGCCGACGGTGGAGCGCGGGTTCTTGCTGGTGGTCTTCTGTTCGATGGAGATGGCCGGGGAGAGTCCTTCGATGGACTCCACGTCCGGCTTTTCCATCTGCTCTAGGAACTGGCGTGCATAGGCCGAGAGGGACTCCACGTATCGACGCTGCCCTTCGGCGTAGATGGTATCGAAGGCCAGGGTGGACTTGCCGGAACCGGAGATGCCTGTGATGACTACGAGTTGGTCCCGCGGAATCTCAACATCGATACATTTGAGGTTGTGTTCGCAGGCGCCCTTGATGATGATCTTGTTGTGTTGGGCCATGGGCTGTATGTCAATCCGTTCTTGAGCCTATTTTTTTTTGAGCCGCCAGCCGTCCTTGTTCACCTGCGGCACGCGGGAGAGTGCCAGCGAATCGGGCGGCACGTCGATGGTGACCGTCGTTCCGGCCGCCACCAGGGAGTTTTTTCCCACGGTGACCGGGGCTACGAGTTGGACGTCGCTGCCGATGAATACGCCGTCGCCGATAACGGTGCGGTGCTTGTTCACTCCGTCGTAATTGCAGGTGATGGTGCCGCAGCCGATGTTGACGTCGCTGCCGATCTCGGCGTCGCCCAGGTAGGTCAGGTGGGAGGCCTTGGAGCCCTCCCCCATGACGATCTTCTTGGTTTCGACGAAATTGCCGATCTTGACGTGGGCGTGGAGCACCGTTCCGGGACGCAGGTGCGCCATGGGGCCGACGGCCACCGCTTCCAGCAGTTCGGACCCTTCCAGGACCGAGCCGGCCTTGATATGGCAGTTGTCGGCGATGAGGCAGTCGCAGATGCTGACATCGCTGTCGATCACGCAGTTGCTGCCGATGACGGTTTTTCCGCTGATGCGGCAGTTGGGGTGAACGGTCGTGTCGGCGCCGATGACGACACCATGGTCGATGTAGGTCTGGGCCGGATCGACAATGGTCACGCCGGAGAGCATCAATCCGAGGTTGATGCGCCGGCGCAGGCAGCGCGCAGCCTCGGCCAGCTGGCTTAAGTCGTTCACCCCCATGATCTCCTCGGCGTCGTCGCTGGCCAGGGCCTGGCAGGCAAGCCCTTTGCCTACGGCCACGGCCAAAAGGTCGGTCAGGTAGAACTCCTGCTGGGCATTGTCGCTCCCCACGCTGCCGATGTTTTCGAACAGGAAGGCCGAGTCCATGCAGTAGATGCCGCTGTTGATCTCGCGGATTTCCCGCTCCTCGGGAGCGGCGTCCTTCTGCTCGACGATGCGCAGCACCTTTCCGCTGTTGTCCCGCACGACCCGGCCATAGCCGAACGGGTCATCCATGATGGCGGTCAGGACGGTCACCGAGGCCTTCCGGGCCTGGTGGAAGTCGATCAGCCTCTTCAGGGTCTCCGCCCGCAACAGTGGGGTGTCCCCGCACAGGATCAGCACCGTGCCGCTGAAGCCGGACAAGGCCTCACGGGTACAGGCCACAGCATGACCCGTGCCGAGCTGCTCTTTCTGGAGCACGCAGCGGATATCCTCGGCTGCACTGAAATGTCCCTCCACAGCCTCGGCCTGGTGGCCGACCACAAGAACCACCGGTTTAGCCCCCACGGTCCGGGCCGCAGTTACAGGGTAATCGATCATCGGCCGGCCGACAGCCGGGTGCAGGACCTTTACCAGGCCGGATTTCATTCTGGTCCCCTTGCCGGCGGCAAGGATTATTGCGGCAACGTTATCCATAGGGAGGGGCTCCGATTGTGAAAGGGTATGTAAAGCCTGAGTTTATAGTCTAGGTGATGCCGGAAACGCCGTCAAGTTTTCTCTCGGAAGTGGTGCTATCCATTAGCTATTTTCTCGACTCACCGATATACCGGTTAAAGTGTTCGGTCGGGAATAAGTTCCCTTCCCCGCCAACCCCGCCAACCCCTCCATAACCTCCGCCTGACTGGTCTCGCTATACATCTTAAACCCCCGGCATAATCGCGCTCGTCCCGACCATTCCCAAGCAACAAAAACCACCACAATCCCAGGATTTTATCTTGACAAACACCTTGACCGCGACTATAAATTTCCCATGTAGTGGAAAAATGTGGAATTCGGTGGAGAATGGGCGACGAGATCGACATATTCGGAGGCGAAACCCCGAGCAGCATCGACGGCAAGGGGAGGACCTGCATCCCCGCCAAATACAGGGATGCGCTGGCAAACCTGTCGGGGGAGGCGCGCTTCATCATCACCAAAGCCGCTCCGGTGGACCTGGGTGACGGCACCTTCGGCCGAGGCCTGTCCGTGTACCCACTGGACACCTGGGCCGGGATCAAGAAAAAAATACTCGCCAACGAGGGGGGCTTCACCTCGGCGCAGTTGAACAGCATCAAACGCCAGATCGTCAACCCCGCGGAGGAGTGCGGCGCCGACAAGCTCGGCCGGGCCCTTATCCCATCGTCCCTCAGGCTGCACGCCGAATTGGAGCGGGACATCTGGTTCGTGGGCATGGGACAGCGCTTCGATATCTGGAGCAAGGCGACCTTCAGCCGCATCAATGCGCAGGACGAGAAGAACTTCCCGCTGAATTCGGAAGCCCTCGCCGCGATGGGCCTCTAGGTGGGCACATTCCATCACCTGTCCGTCATGCCGGACGAGACCATTGCGCTTCTGCAACCCCGGCCGGGAGGGATCTACCTGGACGGCACCCTGGGAGGGGGCGGGCATGCGGCCCTGATCGCCCGTCAGTGCGCCCCCGAAAACGGGATGCTGATCGGGATCGACCAGGATCAGGAAGCGCTGGAGGCGGCCGGCCGCAGGCTGGCAGAGTTCGGCGCTACGGTCCGCCTCGTCCACGGCAACTTCGCCGACCTGGACCGGCATCTCGACACTCTTGCCGTGACCGGCCTGGACGGTTTCATTCTCGATCTGGGGGTCTCCTCGCACCAGCTGGACAGCGGGGAACGCGGTTTCAGCTTTCAGCAGGACGCCCCGCTTGACATGCGCATGGACGCCGGCGGCGCAGAAACCGCCGCAGACCTGGTAAACGGCCTGCCGGAGCAGGAGCTGGAACGGATCATCAAGGATTACGGCGAGGAGCGATGGGCCAGGAGGATCGCAGCCTTCATCGTCAAGGCCCGCAGCGAGCAGGCGATCCTTACCACGCTGCAATTGACGGACGTCATCAAAGGGGCTGTTCCCCGGGCCAAATGGGAGGAACGCATCCATCCCGCCACCCGCACCTTTCAGGCCCTGCGGATCGCCGTCAACCATGAACTGGAGCGGCTGGAACAGGGGCTCCGCGCGGGTCTCGACCGCCTGAAGCCGGGGGGACGCGCAGTGGTCATATCGTTCCACTCCCTGGAGGACCGGCTCGTTAAGCATATCTTCCGGGAGTACGCCACCGGCTGTATCTGTCCGCGCCAGATCCCGGTCTGCAACTGCGGCCGGAACCCGCGGGTGAAGATCCTGACCAATCGGCCGGTCACGGCGGCGGAGGCCGAAACCGGCCGGAACCCGCGGGCCCGCAGCGCCAAAGTTCGGGCGGCTGAGAAACTGGAAATCAGCGCATAGTCCGCTGAAGGGAAGCCGTTTCACGATTCACGTTTCACCTTTCACCTTTCACTTTTAACCGATTAATTCTACGATTAAGGAGGTACGGCATGGCACAGGCAAGAACCGACTACGGCAAGGTCGTTGCCCCGCGCCCCTTGAGCGGAACCGAACTGGTAACCCAGCGGGTTGACATGTTCAGGTTCCTCATGGTCTGCATGGTCCTTTTCACGATCGTCTCGGTCTTCCATGTCTGGTCGCGCTGCAAGCTGATCGACATGAATCTCCACATAGGCGAGACAAACCGTCAGCTCAAGGATGCCGAACAGGAGCAGAAGCGGCTTAAACTCGAGGCGGCATCCCTTAAGACGCCGTCCCGCATCGAAACCATTGCCAAGAACGAGCTCGCCATGGGCTTGCCTACAGAGCAGCAGGTAATCACGGTCAAATGAGGGATGATCGGGAAAAATGGGCTCGGGTCCGGATTGTCATTATCGGGACGATATTCAGCCTGTTGTTCCTGAGCGTTACCGGCCGTGCGTTCTATCTCCAGATACTCCAGCACGAGGAACTGGTAAAGAAGGCAGAGCGGCAGCACCAGCATATCGTGCAACTCACTCCGGGCCGGGGCGTCATCATGGACCGCAACGGCACGCCGCTGGCCGTGTCGGTGGAGATGGACTCCTGCTATGCCGAGCCGCGCCATATAAAAGATATGGACGGTACGGCAGGCGTGCTGGCACCTTTTCTCGGGACGACGAAACAGGAACTGCTCAAAAAACTCGACGGCGACAAAGGGTTTGTCTGGATCGAGCGGCGCCTTACGCCGGAGGTAGCGGCCCGCATCAAGAACCTCAAGCTTACCGGCATCGGCTTTGTATCCGAGTCGAAACGCTACTATCCCAATTGCGAGGTTGCCTCCCACGTGGTCGGATTTACCGGCCTTGATCCGATCGGACTGGAAGGGGTGGAACGCAGGTACGATTCCGTCATCCTGGGCAACACCGGCTACATGGTGACAGAACGCGATGCCCTGGGGCGAGACATAGCCCTCAAGGATACGGTCATCAAGAACGCATCGCCGGGCAAGAACATTATTCTTACCCTGGACAAGAACATCGAATACATCGCGGAAAAGGAGCTGGCCAAGGCGGTTACGGAGAGCGGCGCCAAAAACGGCATGGCCCTTGTCATGGAGCCGGATACCGGCCGAATTCTTGCCATGACTAACTATCCCTCCTTCAACCCCAATGCCTATGCCCATTATTCCCAGGCCATGCTGCGCAACCGTGCCGTCGCCGACAGCTTCGAGCCGGGCTCGACCTTCAAGGTTTTCCTGATCTCCGCGGCGCTGGAAGAGAAGGTCGTCAGGCCCACGGACGTCATCAACTGCGAAAATGGCCACTACACCATTGCCGACCGGACCATCCACGACACCCACAGCTATGCCAGGCTGTCCGTGAGCGACGTCCTCAAGTATTCGAGCAACATCGGCGCTGCCAAGATCGGCGCCAAACTCGGGGACGAACGTCTTTTCCGCTACCTGAGGAATTTCGGTTTCGGGGAGCGCACCGGTGTGGACCTTCCCGGTGAATCCCCAGGCAACCTTCGGGACAAGCACCGCTTGTACGGGGTCGATCTGGCCACGATCTCCTTCGGGCAGGGGGTCTCCGCCTCTGCCATCCAACTGGCCGGGGCGTTTTCCGCCGTAGCAAACGGCGGCATGCTCGTGAAGCCCTACGTCGTCGAGCGCATCCTGGACGACAGCGGCCACGAGGTGCAGAGATTCGAGCCGCAGGCGGTACGCCGCGTTATCTCCGAGGATACGGCGAGGAAGGTCACCAGGATGATGGAGAGCGTTACCAGCGCGGGCGGGACCGGTTTAAACGCCGCCATAGACGGCTTTCGCGTGGCAGGCAAGACCGGTACGGCGCAAAAAGTCGACCCGGTGACCCACGGCTATTCCGCGACCCGGAGGACCGCCTCCTTCATCGGTTTCGTGCCTTCCGACAAACCCAAACTGACCATCCTGGTGGTAGTTGACGAGCCTAAGACCAGCCCGTACGGTGGTGTCGTGGCAGCCCCTGCATTTCGCGCCATTGCCGTGAATACGCTCGCCTACCTGAAGATCACACCTAAGGGAGAGGCCGGCAAGGCGACCAGGACTGTGGAGGCCCAATCCTCCCCTCCCCCCAAGACGCTTGCCGAGTCGGAGGAAGACGATGCCCTGGATGTAACCGCGGAGGTCGCCGTGATGCCTGATTTTCGGGGCATGAGCATGCGCCGGGTCATGCAGGTGATGGAGAAGCGCGGCATCAATATCAGGTTGATGGGAAGCGGGCGGGCTGTGGAACAGAATCCGCCCCCCGGCCAGACGATCCGGGGAGCAGACGAGGTCTGGATAAAATTTACGCCTTCCGCATGACCGTCACAACCTGCCTTTGCCGGCAGGTTGTGACATTTTTTGGAGAATCGCATGAAACTGGCACACATCCTGGCCCAGGTACCGGACGCTGAGCTTCACGGAAGCGGAACAGCCGAGATCACGGCTCTTAGCTGCGACTCGCGCCGTATCGTGCCCGGAACGCTCTTCTTCGCCCTGCGGGGCACGGCGGCCGACGGGCACCGTTTCATCCAACAGGCGGCAAGTGACGGCGCTGCCGCGGTAGTGCTCGAAGACGCCGCATTTGCCCCAGCCGGCATCCCCTGGGTGAAAGCAGCCGACGGCCGTTCAGCCATGGCCCGCATGGCGGCGGCTTTTTACGGGAACCCCACCTTGGACTTGCCGCTGATCGGCATTACCGGCACCAACGGCAAGACAACAACCACCTACCTGATCGAGGCGATCCTGGCAGCGGCGGGCATACCGGCGGCGGTACTCGGCACCATCAGCTACCGCTTCGGCGCAACCACCATAACGGCATCCCACACCACCCCGGAATCAACCGAATTGCAGGCCGCGTTCCGCCAGTTGGCCGACGCCGGAGCCAAGGCCTTCGTGATGGAGGTTTCATCACACGCCCTGGAGCAGAAACGGGCCGACGGGTGCCACTTCGACGTGGGCATCTTCACCAACCTGACCCGCGACCACCTGGACTATCACGGCAGCATGGAGCAGTACCTGCACTCCAAGGAGCGCCTCTTTGCCGAATTGCTGCAACCCGGCAAAAGAGCCGCGGTCAACATGGACGACAGCTACGGCGCCCATGTGGCGGGGCGTGCCGCCTGCCCGGTCATCAGCTACGGCATAGATTACCCCGGCGACGTGCGGCCGGTGGAGGTGGCAGTCACCGTGAACGGCATCAGGGGGACCCTGGCGACGCCAAAGGGGGAATTTCACTTTGCCTCCAAGCTTTTGGGCCGTTTCAACCTTTCCAACATCCTGGCGGCCGTTACGGCCGGCATCGCCCTGGATCTGCCCCTTGAGGCCATCAAGTCAGGCATAGAGGGACACGCCGTTATCCCGGGTCGCCTGGAACGGGTTGACAACTGCTTCGGCATCACCTGCCTGGTTGACTATGCCCATACCGGCGATGCGCTGCAGAACGTGCTCGCAACCCTGATGGAGATCAAAACGGCCCGCATCATCACCCTCTTCGGCTGCGGCGGCGACCGGGATGCGGGCAAACGACCGATCATGGGGCAGATCGCCGCACAGATGAGCGACCTCGCCATCGCCACCTCGGACAATCCCCGGACCGAGGAGCCGCTTACCATACTGGAACAGGTCAGGACCGGCATTACGCCCCTGGGCATACGGGAATATTCGCCCGAGGAGCTGGCAGCGCGGCCGACATTCGACGAGAAGGGCTTCGTCGTGCTGGAAGACCGCAGGACCGCCATCCGCCTGGCAATAAGGATGGCACGGCAAGGTGACATCCTGCTCTTGGCCGGCAAGGGACATGAGGATTACCAGATCATCGGCACGACCAAGCACCACTTTGACGACCGCGAGGAGGCCCTTGCGGCATTCGGGGAGAAAGCGCCGGGATGTTTACCTTAAAAGAGATAGCCGCCGCCACCGGCGGCCGCATCACGGGCAACGCCGAGACCGGCGTTGCGGGCATATCCACCGACTCGCGCAGCGTCGCGGCGGGGGAGCTGTTCGTTCCGCTCAAGGGCGAACGCTTCGACGGGCACGATTTTATTGCCGGGATGGTTGCAAAGGGGGTAACCGCAGTACTTGCCGAAGAGAAGTGGCTTGCCCACCATGCGATCCCGACCGGCTGCTCCGGCGTCATTGTGAAGGATACACTGCGGGCGCTGGGCGATCTGGCCGCCGCCTACCGTCGGCGCTTCGACATCCCGGTCATCGCCGTGACCGGCAGTAACGGCAAGACGACCACCAAGGAGATGCTGGCAACCATCCTGGAACAGACCGGGCCGGGTCTGAAGACCGAGGGTAACCTGAACAACCTGATCGGTTTGCCCAGGATGCTGTTTCGTCTGAGGCCGGAACACCGTTGGGCGGTACTGGAGATGGGCATGAGCGAACCAGGGGAAATAGACCGCCTGGCAGAGATTGCCCGCCCCAGGATCGGCATCGTTCTCAACGCCCTTCCGGCACATCTGCAGAGCATGGGCACGGTCGAGGCGGTTGCCGCCGCCAAGGGGGAACTGCTCCACCGCATCAGCGACGGCGGCCTGGCCGTGGTGAACGGCGACGATCCGCGGGTCAGCAGCCTGGGACAAAACGCTTCGGCGCGGCGCATCAGCTTCGGCATCAACCGTGGCGAGGTCCGGGCCAAGGAGATCGAACACCTGGGGCTTGGGGGCGAATCGTTCAATGTCGTCACCCCCCGTGGTGATATCCGGGTGAAGCTCAGCGCGTTCGGCCTGCACAATGTCTCCAATGCCCTGGCCGCAACTGCGGCCTTGCTGGATATTGTGGAGCTTGATAGCATACAAGAAGGACTTGCGGCATTCAGGCCGTACAAAGGGCGTTTCCAACTGGAGCGGCACGGAGATCTGACCCTGGTGGACGACAGCTACAACGCCAATCCGGCTTCCATGAAAGCGGCGCTGGAAACGCTGGCCCAGATCGCACCCGAGGGACACCGGGTCGCCCTGCTTGGTGACATGCTGGAATTGGGCGGCCACGAGGCCGAGGCACACGAAGGGGTCGGAACAATCGCGGGACGAAACGCGGACCGCGTCTTTCTGCTCGGCAGCCTGATGAAGCGCCATGCCGCCCCGGCAGCCATACAGGCCGGCTTGCCGGCCGAAGCGCTTCGATGCAGCCTTGACCTCGACGAACTTTCCGCGGCGGCAAAACAACTTCTACTGCCCGGCGACGTGGTCCTGATCAAGGGGTCACGGGGCATGGCCATGGAACGGACGGTGACTATCCTGAGACAGTTCATGTCACGGAAGGAAAAGGGATAAATTATGCTGTATCACATCTTTTACCCGCTATCCGCAAACATAAAGCTTTTCAATATATTCAGGTACCTGACCTTCCGCACCATCTATGCGATGATTACGGCCCTCGTGGTCTGTTTCGTGTTCGGCCCCTGGATCATCCGCAAACTGGAAAGCCTGCAGGCCCGCCAGGTGATCCGCACCGACGGCCCCGAGTCGCACCTTCAGAAACAGGGCACCCCCACCATGGGGGGGGTTATGATCCTGGCCGCCATCGTCATTCCTACACTTCTATGGGCCGACCTCTCCAACCAGTATGTCTGGATGGCCCTCTTCATCACCATCGGCTACGGTGTGATCGGATTCGTGGACGATTATAAAAAGGTAATCGAAAAGAACACCAAGGGGCTTTCGCCCCGCCAGAAGATGTTCTGGCAGGTGATGCTTGCCGGAGCGGTCGCGGCGTTTTTGTTCCTCAAACCGGGCTTCAGCGAGGAACTCTACTTCCCCTTCTTCAAACGCTTCCATCCCGACCTGTGGCTGTTCTTCATCCCGTTCGCGACCCTCGTGATCGTTGGGGCCAGCAATGCAGTCAATCTGACCGACGGCCTGGACGGTCTGGCCATCGGCCCGGTAGCCATCAATGCCGCAACCTACATGCTCTTTGCCTACATTGCCGGCCACGCCACCCTGTCGGCCTACCTGCAGGTTCCCCGCGTGCCGGGCGCCGGCGAACTGGCCGTCATGTGTGGCGCCACGGTTGGTGCCGGACTCGGCTTTCTCTGGTACAACTCCTATCCGGCCGAGGTCTTCATGGGCGACGTCGGTTCCCTTTCCCTTGGAGGCACGCTGGGTATCATCGCCGTGCTGACCAAGCAGGAGATCCTGTTGGTGATCGTGGGGGGCGTTTTCGTGGTCGAAGCCCTGTCGGTGATCTTCCAGGTGGGTTCCTACAAATACCGCGGCAAGCGCATCTTCCGCATGGCGCCGATCCATCATCACTTCGAGTTGAAGGGAGTGGCGGAACCCAAGATCATCGTGCGGTTCTGGATCATAACAATCATCCTGGCCCTGGTGGCGATCTCGACCTTGAAGATGCGCTAGGGGCAACAATGAAAATGAAGGTTGCGACATGGAACTGAAGAACAAGAACATCCTCATCGTCGGACTGGCCAAAACCGGCGTGGCCTGTGCCCGCTTCCTGGCCGGACGGGGCGCCTGCGTCACCGTGACCGACCTGCGCGATGAAGCGGCCCTGGCTTCCCAATTGGCGGAACTTTCGGCCTGGGACATCCGGAAGGTTCTGGGGCGCCACGATGAGGGGGATTTTACCGACGCCGATCTGATAGTGGTCTCTCCAGGCGTACCTCAGGATCACCCCCTTTTGGCCAAAGCTGCAAGCGCAGGCCGGACGATCGTCAGCGAGATCGAGCTGGCAGCGCGTTTCATCGATGTGCCGCTGGTGGCCATCACCGGGACGAACGGCAAAACCACCACCACCACCCTGGCCGGAGAGATATTCAGGGGCAACGGCTACCGGACCTTTGTAGGGGGCAACATCGGCAATCCGCTGATCGAACTGGTCGAGTCGGGCGAACTGGTGGACCAGGTCGTAGCCGAGATCAGCTCGTTCCAACTGGAATGGATCGCCGACTTTTGCCCGCAGGTGGCTGCCCTGTTGAACCTTAGCGAGGATCATCTCGACCGCTATGCGAGCTATCGGGAGTATATCGAGGCCAAGCTGCGCATCTTCGAGAACCAGGGGGCATCGGACTTCGCCGTGGTCAACCGGGATGACGAACTGGTGTGGAGACACGCCCAGGGGCTGAAGGCGAAGCTATTCCCCTTCAGCCGCAAACAGGAACTGGAGGAGGGGATCTTTCACCGCGACGGCGTGATCTTCTACCGCCACAACGGCCTGGAGGAGTGTTTCCCCACCAGGACCATCCGCCTCCAGGGGGTGCACAACCTGGAGAACATCATGGCAGCCCTGGCCTGCGCACTGCTCTCCGGCTGTCGCCCGGACGACAGCTTCGAGGCCGTTCAGGGGTTTGGGGCTCTGCACCATCGCATGGAATTCGTAGCCGAGGTAAACGGCGTCCGCTATTACGAGGACAGCAAAGCCACCAACGTCGGCAGCGTGGAAAAGGCCCTGGAAAGCTTCGACGCGATCACCCTGATCGCGGGGGGCAAGGACAAGGGAGGTTCCTATGCCCCCCTTGCTCCGCTGGTGAGGGAACGGGTGCAGCACCTGATCCTGATCGGCGAGGCGGCCTCCCGCATGCGAACCGAACTGGGACATCTGACCGACACCCGCCTGGCAGCGACGATGGAGGAGGCGGTCGCCCTGGCAGCAGGGATCACGAAGCCCGGTGGCACGGTCCTGATGTCGCCGGCCTGCTCAAGCTTCGACATGTTCCGCGACTATGAGGAGAGAGCCGAACGTTACATTGCCGCGGTGAGGGGGCTGTCAACATGACTTTCTTTATTATTTTCAGCCGCCTAAAGGAATTATAGATGTTTAAGAAACTCGACGAATACGATCTGGTGATCATGCTGATGGCCATCGCCTTAACCTGCTTCGGGGTTGTCATGGTCTATTCGGCGTCGTCGGTCATGGCCGCCAAACGTTTTCACGACGGTTTCTTCTTCCTCAAGCGCCAGGGACTCTTCGCCCTTCTCGGCTTTGGCATCATGCTGCTGGTGATGCGGATCGACTACCACACCTGGAAGCGGGTGGCCGTGCCGGGGCTCCTGCTCTGTCTGGTGCTGCTCTGCCTGGTGCTGATTCCCGGCATAGGCGGCAAGGCCGGCGGCTCGTCCCGCTGGATCAAGCTGCCCGGCTTCAACCTTCAGCCGTCGGAGATGGCCAAACTGGCACTGATCATGTACATGGCCTATTCCCTGGAAAAGAAACAGGACAAGGTCAAATCCCTGACTGCCGGTTTCATCCCCTACATGATCGTGCTCATGTTCCTGATCGGCTTCCTGGTGCTCCAACCGGACCTGGGGGGAGCGCTGACCCTGGCGTTTGTGGCCATGGTGATGCTCTTTGCTGCCGGAACCCGTCTGGTATATATCTTCTCCATGCTGCTTTTAGCCATGCCGTTTCTGATGTATAAATTGAGCACGGGCTACCACAGAGGGCGCATGGAGGCATTCCTCAACCCCTGGAGCGACCCGGAGGGAAAAGGCTTCCAGATCATCCAGTCCTGGCTGGCGCTGGGAACCGGCGGCGTCTTCGGCCAGGGGCTGGGCGAAGGAAAACAGAAACTGTTTTACCTCCCCGAGGCCCACACCGACTTCATCCTCTCCGTGGTCGGCGAAGAGCTGGGATTTCTGGGGGTGATCGTGATCATCGGCATGTTTTTTCTGCTGGTGCAGCGCGCCATGCGCATCGCAGTGGCCGCGCCAGACACCTTCGGCCGCTTCCTGGCCCTGGGGATCGCCGTGCTGTTCGGCATCGAAGCCACGGTCAACATGGGTGTCGTAACCGGCCTGCTCCCCACCAAGGGGCTGGCGCTTCCCTTCATCAGTTATGGAGGCAGCTCGCTTTTGATAAGCCTCTTCGCCGTAGGCATCCTGCTCAATATCTCCTCGGGACTGAAGATCTCGGCCATCAACCTTAAGGAGGAACCGTGAGACTATTGATTGCCGGAGGCGGCACCGGCGGCCACCTTTTTCCGGGGATCGCCGTGGCCGAGGAGTTCCTCGCCCGCGACCCGGCCAACGAGGTGCTGTTCGTCGGCACCGAACGCGGTATCGAGGCCCGCGCCGTTCCGGCGGCCGGCTACCGTCTGAAACTGATCTCAGCGGCCGGCATCCGCGGCAAGGGAGGCCTGAGCCAGATCAGGGGTACAGCCATGATGCTCTACGGTTATGGCCAATCACGCAAGATCCTGAAAGAATGGCGCCCAGAAATGGTGATGGGGGTGGGGGGCTATGCCTCGTTGCCGATGGTGCTGGCTGCCCGTGGCATGCAGATACCTTGCTTCATCCATGAGCAAAATGCCATCCCCGGCTTCACCAACCGCTTGCTGGCCAGATTCGCCGACCTGGTGTTCATCACCCTGGACGAGTCGGCCCGTTTTTTCCCCAAGGCCAAGACGCTCTTGACCGGCAACCCGCTGCGGCGGCAGATACTGGATGTGGTGGAAAGACATGTTTCACCCTCCCTTGACGGCATCGCTCATCATCAGGCGGCGAGCGTGGATGGGACGCCTTTCCGCCTCTTCATCTTCGGCGGCAGCCAGGGGGCTCACGCCATCAACATGGCCATGCTGTCGGCGCTGCCCCATCTGAAGCCATACGCCGCCGGGCTTAAGATCACCCACCAGACCGGCGAAAAGGATGCGGCCCTTGTGGCCGAGGCCTACCGCAAGGAGGGCTTCAACGCGGCCGTGATGCCGTTCATCCAGGACATGGCCGCCGCCTACCAGCAGGCCGACCTGGTGATCTGCCGGGCAGGAGCCACCACCATCGCCGAGGTTACGGCATGCGGCAAGGCCTGCCTGTTTATCCCCTTTCCCCACGCAGTGGACGACCACCAGCGCAGGAATGCCGAGGCACTCCTCAAGAAGGGGGCATGTTTAATGCTCCTGGAGCGTGAGTTGTCGGGCGAGCGGCTGGCAGGAATCATCCATGAACTGGCCGTAAACCCGGAAACGGTCCAACGCACCGGCGCGCTGGCCTTGGGATTGTCCAGGCTGGATGCGGCCAGGATCATTGTGGACGAGATGATGAAGAAGCTATGAAAAGACTTTAAATCGCCGCACAGACACGGAGGGATCGGAAAAATCTTTAAACTGATCCGGTTTTGAGTTAAACCAAAGGAGCAATAGCGTTGGAATGTTTGCCGTTCCATGTGTCTCTTCAGTCTCTGCGGCAAAAAGGTGTTAACCATGTATGGTAAAATAGAAAGGATACACTTCGTCGGCATCGGCGGCATCGGCATGAGCGGCATTGCCGAGGTGCTCCTCAACCTGGGCTACAAGGTATCCGGCTCCGACCTGCGAAGCTCCGAGATAACCGAACGTCTCGCCTCCCTCGGGGCCGAGATAGGCATCGGCCACAAGGCCGAAAACTTGAAAAACAGCGAGGTGGTGGTCATATCCTCTGCCGTGCATGACGACAACCCCGAGGTGATAGAAGCCAAGCGGCTGCACGTGCCGGTCATTCCGCGGGCCGAGATGCTGGCCGAGCTTATGCGCATGAAATACGGCATCGCCATCGCAGGCACCCACGGCAAGACCACCACTACCTCCATGGCCGCCTCGATCCTGGGCCATGCCGGCATAGACCCGACCATCGTCATCGGCGGCAAGCTGAATGCCATCGGCACCAACGCACGGCTCGGGCAGGGGCAGTTCCTGGTAGCCGAGGCCGATGAATCGGACGGTTCCTTCCTGGCGCTCTCCCCCACCATCGCCGTGGTGACCAATATCGACGCCGACCATCTGGACCACTATTCCGGCATCGGCGAGATCAGGGACACCTTCGTGGAATTCATCAACAAGGTGCCTTTCTACGGCGTGGCCGTGCTCTGCCTGGACGACACGAACATCCGCGGGATCCTGCCGCGGGTCAAGAAACGCTACATGACCTACGGCCTTTCCTCCCAGGCCGACGTCCGCGCTACCCACGTAAAGCACGACGGCTTCACCACCACCTTCGTTGCCCACTACAAGGGGTACCGGCTGGGGGATATCTCCTTTCCCATGCCAGGCGCCCACAACGTGCTGAACGCCATGGCGTGCATCGCGGTAGCACTGGAGCTGGACATACCGTTTACCGCCATCCAGGAGGGGTTCGCCGCTTTCGGGGGCGTAGGCAGGCGCTTCACGGTCAAGGGGGAGCCCAGGGGGGTCATGGTGGTGGACGACTACGGCCACCATCCGGCGGAGATCAAGGCAACCCTGGCGGCGGCGCGCCAGGGATGGCCGGAGCGGCGCATCATCGCGGCCTTCCAGCCGCACCGCTACAGCCGCACCCACGAGCTGTTCGGCGAATTCGTCACCGCCTTCTACGACGCCGACGTGCTGATCCTGACCGATGTGTATGCGGCCGGCGAACAGCCGATCGAGGGGGCGAACGCCGAGCGGCTCGCCCGGGAGATCGGCCTCCACGGCCAGAAGGACGTGACCTATATAGCCGACCGGGAGCTGGTTCCCGAGCACCTGGCCGGAATCGTGAAAGATGGGGACATCGTCATCACCCTCGGGGCCGGGAGCATCTGGCAGCAGGGGGAGGCGCTGGTCAAGCTGCTGGAGGGATGATCTGAACCTTACCGATCTCAGCATACGCGGCCAACTGCTGTTTAGCGAGCCCATGAGCAGGCACACCTCACTCAAGGTGGGGGGGGCTGCCGACCTGTACGCCGAGCCCGAGGACGCGGACGACCTGCTGACACTGGTGCGCGCCCTGAAGGACCGGCAGATCCCATGGATGGCCATCGGCAGCGGCTACAACCTGCTGGTGCGGGATGGAGGCATCCGGGGCGCGGTGATCTCCCTTATGCGCTTCAACAGGATCAGCGAGGCAGGCGAGCGGCTGATCCGGGCCGAGGCCGGGGCGGAAAACCTTGCGCTGGTGCGCTTCGCCCAGGAACGGGGCTTGGGCGGCATCGGCTTCATCTGCGGCATCCCCGGCACGGTGGGGGGAGCGGTCAAGATGAATGCCGGGGCCTATGGCTCGGGCATCCTGGAACGGCTGGAATCCCTTACCCTGCTGCAGGGGGATAGCGTTGCCGAATACCCCAGGGAAGAACTTCAGTTCGGCTATCGCCACCTTGCGCTGCCGACGGGCGCGATCGTGCTGGCTGCCCTGTTCAGGCTCGTGCCGTGCGACCCGCAGCTGACCGAGGAGGAGATCCGCAAGGACACGGAGCTTCGGCGCTCAAAGCACAATGTCGGCTTCCCCAGCGCCGGGTCATTCTTCAAGAACCCTTCCGGCCAGGCCGCCTGGCGGCTGATCGACCAGGCCGGCTTGCGCGGCACTACGGTGGGAGGGGCCCAAGTGTCGGAGGTGCACAGCAACTTCCTGATCAACCGCGGCGGGGCAACTGCGAACGATTTTCTGGAACTGGCCCGTCTGGTCAGGGAGGTGGTATTTAATACCACGGGAATAAAACTTGAGGAAGAGGTCAGGATCGTAGGAGAGGAACCATGAAAGGGAAGAAGATCGGCGTATTGATGGGAGGGCTCTCGGCGGAGCGCGAGGTGTCGCTGAAAAGCGGCGCCGCAGTGCACCGGGCCCTGCTTGACCAGGGATATTGCGCCGTGGCCATCGACGTTGACCGCGATCTGGCGGCTGTACTTGAAAGGGAAGGTATCCAGGCGGCCTTCATCGCCCTGCACGGCCGCTACGGCGAGGACGGCTGCATACAGGGCATGCTGGAGCTGATGCAGATCCCCTATACCGGCTCCGGCGTCCTCGCCAGTGCCCTGGCCATGCACAAGCTCTTCAGCAAGCAGACCTTCGCTGCCGGAGGCATCCTGACAGCTCCCTTCCGCCACTTCCGGAGGGGCGAGACGGTATCTCCCGCGGAACTCCCCTTCGGCCTGCCGCTGGTGGTCAAACCGGTACAGGAGGGCTCCTCGGTGGGGGTCTCCATCGTCAGGGAGGAAAAAATGCTGGAGCCGGCCCTTGAGCTGGCCTTTCGTCATGACAGCGAAATACTGGTTGAGGAGTACATCAAGGGGCAGGAGGTGCAGGTCGGCATACTCAACGACCGCCCCATCGGCGCCATCGAGATCGTGCCCAAGGGCGAATTCTACGATTACGAGGCCAAATATACCGACGGCATGGCCGAGCACTTCTTCCCGGCTCGCCTGGCCCCGGCGCTGTATGAAAAGGCGCTGCAAACCGGCTTGGCGGCCCACCGCTCCCTGGGGTGCAGCGGTTACAGCCGGGTAGACCTGCTAGTCACCGCCCACGGCGAGTGTTACGTCCTGGAGGTCAACACCCTGCCCGGCATGACCGCCCTTTCCCTTTTGCCGGAAATCGCCGCCAAAGGCGCCGGGCTTTCCTTTGAAGCGCTGGTGGCATGTATCATAGAATCTGCAACACTCTCGACCGGGACAGACTGAAGATGCGCGACTTTGCCTCATCGAAATATCAGCGCAAAAAGGTAGCCTCCAACAAGGCCAAGGTCCAGCGCCAACCGCTCAACCTGAAGAAATACCTGCGCCCTCTGGGCAAGCTCGCCCTCGGCCTGGGCGGTGCGGCATTGGTCTGCGCCGTGTTTTTCGGCATCTACCGGGCATGTGCCTTGGCAACCCCGTTCCGCCTCAACCACGTGGAGGTCGCCAACTCCAAGCGGCTGACCCGTGACGAGATCCTGGCCATAGCCGGCGCCGAACCGGGTTGCGACCTTTTGCGCTTGAACCTGAAATCGATGGGCGACCACCTCCTGCAAAACCCCTGGATCGAATCGGTCCGTATCCGGCGCTACTTCCCGGACGGCCTCTCCATCGCCGTCACCGAGCGCGAGCCTTTGGCCGTGGTCAACATGGGGTTCATCTATTACCTGGACGCCAAGGGCAACGTCTTCAAGGTGCTGAACCAGGGAGACCGCCTGGATTACCCGGTTATCACAGGCTTCAGCGAAGAGGACCTGAACTCCGATCCGGCCGGGACCCGGGAGGCGCTCAAAGCCACCTGCGACCTGCTCATGATTTTGCGCGAAAAAGGCGCATTTATCCTTGCAGATGTGTCGGAGATTCATTACGATAAGGGCTACGGATTCACCATGTTTACCTCCTCCGACGCGCTCCCGGTGAAGATCGGTTCCGGCGATTTTTCCGCCAAGGTGGATCGCTTCGCCCGCATCTACCGGGAACTTATGGCCCAGCGGACCACGCTGCGCTACATCGACCTGGATTACAGTGACAAGATCGTGGTAAAAAAAGGTTAATTATTTATTTTCATATCAGGCAGGGGGGCTCATGTCAGCAACCAAAAGAGATAATCTGATTGTCGGTCTCGATATCGGCACAACCAAAATCTGTGCCATTGTGGGCAATGTCACGGAAGACGGCATCGACATCGTCGGCATCGGCACCAGCCCTTCCAGCGGCTTGCGCAAAGGCGTGGTAATCAACATCGAGAGCACGGTCACCTCCATCCGCAAGGCCATCGACGAGGCCGAGCTGATGGCCGGCTGCGAGATCAAGTCGGTGTACGCCGGCATCGCCGGCGGCCACATCAAGGGAATCAACTCCCAAGGGGTGATCGCCATCAAGAACCGGGAGGTTGCCCAGGAGGACGTGCGCCGGGTGATCGATGCCGCCAAGGCCATCGCCATACCCATGGACCGCGAGGTGATCCACATCCTGCCGCAGGAATTCATCATCGACGAACAGGACGGCATCCGCGAGCCACTCGGCATGAGCGGCGTACGGCTGGAGGCCAAGGTGCACATCGTCACAGGCGCCGTGGCCAGCGCCCAGAACATCGTCAAATCCTGCAACCGCGCCGGCCTGGACGTGGCCGACATCGTGCTGGAACAACTTGCCTCCTCGGAATCCGTCCTGTCGGCCGACGAGAAGGAGCTTGGTGTCTGCCTGGTGGATATCGGCGGCGGCACCACCGACATCGCCATCTTTGCCGAAGGTGCCATCAAATATACCTCTGTGCTCTCCCTGGGGGGTAACCACCTGACCAACGACATCGCCGTTGGCCTGCGCACCCCCATGGCCGAGGCGGAAAAGATCAAGCAGAAGTACGGCTGCTGCCTCTCGGCGCTGGTGGGCAAGGATGACAAGATCGAGGTGCCCAGCGTCGGCGGACGCAAGCCGCGGGAGCTTTCCCGCAACGTGCTGTGCGAGATCCTCGGCCCGCGCGTGGAGGAGATATTCACCCTCGTAAACCGCGAGATCATCAAGTCCGGCCTGGAGGATGCCATTGCATCTGGCGTGGTCATCACCGGCGGTTCCAGCATCCTCGAAGGGATGCCCGAGCTGGCCGAGCAGATCTTCAACCTGCCGGTGCGCCGGGGCGTGCCCCAAAGGATAGGGGGCCTGGTGGATGTCGTAAACTCCCCGGTCTACGCAACCGGCGTCGGCTTGATCGTCTATGGCAGCCGCAACATCGGTGCCAGGGAATTTCCCACCACCAAGTCGGAGGACAGTATCTTCGGCAACGCCGTACGCCGGATGAAAACCTGGTTCAGGGAGTTTTTCTGAGCCCCGCCGCCATTGGCCCCGCGTCCATCGTGAGCCTAACAGCCCGTATTTAATGACAGTTCGTTTTTGCAAATATTTTAATGATTTTTTCTTTGATTCTTGCGGGGATTACGGTTACATTTCGGTGGCAGCGGAGAAGTTGCAACTGCAATTTACCTAATGGGGGAACACAATGTTCGAATTCGATGAAACTATTGAACAAAGTGCTGTAATCAAGGTGATCGGCGTGGGCGGCGGCGGCGGTAATGCCATCAACACGATGATTACGAATAACATACATAAAGTCGATTTTATCGTTGCCAATACCGATGCCCAGGCTTTGCGCCACTCCAAGGCGCCGGTCAAGGTGCAACTCGGTCCGCAGCTGACCAAAGGGCTGGGAGCCGGCGCCAATCCCAACATCGGCCGTGACGCGGCCCTCGAAGACCGGGAGAAGATGGCTGAGATGTTCAAGGGCGCCGATATGGTCTTCATCGCGGCCGGCATGGGCGGCGGCACCGGAACCGGCGCGGCAGCAGTCATTGCCGAGGTTGCCAGAGAAGCAGGAGCGCTGACCGTCGGCATCGTCACCAAGCCGTTCTCGCGCGAGGGCAAGCAGCGCATGGCAAAGGCCGAAGAAGGGATCCGCGAGCTGAAAAAGCATGTGGACTCCCTGATCATCATCCCCAATGATCGCCTTCTCAATATCGCGCCCCGCTCTCTCGGCATCCTGGATGCCTTCAAACCGGCGGACGACGTCCTGCGTCAGGCGGTGCAGGGCATCTCCGACCTGATTACCACCTCAGGGTTCATCAACGTTGACTTTGCCGACGTCAAGTCCATCATGGGCGAACGCGGCATGGCCATGATGGGGATCGGCATCGCCAGCGGCGAAAACCGCGCCGTGGAAGCGGCCAAGAGCGCCATCTCCAGTCCGCTGCTCGAAGATATCGATGTCTCGGGAGCCAAAGGGGTGCTGGTCAATATCACCGGCTCAGCCACCATGACCATGGATGACTTCGACGCGGTCAACAAGACCGTCCACGAAAAGGTCCACGAGGACGCCAACATCATCATCGGGGTCGTCATCGACGAGAACCTGGGGGACGAGATCAAGGTCACAGCCATTGTCACCGGCTTCGGCGACCGCTTCGACATGGAAAGGGGCCGCGATCTGCGCCACAGCCACAACGTCACCCAGCTCTCCGAGAAGAGCCCGGCAACAAAGAAGTGGCTGGACATCCCCACCCATATCCGGGACCGCCAGCAGAATGAGAATACCACCCGCATCAGGCCGAGCGTTTCCTTTATCGAGGACGACGAGGACCAGTACGACATCCCGACCTTCCTGAGGAAGTCGGTGGACTAGATAAAGCAATTTCCCCGGGGAGGCGACAGCCTCCCCTTCTTTTTTGCCCGGTTCTTCGTTTATACTGAAGAACCGGGTTTTTTTGTTCCCCTTAGCCTATCCCAATATCTCAACTTGACAACACCTGTTAAATGACTATTCTAGTCTTATGGCTATAACCATAGAGGTACTATAATGAAAACGGCGTCCATAACGGAAACAAAAGCATCATTGAGCGAATACGTCCGACTGGTCAAGAAGACCGGCAACGAGGTATTGATCACGGAGCGCGGAAAGGTGGTTGCCAGGATCTGCCCTCCACATCGCACGGATACCCCTGAGGAAATCCGCATGGCCCGGCTTGAACAGGGCGGATTGGTGAGGGTCGGGGAAGGTCATCTGCCTGAGGGATTCTGGGACATGCCGGCCCCCAGAGACCGCAATAGCACTGCCGTCAAAGCCTTGATCGCAGAACGGGAGGAGGGTTTGTGAGGTACTGGGACAGCTGTGCTATCGTGCCTTTGTGCCTTCATGACGACGCTTTTTCCGAAACTATGAGTGGCCTCATGTCCAACGACGACAGCATGGCCACATGGTGGGGCTCACAGGTCGAGTGCTGCTCTGCCTTTGCCAGGGTTCGCCGCGAAGGCATTATCTCTTCAGATGAAGAGCAACAGAGCCGCGCCCGCCTGACTGTCCTCGCCTCCGCGTGGACCGAGGTCGAACCAAGCGAAAAAGTGAAAGCCCTGGCAAAGCAGCTTCTATTGCGGCAATCGCTTCGAGCTGCCGATTCGCTCCAGTTGGCGGCAGCGATTGTGTGGGCCGATGGTGAACCCGACAACAGGGCGTTCGTTACCCTTGACAGACGGTTGCGCGAAGCCGCGGTATCGGAAGGATTCTCTGTTCTGCCTTCTCAGCGAGATTTCGAGGCCATGGTTGGTTCGACTTTTCACAGCTAAACCCCAATCGATAGCCAGGACCAGAGGTAAATGGCCTTCAATACTGCTAACTGTTAAATTCATGATAGTACATCATAACCAGCCTGGCCCGGTTCTCAAGACAGAGCGGGCAGAGTTCGCCCTCATCCTGCCACACCTCGCCCGCCAGCCATTCTCCCGCCTCGGCATATTCGGAACGCTCGCCTGCCTCATCAAATTCCTTCTTGCAGATGGTGCAACATTTCATTACAAAACCACCTTGAGTCCTCAATGACTTTTATCGTGCTGTAGGGGAAGCCGTTTCACTCCTCCGGGAAGAGAGTCAGATAAGGGGAAATAGTTCGCTGAGCTGCTGCCCCCTCATCCGGCCTTCGGCCACCTTCTCCCTCAGGGAGAAGGATTCTGTTTTATGATCCGTAGCAGATTATTTCTCATCCGCTTCCCCCATGGCTTGTTCGTACTCTTTCCTGAGCACGCCCATATCCGCGGTTCCGATGACGCTCCAGGGCAGGGTCGCGTCTCCCGGGATCTCGCGGCACACATACCCGTCCGTATCGATACCATTCTCCTTGGCCGCCTTCCTGCGGGAACTCCCGGCTGCCATGGCGGCCAGCAAGGCGGAAAGCCTCCGGTCACCCCGGGACAGCAGGGCCTGGAGATAGGACTCCCTCAGGCTCTCGACCTTGAGACGCACGTTGGGCATGCCGCGCACGGCCGTTTCCAGGAGTTTCACCTTGCGCTCCAGCGAGGCAAGCGGCTCCATTGCGCACCACTGGAAGGGGGTAAACGGCTTGGGGATGAAGGGGTTGACCGAGAGAAGGATCTCGCCGATCCGTTTATTGGCCCGCGCCCGTTCCAGCACCCGCTCGCGGATGGCAACAACGAGCCGGAGCAGTTCATCCATATCCTCCCCGGTCTCCGTAGGCAGGCCGATGATGAAATACAGCTTCAGGTTGAGGATGTCCCTGGAGATCAAAAGGTCGCAGGCATCCAGGATCTGCCTCTCGCTCAGGTTCTTGCGGATCAGGTCCCGCAGCCGCTGGGATCCCCCCTCCGGAGCCAGGGAGATGGTCCTGTGGCCGCTCGTTGTCAGGGCATCCAGCATGGCGTTGTCCAGGCGGTCGATGCGCAAAGACGACACCGAGACCTTTCCCCCTTTGCCGACGATGTAGCTGCACAGACGGCCGATCTCGCGGTAGTCCGATACCGCCGCCCCCACGAGGCCCACCTTTGAACGATGCAAGAGTCCTTCGTCCACCGCTTCTTTTACGTTCTCGAAGGGCTGCTGTCGAAACGGGCCGTAGATGAAGCCAGCGCTGCAGAAACGGCAGCCGCGCGGACAACCCCGGCTCACCTCGACCAGGAACATGTCGCCGAATTCCGTGTTTTCGGTGAGGATCAGGGACGCGGCTGGGGAATGCCTCTCCAGCGCTGGACAGGCGCGCACCACCGGCAGCGGCGCGCCGGGCGCGCTGTCGAATCCTCTGAGTGTCCCCTGGGCATCGTAGTGAGCCAGATAGAGGCTGGGCACATAGAAGCCCGGCAGGGCCGCCAGGGCAGAGAACAACCCGGCCCGCCCCCCCTGTTGCGGCGACATCAGGCAAGACACCAGGGGGGGGATGATCTCCTCGCCTTCGCCGATGCAGACCACGTCAAGGAAGTCGGCCACCGGTTCCGGGTTGATGAAAAACGCCGCCCCGCCAGCAATGACCAGGGGATCGGCATCGGTGCGCTCGGAAGCCATGACCGGGATGCGCGCCAGCTGCAGCATGAGGGGGATGTGGAGGTAGTCCGGCTCGAAGGATGTAGAAAAGGCGATGACATCGAAGTCCGCCAAAGGACGCTGCCCCTCCAGGGAGAGGAGCGGCGTGCCGCTGCGCCGGTGTTCCACAAGGTCCTCCCGGTCGGGCAGAAAGGCCCGCTCGCAGATGATGCCGGGCGATCCCGCCAGGAGCCCGAAGATCGTCTGGAAACCCAGACTGCTCATGGCGGTTTGATATGAGTTGGGGTAGGCCAGGCAGACGGAGAGTTGTCCGCCCCTGCCCCGCGTCTCGTGCCGCAGGCTCGTCTCCCCCTCCAGCAGGAGGCGCAGTTTTTGTCTGATCTTCCAGGTCATACGGGGAGTATACAGGCGCGGCTTTGGATCAGGCAAACAAAAAGCGCCGCTTAAAGCGGCGCTTTTCAGACTACGTATGATTTACAGGCTAAAGGTAACGGTCAGGCCTTTTCCAGCTTGACCCCTACTATGTCCCCCGCACCCTGTGTAAGCAGGTTTACCTGGACATCGCGGAAATGGGCTGAAGTGAACAGCGTCCCCTCCGGTGCATTTTCAAGCACCCTGGCCGTGAGGATGATGCTGCCCAGGGAGGAGGAGAGTTTTACAACGTTTCCGGTGACGATCCCTGCCTTGTTCGCGTCCGCAGCAGCTATCTCCACGTACGCCTCGCCGGCAACGGCGATATTGTTGTCCGACCAGGTTGAGAAGGTGCCGTTGTGGCGCAGCAACGGCCCGATGATGAGACTCAGGGGATGGGCCGCGTCGCGCCGCACAGGAGGCGCGGGCGTTACAGGCACAAAAGTCGCGGGTTTGTCGCTTACGGCAATCCGGTTCTTGACCCTTCCCATCCTGCATCCCTCGTGGTCGCACTGCTCGCTGTAGAGCCCGCTCAGCCTGGCGATCTCATGGTGCAGCTCTTCCGTAGACGTGGCCATGATATTCTGTACCGGCGACACGAGATCGTGAAGCTTTGCCAGGATCTCTCCGTCGGTGCGGGCATCCCCCATCGGAATAACCGCGCGCGGGAAACACTGGACCCGGTTGTCCACAGTGGTGAATGAACCGGACTTTTCCGCTCCGCTGGCGGCGGGCAGCACGATGTGGGCCAGACGGGCGGTTTCGGTCAGGAACATATCCTGCACCACCAAGAGTTCCAGCTTCTGAAGCGCCTTCAGCACACGGTTGCGGTCAGGCATGAAATGCAACGGGTCGCTGCCCATGACGTACAGAGCCCGGATCTCGCCTTTTTCGATCCCTTCGACGATCTGGAAGAGATCCTTGCCGGCCGTTGTGGGGACAGCGGCCTTCCAATCCGCGCCGAAACGGGCGGCGGCGTGTTCGTAGGTGTGATAGCCGGGCAGATACTCGGGACAAACCCCCATATCGAGCATCCCCTGGGTGTTGTTCTTCTCGTCCAGCGGGTAGATGCCTGCTCCGCCCGTTCCTGCCGCCCCGGTCAGGAGCGCCAGGTTGACCGCACCGGTCACGGCGTTTGTTGCATCAACGGAACGCATGATCTCGGCCCCGTAGATGACGGCCACGCGGCCAGTGCCGCCGATCGCGCGGGCAGCCTCGCGAAGATCGGTTTCGCTTATGCCGCTCGCCTCGGCGATCTGCCCGAAGGATATCCCGTCGAGGGCCGCTTTGAACGCAGCGAACTCTTTGGTATCGGCATCGATGAATGCCTTGTTTTCCAGTCCCTCCGCCAGGATGGCCTTGTTGAGGCCGGCCACCAGCCAAGCCTCGCCGCCGGGGCGGTATTGTAGAAAACTGTTGGCGTACTTGTTGATCCATGTGGTCCGCGCGCCGGCCACCACCACCTTGGCGTTGTTTTTAGTGGAGGCCTGGATCAGCCGATAGGCGAAACCGGCCGATTCCGACTTGAGGTCGCTGCCCAGCACCACCACCGCCGCGGCCTGTTCGATGGCATCCATGGGGAAGGTCCCGCCGCTGTATCCCAGCATCCGCCACTGGATGAGCTGGGCCGGGAAAAAACCGAGACGCGCCTCGGAATCTATGTTGTTGGTGCCCACGGCACCGCGCAGGAATTTCTGGAAGAGATAGCTCTCCTCGTTGGTCACACGCGGCGACCCGATGCCGGCCACGCCGGCCCCCCCACCGCTGCCGGAGACGACATCCTTCAGCCGGGCTGCAACCGTGCCCAGGGCCTGGTCCCAGCCGACCTTCTGCTGGTTGCCGGCGCCGTCCTTCAGGAGCGGCACGGTCAGCCTGCCGGAGGAATTGAAAGCTGCATAGCCGAAGCGGCCATTGATGCACAGGTTGCCGCGGTTGAACCCTCCGTCGGAGCTGGTTACCCGCTCCACGCGATTGTCGCGGGAATGATATTCGATCTGGCAGCCGGACGAGCAGAAGGCGCAGATACTCTTGGTCACATCGAAGGTCCATGGACGGCCGCGGAATTTGAACGGCTTGCTGAGCAGCGTGCCTGTGGGGCAGGCATCGATGCAGTTGCCGCAGAAATCGCAGTCCAAAGGCTTCCCGTCCGTGGTGCCGATAAAAGAGCGGTCCCCGCAGTTCTTGATCTCGATGGCATCGGCCCCCACGATCTCGTGGCAGACCTTAACGCACTTTTCGCAAAGGATGCAGCGGGTGGCGCAATTCTCGATCAAGGGCCAGTCATAGATGACCGGGATGGGCTCAGGCTCCGCAGCGTACTCGTTCTTGTCTACCTTGAGGCTATAGCAGGTATCCTGAAGATCGCACTCACCGGCGGCATCGCACACCGGGCAGTCCAACGGGTGATTGACCAGCATGAGTTCCATGGTCTTCCTGCGGGCCTTCTCCAACTGCGGCGACGCGGTGGTGACAACAATGCCCTCCTTGACCGGCGTATTGCAGGCGGTCATGAACCGGTCAACCCCCTCGATCTCCACTACGCAAATGCGGCAGGCGCCGGTGGTGGAAACCTTTTTCAACCAGCAGAGCGTCGGAATCCTGATCCCAAGCTCAATGGCCGCATCAAGGATGGTCGTACCTGCGGGGACCTGTATCTGCCTACCGTCAATCGTCAGCGTAACCATACACAACTCCAAAGTTTAGATGCTATTTTTACTCATTAACAGGCTATTAAAAAACTCGGGTTGTTCAAAAACAGTCAGATCGTCGCACCCGCAAAAATGCCCTGAGGAGGCGTGGCAGGCCAACCCCGCCAAAGCAGCTTTAGCTGCGAAGGCCGGGCGCTACGCCGCACGAAAGGTGTTCGAGGACGAATACCGAGATGGCTGTTTTTCAACAACCTCTTATACAGCAACCATGGCCAGGCGGTAACAGCGCAGACACCTGTCTGCCTCGGCCTGCGCGGCGCTGTCACTGAAGCCCAGTTCGACTTCGTTGTAGTTCTTGAGGCTGGCCCGCTCTTTGCCGTGGACCTCTTTCTGGTTGGCGCGCCCTGCGGAATCGAGCCAGGCGACCTTCTCCCCCTTGTCGTACACCCCAAGGTAGGTCAACAGGTCGTCGAAGATGTCGTCTTCGGTGAGATAGGCCTTGCCTTCCTCCAGCCAGCGCTGGATGACCAGGGCGGCGCGGTGGGCGTTGCCGACGCAGGCCACGACAGTCAGGGGGCCGATCTCGGCGTCGCCGCCGGCAAAAACGCCTTCGCAATCGGTCATCAGCGAACGTGAGAGCGGGTTGCCCATGCCGTCCTTCAAGTCCTTGCCGGCCGCATCCTTGAGCGGCAGGTACTTTGTGACCACGGTGTTCCACTTGGTGATGTCGATGCCCATGTCAGAAGGGATGAACCCCAGGTCGGGATCCTGCCCGATGGCCGGGATGACCGTGTCGCACTCGATGACGAATTCGCTGCCCGGCATGGGCTCGGGTCGGCGGCGGCCGGAAGCGTCGGGCTCTCCCAGCTCCATGCGGACGCACTCAACGCCGGTCACCTCATTTTTGTCGTTGGCTATGATTCTGGTGGGAAGAACCTGGAACTCGAACTTGACCCCCTCCTCGTCGGCGCCGTCCACCTCCCACACATCGGCAGGCATCTCCTTGCGGGAGCGGCGATAGACCAGGTAGGAATCCTCCGCCCCTTCGCGCAGTGCGACCCGGACGCAGTCGATGGCCGTGTTGCCGCCCCCGACCACCACGACCTTCTTGCCCATACCGGTCGGTTTGTCCATGTAGGCCTCGCGAAGGAAGTCGATCCCTCCTTTGAGAAATCCCTTGTACCCCTTGTCCTCCCCTTCCACGCCCATGGGCTTGGAGCGGTGGGCGCCGGGAGCGATGAACACGGAATCATGCTTTTTCTTCAGTTCCGCCAGGGAGACGTCGGTGCCGATGCGGCAATTGTAGACGATCTCGACTCCCATGGACTGGATGATGTCGATGTCGCGCTGCAGGACCGTGCGCGGCATGCGGTAGGCCGGGATGCCGACTGCGATCATGCCGCCGCCGTAACCATCCGGCAAGGCCTCATAGATGGTGCAGGGATACCCCTCCAGCGCCAGATAGTAGGCGGCAGCCAAGCCGGCCGGGCCGGCGCCCACGATGCCGACCGTCTTGTTCTTTCTAGGCTTGGGCTGCATGGGGGGCAAAAGCTTGTGCAGACGCTCATAATCCGAGGCAGAGCGCTTGAGCACCATGATGTTGATGGCCTCGTCCACGTTCTTGCGACGGCAGGCGGTCTCGCATGGGTGAGGGCAAACCCGCCCGCACACGGCCGGAAGGGGCATGTTCTCGCGGATGGCGGCCAGGGAGTCGGAAAAGCGGAGGTTCTTGATCTCCTCGATGTACCTGGGGATATCGATATGGGACGGGCACTTGTCCATGCAAGGGGCGGTGATCTTGTGGATGTACACATCGGCGCTCTTGGCCGCGCGGCGATCATGCAGGCGGGCCACGAAATCGGCGCGGAAATGCTGTACCGCGTCGAAGACCGGCACCGTGGCGCTCTGGCAAAGGGTACACTTGCAATTCTGGAGCAGCTCGGTCAGATCCCCTACCACATCCAGATCAGCCTCGGCAGCCGTGCCGGCCACCACGTTCTGGAGCAGGTCCATGAGCACCTTGGTGCCCTTCTTGCCCGGCGTGCACTTGCCGCAGCAGTATAAGGTCTGGACGCGTTTCATGTATTCGGCCGCCATGACAGGCACATCCACGTCCTTATCGAACAGGATGATGCCGTCCCACCCCATGAATGCCCGCAAAGGACGTTCACCGTCAAAGGCCACCGGCAGCTTGAAGGCTACTGCCTGCGGTTCTCCGGAAACATTCCTGTTGTCAACTACATTTCTACCCCACGAGGAAAAGACTACTGAAGCCACTCGAACCTCCGAAAACCGGACCCCTTGAATCACGGGGTTAAGCTCTTGCAATTATTGTTCAAATCAACCCTAAAAATGTGTATACAGTATGCATGAGTAGCATAATAACGTTCCAGAAATCAAGGGAAAAAAAATCTTTCCACAGCCGTTGCCTCTCAAGCGGTTTCCCCTTTGCGCCATTCTGTGCTATAGAGAGAGTAAGCCGGTATTTTACGTAGCGGGAAGGATATCGCCATGCCCTCTCTCGACAAAGCATTTCGGTCGCTCTTAGAAACCAACATGGGCATACGCGGCAACGAACGGGTTCTGGTATTCAGCGACACGATCAGGCACCACGAGACGATCTCCGAAAGCGACCGTGACCGGCGGATGCGTCTGAACGCCACCGCCCGCCATCTGGCCGCATTCGCGGCAGACACCTACGGCAGCGGCATTTTCTTGGAGTTCCCCGCCACCCCCGCCTCTGGCGCCGAGCCGCCGCGGGAACTCTGGCAGGCGACCTTCGGCGACGAGACCGTAGCCATATTGGAACGGTCGGGATTGCTGGCAAAACTCTTGGCAAAACAGGCAACTCCCGATGAGGTCGCCGCAGGCCTGGAGATCATCCTGGCGCGCAAGGAGGCCGTGGCGGACATCATCATCGCCCTCTCCAACAACTCCACCAGCCATACCCGCTACCGCGCCCTGGCCTGCTGCGCCGGTTCGCGCGTCGCAAGCCTGCCGCACTTCGACCCTGACATGTTCGGCAGCTCCATGACCGTTGACTGGCAGGCCCTGGCGGCCCGCACCTCCCGCCTGGTGGCAGCGGTCAACCGGGCGGAGTGGGTCCGCGTCGTCTGCCCCAACGGCACCGACATGATGATCTGCAAGCAGGGACGCCGGGCCGAGGGGGACGACGGCCTGCTGACCGCTGCCGGCAGCTTCGGCAACCTGCCGGCAGGCGAGGCGTACCTGGCGCCGCTGGAAGGGAAAAGCCACGGCGTCATGGTGATCGAGTGGGGCACGACCTGCAAACTGGACGAGCCGCTGCGGCTTTTCGTGGAGAACGGCACCGTGACAAGGATGGAAGGGACAGACCCGCTTCGCGCCAAACTGGAAGCCAAATTCATCGAGAACGCCGATTGCCGCAATATCGCCGAACTGGGCATCGGCACCAACGACAAGGCCAGCCGCCCGGACAACGTGCTGGAGGCCGAGAAGATCCTTGGCACGATCCATATCGCACTTGGGGACAACTCCGGTTTCGGCGGCAAGGTCAGCGCCCCCTTTCACGAGGACTACGTCTTTTACCGCCCCACCCTGACGCTGATCATGGCGGATGGCGGCGAACAGGTCATCATTGAAGACGGGCGCATGCTGGTTTGAGTTTCCGTCCGGAAAGGGTTCTTTTCCGCCCATGCAGCGTCAATCTTCGGGCTTGCTTGTGCGGCGTACCGATGTACGCCTCCGCGCAATCCCTTGATTTCCTTGCCTGGACAGAAAATCCCTCCTTTCCGAATCGGAAACTTGTAGTTTCCGTAATGAGTTTCCGTCCGAAAACCAAGTAATTGTCATAGTCGAGTTCGATCGTAAACTTGCCCAAGGAGGCGATATGCGGCAACCCCTGACCCTCGGTTTTTCCCCATGCCCCAACGACACCTTCATGTTTTACCCGCTTGTCCACGGTCTGGTGGACACTGTCGGCATCTCCTACAAGGAGCGGCTGGAGGACGTGGAGACCCTCAACCAGTTGGCCCTCAATGGCGAACTGGACGTAACCAAGGTCTCCTACCACGCCCTTGGGCATATCCGCGACGAGTACGCCCTGCTCCGCTCGGGCAGCGCTCTGGGCCGGGGGTGCGGACCGCTGCTTGTCACAAAGGACGCTATCGATCCCGCCGACCTGCGGGGCGGGACCATCGCCGTTCCGGGGCGCCTTACCACTGCACTGCTCTTGCTGCGCCTGTTCGATCCTGCCTTGAAGAACTTCCTGGTGATGCCATTCAACGAGGTCATGGATGCCGTTCTGAGCGGCAACGTCGATGCCGGGGTGATCATTCACGAATCCCGCTTCACCTACCAGGGGTTCGGCCTGCACAAAATGCTCGACCTGGGCGAATGGTGGGAGACGGAGAGCGGCCTGCCGATCCCCCTGGGGGGCATCGTTGCCAAACGGTCGCTGGGCGCCGAGACCATCGCCGCCATCGAGAAAGCCCTTCGGGACGGGGTGGCCTATTCGCGTGCCAACCCCGCCTCTGCCAGCCATTACATCCACGAGCACGCCCAGGAGATGAACGAAGATGTCTGCTCGGCCCACATCGGCCTGTACGTCAACGACTTCTCCAACGACCTGGGCGACGAGGGGATCAAGGCTATCGAATGTCTTTTGGACCGGGCGGAAAAAGCGGGGATCATCCCTCCCTCCACGGCGCCGCTCTTCTGTTGATTCGCCTCTTTACAAACAAGCAAAATCCTGATTGGAACCGATTTCCCGCAGAATGACTAATGTTCAGTCAGGAAACTGAGTAGCGGAAGATTGGTTCCATTCAGGAGTAAAATTAACCTTAATCGGTAAAATTTCACTGTGCAGGAGAGACATGTATGGCGGAAGAACAAAAGGAAAAATGGCAGGGATGGCTGGCGCTCTCCATGGCAATCGTGGCGGTCTTGGCCGCGCTGACTACGCTCTATATGGGGAAATACTCGTCCCGAGCCATCATGGCCCAAGGACAGGAGAGCGACCAGTGGGCCTTTTACCAGGCCAAGGGCATCAAGCAGCACAGCTACGAGATGGGCATGAAGGCGCTGGAGCTGCAGTACCATTCGCAGAAGGGGCTGCCGCCCCAGGTCGCAGCGGACTACGATAAAACCCTCGCGAAATACGGCGAGGAGATCAGGCGTTACGACAAGGATAAAAAGGAGATCAAGGACAAG
>Ga0316217_10000070_pt1 | contig 145878 bp, 119 predicted proteins | sample 1anoAmetaG_FD_203633 | JGI IMG/M metagenome (GOLD analysis project Ga0316217, IMG submission 203633) | Freshwater microbial communities from Trout Bog Lake, Wisconsin, USA - 1anoA | ecosystem: Environmental > Aquatic > Freshwater > Lake > Hypolimnion/Profundal zone | place: USA: Wisconsin... | reverse complement strand
CGCCCTGGTCCCCGGCATGACGCCGACCCAGCGAGGTCCCGGTTCAGGCCGCCGACACACCATTCCGCTCGCAGCAAGGGTGCTGCTCGCGGTGCCGTAATCCGGAACGAGACCGTGGCTGGCCCAGTCTCCAGCGTTGGAGGAAAGCATCAAGACGGGGATGGCGCTGCCGGCGAACCGGCTACTACCTGCAGGCAGCTTCCCGCCTTTATCCATCGGCAGGTGTACGCAAAATCACCTTCTAGCTATTGACATACCTACTTAATGACCTACCTTTTTGGCAGGAGATCAGCCATGCCTAACCCTTCAACCGGCATTGCCGGGGACGATCTACTCGCCGTGCTAGAGGCAGCCTTTCGTGCAGGCTTACTTGAAATCAAACGCATCCGGGCTGGCAAGGAGCCCGGGACCGTGATCCAGCGGCTGAAGCCGACGCGGAATGATGCGCCCAAATCTCGCACCGGCAATGCAATTGACATACTTACCCAAGCAGCCGGTCCACTTCATATCCACGAAATCCTCGACCAACTTGAGCAACGCGGCTTGTCTGCCACTCGGGACAGCCTGGTCTCTGCCCTCACCAAAGTGATAGCCCCTTCTGGACCGGTGGTGCGTGTGGCCCCCAACACCTTCACGGTGAAGCGCAGGTAGTGCCATGCTCCTCCAGACCTGGCTTGCCATGGCAGGTTGGTGGCGTTCCGCCTTCGCCCAGGACCGTTCCTTTCTGCGTGTTCTATGGATTTTGTTGGGCCTTTTGACCACCCGGGGGCGTGGCACCGAAAAGTTCACTCAAGACCACCCGATGGTCAGCTCCCTCCCCGGGAAACCTACGCAGCTGCCTAATTCTCCACCACTATCCAGGCGGAGCTGTCCCCGGAGGTCTGGATCAGCGCGCCCCGTGCTCCGTGTTCGGCTTCCCATGATTATCGATACGGCACCGCGAGCAGCACCATGCTGCGAGCGGAATGGTGGGTCGGCACTACAGACCGGAACCCAGGTGGGTCGCAGTCAAGCCCGCGGGACAAGGGCGAACCACTCGGGAGCCACCGGCAGGGAAAGCTGGGAAGGGCCGAAACGTCCAAACTGCAGACTCCATGTCCCGGCTTCGCCGGGGCATGGAGTGGGGGTGTGGGGATCGAACGCATGCGTTCGATGAGAGTGCGCAATATCAGCGTGCTGCCCCCCCAACAGTCTTATCAGTAGACCTGTACCGTCGAGATGTCCACGTAGGCCGACAGCGGGTCCACGATGAGCCCTGCCCCCCGGCGCGGGTCGAGCTCGTAGGTGTGGTCATCGAGCGTGTGCACCGGGTCGCCCATGGGATCGAACACGTGGTTGCCGGCTCCGGAGAAGGCCTCGCCTGGATACTCGGAGGCCGCGATGCAGCAGCCCACCGTGAAGACCCCGTTCTCGATGGCCCGGGCCTGCAGCAGGGCCCGCCAGATGTGGTCCCGGCGCCAGGGCCACCAGGCCGGGGCCAGCAGAGCGTCGCAGCGCGCCTGCATCCGGAGGGCCCGGGCCTGCTCGGGAAAGCGCAGGTCGTTGCAGTTGAGCAGCCCCAGGGTCCAGTCCCGGAACCGCACGGCGGCGTAGCGGTCCCCGGGCTCCCACAGGTCGAACTCCCCGTTGGGCCGGAAGAGGTGGACCTTGTCGTACCGCGCCTTCTCCTCCCCGCCCTGCCAGAAGGTGAGGCGGTTGCGGCGCTCCTCGGTGAAGGAACCGAACAGGAACGCGGTCTCCGGGTGGTCACCGGACAGGGCCCGGAAGCGGCGCCGGGCCTCGAGGGGGTCCAGGGCCCGGGTGTAGCCATGCAGGAAACCTTCCGGGAAGATGCAGAGCTCCGCCCCGGCGGCCGCGGCCGCGGCGCCCTCCCCGGCCATGCGGTCGAGGTTGGAGGCAACGTCCAGACATACGAACCGGGACAGATGGATCCTCATGCGCGGCCTCCCTTCGTCACACCCTTGTGAAAAGTCTAATTCCAGTTGTTGGTATGGGATACCCCACATTGACAGGCTCGGGAACCCCATGCTGAACTTGCATCATAATACGAGAGGTGATGGTTGACCCGGGTTGCACGACTCCTGCTTGCCAGTTTCCTGCCCATCCTCCTGGCCGCCCAGGCTCCCGAACAGCACGGCGTACGCCGCGCGGACTTCGATGGCGCCACGGCCCCCGACCGGGACTTCTACCAGTATGCCAATGGTGGCTGGCTCAAGGCCAACGCCATTCCCGGTGACCGTGCCACCTGGGATGCCTTCGACGAAGTGGAGGAACGCAACAACGCGGTCCTGCGGCAGATCCTGGAGGATGCCGCGAAGTCCCACGCACCGGAAGGCACCACGCCCCGCAAGGTGGGCGCTTTCTTCGCGGCGGGCATGGACACCCAGGCCATCGCCAAGGCCGGGCTCACACCCCTGAAGAGCGCGCTGGCGCGCCTGGAGGGGCTCAAGGACGCCAGGGCCCTGGCCGGCGAGCTCGGCCGGTTCCACCAGGTGGGACTGAAGGCGGCCTTCGGCTTCAGCGTGGGCCAGGACGACAAGGACAGCACCGCCACCATCGCCCAGCTGGAGCAGGACGGCCTGGGCCTGCCGGACCGCGACTACTACCTGAAGGACGATGAGGCCGCGCGCGGCATCCGCACCGCCTACAAGGACTACCTGGGCAGCCTCCTGGTCCTGGCGGGGGAGCCGGCGGCCCTTGCCCGGGCCCACGCCCACCTCACCTTCGACCTGGAAAAGCGCCTGGCCCAGGCCTCCATGACCGCGGTGGAGCGCCGGGATCCCCAGGCCACCTACCACAAACTGACCAGCGCCGAGCTGCGCGCCCTGGCCCCGGGACTCAACTGGGACGCCTATTTCGCCGCCATCGGCCTCTCCGGCCAGGGCACCTTCCTGGTGCGCCAGCCCAGGTTCCTCCAGGAACTCTCGGCCATGGCCCAGGACATCCCCATGGGCCAGTGGAAGATCTACCTCAAGGCGCACCTGCTCGACGGCAGCGCCCCCTTCCTGGGCGAGGCCTTCGAGCAGGCGCATTTCGCTTTCCATGACACGACCCTCGCCGGCACTCGGGAGATGGGGCCCCGCTGGAAGCGCGTGCTCCGCGAGACCGATCACGCGCTCGGAGAAGGCCTGGGACAGATGTATGTGGGCCGCACCTTCAGCGCCCGGGCCAAGGCCCGCGCCCAGGCCCTGGTCGACAAGGTCCGCGCCGCCCTGGGGGACCGCATCCGTGGCCTGGACTGGATGAGCGCCCCCACCCGGGCCGCCGCCCTGCGCAAGCTCGACGCCGTCATGGTGAAGATCGGCTACCCCGACCACTGGCGGGACTATTCGGCCCTGCAGGTGGACCCCAAAGGCTACCTGGCCAACGTCAACCGCGCCGCGGCCTTCGAGTTCCAGCGGGGCCTGGCCAAGCTGGGCCGGCCCGTGGACCGGGCCGAATGGGACATGACCGCGCCCACCGTCAACGCCTACTACAACCCCCTGCTCAACGAGATCGTCTTTCCCGCGGGCATCCTCCAGCCGCCCTTCTTCGATGCCCGGGCCGACGATGCCGTGAACTACGGCGCCATCGGCATGATCATCGGCCACGAGCTGACCCACGGCTTCGACGACCAGGGCTGCCAGTACGACGCCGAAGGCAACCTGAAGGACTGGTGGACCGAGGCCGACCGCAAGGCCTACGCCGCCCGCACCGGGCTGGTGGTGAGGCAGTTCGACCTCCTGGAAGCCGTGCCGGGCGTTCCCCTCAACGGCAGCCTCACCCTGGGCGAGAACATCGCCGACCTGGGCGGCCTCAAAGTCGCCTATGCCGCGCTCGAGAAGTCCATGGAGGGCCAGCCCAGGCCCGGGCCCATCGACGGCTTCACGCCGGAACAGCGGTTCTTCCTGGGTTTCGCCCAGTCCTGGCACGCCCTCGTCCGGGAGGAAACCGCCCGCATGAAGGCCGTGGTGGACCCCCACAGTCCCCCCCGGGCCCGGGTGAACGCCCCCCTGGCCAACCTGCCGGAGTTCGCGGCAGCCTTCGGCTGCAAGGAGGAAGGCCCCATGAACCGGCCGCTGGCGCTGCGCCCAGCCATCTGGTAAACCTGCCTCAGGAGCCGTACCCATGCCGAGTCAGGCTGACCCCAACGTGAAGGTCCCCGACGCCCTGTTCGATCCCGCCCGGACGGCCCTGCTGGTCATGGACTACCAGACCGACATCGTGGCCATGCTGCCGGAGGTGCAGCGCGGCCCCCTCCTCGAACGGGCCGGCGCCCTCCTCGCGGCAGCCCGGAAGGCGCGGCTGAAGGTGATCTACGTGGTCGTGGCCTTCCGGGAGGGCTATCCCGAAGTGAGCCCCCGCAACAAGCGCTTCACGACCCTCAAGGCCTCCGGGCGCCTCCTGGCGGGGTCCCCGGGGGCCGAGGTCCACCCCGCCGTGGCCCCCGCCCCCGGCGACCCCGTGGTGGTCAAGTGCCGGGTGGGCGCCTTCTCCAATACCCCCCTGGAGGCCATCCTGCGCGCCCAGGGCCTCACGACCCTGGTCCTGGCGGGCATCGCCACCAGCGGCGTCGTGCTGTCCACCGTGCGCTGGGCCGCCGACATGGACTACCATCTCCTCGTCGTGGCCGACGCCTGCGCGGACCGGGACGAGGAAGTCCACCGGGTGCTCACGGAGAAGGTCTTCCCGGGGCAGGCGGAGGTGGTGACCACGGGGACCTTCATCGGGGCTTGTTGAAAGGCGGCAATCAAACCCCGGGTCCTTGCACCGTAACGATTTCGCGTTCGGGAGAGGGCCACCGGGGACTACCCAAGCATTCTAGTTCCCTCGAGGTCGCGATGCAAGATCTTGCCCCTTTGCTGAAATCCCTCTCCATGGAGAGACTGGCCCCCTTTCGTTTGCAGCCGAGCGATCCAGTTCGAATTGTGCTTGCCAGGTCTTTGGTAGAGAAAGTTGACCGATTCCCGGTCGTCTTTGCGGGTGGTGAGGGTTCCTGTTATTGCCAGGTCCTTGAGGTTTTCCCGGAAGTGCAGGCCTAGACATTCAGCTATCCCGGCCACGCCAACCCCACCGCCCCCGCCGCCACCAGGAAGGCCCCCGCCCACTGCCGCGCCGTCGGCTTCTCGCCCATGGCCCAGGAGAACACCACCGCGAAGACCACCGCCGTGTTCCGGAGGGTGGCCATGAAGCCGACCCCGCCCAGGGTCAGGGCCTTCAGGTAGAGGGTGAAGCTGCCGGCGGAGCAGAGGCCGGCCAGGAGCATCAGGCCCCACTGGGGGGCGGGGGTGTCCGCGCGGTTGAAGGTGCCTCGTGCCATACGCACGGCCACCTGGATGGGCAGGCTCACGGCCATGGACAGGGCGAACAGGGGGACGGGGTGGGCGCCGTGGCCCAGGCTCAGCTTGTAGCAGAGGGTGTAGCCGGCGATGCAGGCGCCCACGGCCGCCGCCCACCGCAGTTGGCCGCGGCCGATGGTTCCGCCCGGCCGCAGGCCCATGAGGCCCAGGCCCACGCAGAGCACCAGGACGGCGCAGGCGGGCACCAGCCGGAGGGTTTCGCCCAGGAACAGCAGGGACAGGGGCCACACGAGCAGGAGGGAGCCGCCCCGCATCCAGGTGTAGCTCCAGCCCAGGGAGGCCCGGCTCAGGGCCTGGGCCAGGGCGAGGAAGTAGAGACCTTCGAACAGGCCGGCGCCCAGGCCCCAGGCGAGGGCCTGGGCCTCGGGGAAGGCCCGCCCGGGGAGCCAGGGGATGGCGCAGGCCGTGGTGACCAGGGAGACCGTCATGATCCCCGTGGACACGGCCTCCAGGTTCTTCGCCCCCTTCAGCAGGGCGTTCCACAGGGCATGGAGGAGTGCCGAGAGGAGGACGAGGAACAGGGTGTAGGCGAGCATGTCAGGGCCTCAGCACCAGAGTGACGGTAGCCACCGTGCGGTTCCTCATGATGCCGTCCAGGGGACGGTGGAGGCCCACCTGCAGCCGCATCCGCCGGAGGACGTCCTCGCTGGCCGAGCCCAGGGGAGCGTTGAGGGAGAACTGCGCCCCTGCCACCCGCACGAAGGGCGGACGGTCCTGGCCCGCGTTCCACAGGGCGGTGCCTTCCAGGTAGGCGCTCACCATGCCCCCGGCCTCGGCCCGCCAGCGGGAGAAGCGGTCCCCGGTGGCCAGGTAGTCCGGCAGGGCGGGCTGTTCCACGCGGTCGCAGTCCAGGCTCTCGGGCACCAGGCTGGTGGTGAGGCCTCCCAGGTGGAAGGCCTCGGGCCGGGGTGAGCCGGGGGCGTTGCCGAGCCGCCCGGCCTGGGCGGTGAAGGTGAAGGGCAGGACGGGGTTCTGGAGCTGGAGGGCCAGGCCGCCGCGCAGGAGGTTCCAGCGGTGGGCGACGCCGCTCTCCAGGAGGCCCGTGAAGGCCTGGAGGCCGGGGGTGGCCGACACCCCCCAGGCGCCCCGGGCCCGGAGCGCCGTCAGTCCCGTGCGCAGCCCCAGGAGGCTGCGGGTGGCGAGGACGCCGCCGGCGTCCAGGGCCTCATCCCGCTCGGCGGCCGCCACCGGGGCGAAGAAGAACGGAACCTCGCCCCGGTCATCCCAGGTGAAGGCCACCTCCCCTCCCTGGCGCTGGCGGTCCGCGGCCGCGGGGGCGAAGGCCTGGCGGGAGGGGCGCTCCAGGGCGGAGAAGACGGTCACGGAGGGCTTCCAGGCCCAGGCCGCGGACGAGAAGCCCGCCATGGCCCCCCGGGGGCCCGCGGCATTGCCGAACCCGGCCAGCACCTGCCAGGAGCCTCGGCCCAGGAGGTCCGCCCCGCTGGCGCCCACCTGGAAGCTCTGCCCGGAAGGCGCCACGCTGCAGCCGGAGCTGAGCTGGAGCCACTGATTCCCGGCGGCCCGGTAGGGTGTCGAGGGCAGGGGGGTGGCGACCCGGGGCAGGTCCACTGTCTCCGCGGGGGGCGGCATGACGAGGGCCCGGGTAAGGATGCGCGGTTCCGGCGCGGAGGCGGACGGCAGAGCCGGCTGGGTTAGGTCCAGCTTGCGGATCTCCATGCCCCGGGCGTCCAACTGGGTGAAATAAAGGGACCTGCCGTCGGGGCTGGGCGCCGGGTTCCAGGCCGCGGACGCCGTGCGGGTGAGGAGCTCGGCCGGCTGGAACCGAAGGCCCGGGCCTTCCCGGACATAAGGCACCTTCACGAGGTTGCAGACCCCGTCCACCTCGCAGGCGGCCCAGAGCACCGAGCGCGCCTCGTCAACGACGGCCCGGCCCACCGCCTGTCCCGGCAGGGGCACGGTCTGGCCCTCGAACTCCAGGGTCCAGCGCCCCTGGCGGTGCAGGGGCTCCAGGGTCCTCCACTGTGCCGCGGGCACGACCGGGGGCGCCAGGTCCACGCCGCCCTTCAGGTGCCAGAGGGCGGGGCGGCGGTGCAAGGTGCCTTCCCGGTCGGCGTGCTTGAGCTGGAAGCGGATGGTGTGGTCGTCCACCCACTCCGCCCGGTGGGGCAGGCGATGGTTGAGGGCGGGCAGGGTGGCCTCGGGCTTCCGGGTGGGGGTGTCGGGGAGGGCGTCCTCCACGTCGTTGAGGGGATCGGGTTTGAGCTTCTTGACCGGGGCCTTGTTCGGCGCGAGGTTCCACACCCGGAGCCCCGAGTGCCCCTGGGCTTCCAGGGTCGCCAGGAGGCGCGTGCCGTCGGGGCTCACCGCCAGGTCCCGCAGGGCCCCTTCGCTCCGCAGGACCAGCTCCCCCTCCCGGAGGCCCAGGGTCCTGAACCGCAACTCCCATTCCAGGGCATCGTGGGCGGCCTCCGCCTGGAAGCGCTGGTAGCCGTCCCGGGCGGAACAGCCGAAGGTGGCCAGGAAGGCCGCCTCGAAGGAGCGGTTCCTGCGCGAGGCCAGCTGCTTCCAGAAGCGCTGGAGGAGGTCGGGGGTCCCGGGACGCTGCCCCTCGAGCCAGGCCAGGTAGGCGGAGCCCACCAGGTAGGCCATGCTGCCGCCCAGATACCCCTGGGGAGCGTCCAGGGCTTCGTAGGACGGCAGTTTGCCGGCCCGGGCCCACTGGCGCAGCACGGCCGCCCGCAGGGCGCTGTGGGGCCGCCCGGAGCCCGTGACGCGCCCTTCCGACAGGGTCGCGTAGCCCTCGGTGACCCATCGGGGGCACTTGAGGATCAGGGGCCCGATGGGCAGGCCGAAGAGCGAGTCCAGGGCGGTCGGGGCACGCCGGGGCCGCATGAGGTGATGCACATGGGTGAGTTCGTGGCTCACCAGCTCCTCGGTCCAGCTGTTCAGGGCGTTGCCGTGCAGATCGTCGCTGCGGGGCTCCGTGCGCCAGAGGGTGACGTAAGGGTAGGGCAGGAGGGGCACCGCCATGCCGTTGGGCTCGCCCTGGGGGTCCACCAGGAGGACCTGTACGGGTTGCGGACTCTCGTAGCCCACGAGGGCGACCACCTTGGCGTGGATGCCCTCGATCCGGGAGGCCACGTCCTGGGCCCAGTCCGCCATGAGCGGAGGGTAGTGGATCCGGTAGTGGGCCGTGGCGATGGTGCGCCAGGGGGCCTGGGGGCCCTGGCTCAGCGTGTCGGCGGAAGCCGGGGCCGCCACGGCCAGTGCCGCGGCAAGGAAGGCCTGTGTCAGGATCGCAGTGTGCATGGGGGACCCGCCTGTGTCGCCCTCCAGGTTAACCTTGTCCCTTGGAAGGCAAGGACGCGACAATGGGCCCAGCACCCAGGAGGCGCTATGACCATGACTCCCGCGTCCCTGGGACCGTTGGCGACCTGGGTGAATCAGGCCCTGGAGGCGGCGGGCGATCCAGGCCGGGCCGCTGCCATGGCGGCCTACATGAAGACCTCCGATCCCTTCCGCGGCGTCCTCAAGCCGGCCCGGGTGGAACTCCTGCGGGTCCTCAGGACCCGCTACCGACCGGAGGATCGCCCCGCCTATGAGGCCGTCATCCTGACCCTATGGCAACAGCCATGGCGTGAAGCCCAGTATCTGGCCCTGGATTATGCCCGTGCCTTCGGCGCCCTGGCGACGGTGGCTTCCCTGCCCCTTTGGGAGCGCCTCATTCGTGAAGCGGCCTGGTGGGACCGGGTGGACGCACTGGCGGCGCACCAGGTGGGGACCCTCCTGCTCCACCACCGGAACGTAGTGAAACAGGAACTGGAACACTGGAGCCGTGATCCGCATCTCTGGATCCGTCGCGCGGCGCTTCTGGCCCACCTCACCCACAAGGGGCATACGGACTGGGAACAATTGGCGGAGCATTGCCTCAGGCTGGCCGGGGAGAAGGAGTTCTTCATCCGCAAGGCCATCGGCTGGGTCCTGCGGAGCTACGCCAGAACGGACCCCGGGGCGGTGATGGCCTTCCTGCGTACGCACGAAGGGTCCCTTTCTGGACTCTCCGTGCGGGAGGCCTCACGCCACCTGGGTCAGTAGACCTGGTACCAGGCCAGTGCCCCGGAGGTGGCGGAGATGGCCACCTTGGTGCGCTCCCACGGGCAGGTGAAGACGTACACCAGATCATCGGGGTAGCCCGGCTTGTCCGGCCTGACCGTTGCCACCTGGGAGAAGCCCCGCACATAGCCGTTGGCGTTGAGCTGGGCGATGGCGCCGTCCAGGGGGATGGCGAGCCAGGTGTCGGCCATGGACTTGCAGTCCGGGATGGGAGCAGGGGCCGTGGCGAAGCCGGAGAAGACGCCCTTGATGCACTTTAGGCTGGCGGAATGGGCCAGGTTCACCTCCGAGGCATCCGGTTTCGTATAGCTGACCTGGTAGAACACCGTCCACCGCTGCACATCGCCGGCCTTGGCCATGAGGGTGGTCGGGTCGCCGCCGTTGTCGCCCCGCATGAGACGGAGGTCCAGGGTCATGGGCAGACGCTGGGCTTCCAGGCCGTGGGCGGCATACTGGCCGGCCGCGGTCACGAGGCCGTTGAGATCCACCGTGGCCTGGGCGGAGAGGGTGGCTGCCGCGAACAAGCAGGCAACAACAGGATTGAAAATGGACATGGCACCTCCTGGGGTTAAAGAAAAGATGGGTTCCATGCCTGTCTGGTGGAAAGGCATGGAACCCAGACCCGCGGGCCCGCGGGCTTGGTTCAAAAAAACATATAAATAATTATGTATAAAAAGGGGTGAATGGGAAAATCATGAATTAGCGAGTGAGGTCGTTTGCACTCCTGGGTATTTGATCGCCACCTGCAATTCTAGGCGCTGGTGTCGACAATGCAAGTCAACTTTTTTCTAAATTAACTTAAAACAAAATAAACATCATTTAAATGTCACGACATCGTTTCGAGATCCCTTGGCTTTGCATCCAGGGAGAGCTTCCGTGAGCCGTTGACCACCACGCTGATGCTTGAAGCCATCATGGCCGTAGCCGCGAGGATGGGGTGGATGTGGCCGGTGAGGGCCAGGGGAATCAGCACGGCGTTGTACACCAGCGCCCAGCCCAGGTTCTGGTGGATGCGGCGCATGGCCAGGCGCGCCAGGGCGAGGAACACGGGGATCCTTCGCAGGTCCCGGTGCACCAGCACGACCCCCGCCGTTTCCAGGGCCACGCCGGCACCGCTGCCCAGCGCGATGCCCAGATCCGCCTGGGACAGGGCCACGGCATCGTTCACGCCATCGCCCACCATGGCCACGGGACCGACATTTTTCTGCAACCACGCCAGTTTCTCGCCTTTTTCGAGCGGTAGCGCGCCCGCCATCACCCGCTCGGCCGGAATGCCCGTCTGGGCGGCGATCGCGAGGCAGGTCTCCAACCGGTCCCCGCTCACCAGCCAGCAGGGGAGGCCCATGGCCTGGAGGGCGGCCACAGCCCGGGGGGCCTCCGGCCGCAGGCTGTCCCCCAGGCCCCACAGGGCCAGGGCCTTGCCCTTGTGGGCCACCATAACCAGGGAGCCGGCGAGACCGTCTCCCGTCCACCAGGCCTCGGGCGCCTCGACGCCTCGTTCCTTCAGCCAGGAGGGCCGGCCGATGAGGACGGGGTCACCCCGCAGGGTGCCCGCCACGCCCAGGCCGGGGTGGTTGACGCGGTCCAGCACCGGCGGCAGGGGCGCCCCTCCCGCCTGGGCGCGGGTGGCGCCTTCCCGGAAGATCCGCTCGGCCAGGGGGTGGAGGGAGATCTCCTCCAGGGCCGCGGCCAGGGCCAGGGCCTCCCCCTCGGGCGCCTGGTAACGGCCGCCGGTGAAGTCCAGGCGCCCGGTGGTGAGGGTCCCGGTCTTGTCCAGGACCAGGACCTTGATGCCCGGTCCCTTCTCCAGCACCTCGCCCCCCTTGAGGAGGATGCCGCGCCGGGCGCAGGCCGCCACCGCGGCCACCAGCACCATGGGCGTGGCCAGGCCCAGGGCGCAGGGGCAGGCCACCACCAGCACCGCCACGCCGGCCATGAGGGCCGGCACGGCCGCGCCGTTCCGGGCGAAGGCCAGGAAGCCCGCGAGCAGGGCCAGGGCGAGCACCACCGGCATGAAGACCGCAGCCAGCCGATCCGCGGTCAGCTGGATGGGCGCCCGGGCCGCCAGGGTGCGCCGCACCCGCTGGACGATGCGGGCCATGCGGGTCTCCGAGCCCACGGCCAGGGCCTCCACTTCGACCGTGCCGCCTGCCAGCAGGGTGCCCGCGAAGACGGAGGAGCCCGGGGCCAGCGGCTCGGGGCTGGGTTCGCCCGTGAGGGAGGAGGTGTCGCACCAGCCTTCACCCAGGAGCACCCGGCCGTCCACGGGCATCCGGCCTCCCTGGCGGACCCGCAGGCGGTCCCCGGGCAGGACGGCATCCAGGGCCGTCTCCCGCCAGCCCCCGGGCCCCAGGACCTCGGCGCTGGGGGCCGAGAGCTGCAGGAGGCCGGCCACGGCCCGGCGGGCCTTGCGCTTGGCGCCCCCCTCGATGGCCCTGCCGATGACCAGGAGGGCCACCAGCATGGAGGCGGTGTCGAAGTACACATGGTGGGTGTGCAGCACCAGGGCGGAGTACAGGCTCACCGCGAAGGCCAGCAGGGCCCCGAAGCCCACGAGGCTGTCGGTGTTGGGCGCGCCCATGCGGAGCCGCCGCCACCCGGTGACCATGATGGGCCAGCCGCAGTAGAGCAGAACGGGCAGGGCGGCCAGGCCCGTGGTGAGGGTGAAGACGTTCCGCACGGTCAGGGGCAGGGGGTCCGGGTCGTAGATGCGCTCCATGAACACCAGGTCCGCCAGCCACTTCACGCCGTTGTCATGGGCGAAGGCGGCGTACATGACCATGGCGTTCATCATCGCGTTGGCCCCCAGGACGATGGCCAGGACCAGGCGGAGGGGGCCGTGGACGCCTTCGTCCCGGTCCTCATCGGGGTCCTGGGGCTGCATCTCCCGGGCGGGGAAGCCGTGCCGGGCGCAGTGGGCCATGATGGCGTCCTTGCCGGTCCAGCCCGGGGCGTAGAGCACCTGGGCCACCTCGGAGACCGGCTCGACCGTGGCCTTGACCACCCCGGAGCGGGACTGGAGAATGCCTTCCACCAGGGGGGCGCAGGCCGAACAGGCGATGCCCTCGATCTTGAGCCAGAGTTCCAGGTAGGGGCCCGGGGGCATGACCCGGTCCCCGTCCTCGCCCGCCTTGAAGCGCGGACCCATGCGCCGGGCCTCCTCGGGGCCCAGGAGCTCGAAGACCGTGGCGCAGCCCGGGCAGCAGAACTCCAGGGTGCCGCCGCCCAGGTGCCGGACCGTCCTGGCCTCGGCGATGGGGGATAGGCAGAGGTCGCAGTGGGGTTTGCTCATCGGCGGGTGGGCCGGCTACCCTTCCGACTTCAGGCTCTTGGCCAGGAGCTGGGTGCGGATGAAGGCGTCCAGGTCCCCGTCCAGGACCTTCTGGGTCTGGCTGGTCTCCTCCAGGGTCCGGTGGTCCTTGACCATCTGGTAGGGCGCCAGCACGTAGCTGCGGATCTGGGAGCCCCAGGCCACGTCGGACTTCTCGCCGGAGAACGTGGCCACCCGTTCCTCCAGCTTGCGCCGTTCCAGTTCGTAGAGGCGCCCCTTGAGGACCTTGAGGGCGGAGGCGCGGTTCTGGATCTGGCTGCGCTCGTTCTGGCAGCTCACCACGATGCCCGTGGGCAGGTGCGTGAAGCGCACGGCGCTCTCGGTGCGGTTCACGTGCTGGCCGCCGGCGCCGCTGGCCCGGAAGACGTCGATGCGCAGGTCCTTCTCGGGGATCTCGATCTCGATGGTGTCGTCCAGCTCGGGACTCACGTACACGGCCGCGAAGCTGGTGTGGCGGCGCTTGGCGGCGTCGAAGGGGGAGATGCGCACCAGGCGGTGGACCCCGGCCTCGGCCCGCAGGTAGCCGTAGGCGTAGGGCGCCGACACCAGGAAGGTGGCGCCCTTGATGCCGGCCTCGTCCCCTTCCTGGAAGTCCAGCATCTCGGTCTTCCAGCCCTTGAACTCGCAGTAGCGCAGGTACATGCGCAGGAGCATGGCGGCCCAGTCGCAGCTCTCGGTGCCGCCGGCCCCGGGGGCGATGGCCACGATGGCGTTGCTGGCGTCCAGCTCGCCCCCGAGCATCATCCGCAATTCGGAATCCTCCACCAGGCGGCGGAGCTCCCCTTCCAGGGACTCGGCCTCCACCAGCATCTCGGCATCCTCCCGGGCCAGCTCCAGGGCGGTCTCCAGGTCGTCGAGTCCCCCCCCCAGGCGCTTGGCCAGGGCGATCTCGTCGGTGAGGACCCCCCGCTTCTTGAGGATGGGCTTGGCGGCATCGGGATTGTCCCAGAAGCCCTGGGCGGCCGTCTGCTCTTCTATCTGTTCCAGCTCCAGGAGCTTGCGTTCGGCGTCCAGGTGCCGGCGCAGTTGGCCGACCCGTGGCTCCAGTTCGTTCTTGGCCCTGACGAGGGTTTCAAAGTCCATGTCCCATCCAATTCTGCGTCACGCTTCCACTTTAGCCTCCCTTGGCCCCGACTCAAACTCTGGGGGGGGAAGATCGGCGGATCCCAAGGTATCCTCAAGACATGAGCGAAACCCTTTCCGTCCTGCCCGAGGATATGGAGCCCACGTTGCGTGGGTTCCTGTCCGGCCATGGCGGAGCCCCCCTGGCCTACGCCCGGTGGGAGCACCCGGCGCCCCTGGGACGGGTGGTGATCTCCCCCGGCTACGGGGAACACGGCGAGCGCTACCGGCACACGGCCTGCTGGCTGCACCGCCTGGGCTGGTCCGTCACGGCCATGGACCACCAGGGGTTCGGGCGCAGCGGCGGGGTGCGGGGCGATGCCCGCGGCATCGCGACGCCGGTGGAGGATCTGGCCCTGGTCCTGCGCCAGGAGCGCCTCCACGACCACGGCGCCGGACGTGCGGCGCGACCCCAGGTCCTTCTGGGCCACAGCTTCGGCGGGCTCGTGGGCCTCCTGACGCTCCTGTGGCATCCGGACACCATGGATGGGCTCATCGCCTCAAGCCCGGCCGTGACCCTGCGCAAGCTGCCCCTGCACCTCAAGGTGCTCCAGAAGGCGCTGTTCCTGGCCGCCCCCCACCGGCCCCTGGACATCCGGGGCGACAAGAGCCAGGTCTGCTCGGACCCCGTCCTGGTCCAGCGCTACTGGGACGACCCCCTCTGCCACCACCTGGTCACCCCCGCCTTCCTCGCGGCCATGGAGGAGGGCCGGCGGGAGCTGCTGCCCATGGGCGCCGAGCTGGACCGTCCGATTCTCCTCGTGGAGGGGGACCAGGACACCGTGGTCGATCCCGACGGGTCCGAGGAACTGTGGCGGGCCGTGAAGGAGGGCCTGCTGGAGCGGCACCGCCTCGAGGGCTTCTTCCACGAGGTCTTCCACGATCTGCGCAGGGGCAAGGCCGAAAGTCTCACCGAAGCCTGGCTGGCCGCGACCTTTCCGGTCACCGCGGATGCCCGAGGCGTCCCCTCCGCCGTGTTAACTTGAAAAATCAAAGGAAATCCATGACCCGTCAGCCCATGCTTCCCCTTGCCCTCGGCGGCCTCCTGCTCCTGGGAGGAGGTCTGGCCTGCAGGCGACCTTCCAGCAAGCCCAAGGCTCCCAAGACCACCAAGGCGCCCGTGGCCCAGACCGCCACCGATATCCTCCATGAAGGGGAGATCTACCTCCAGAACGGGAAATGGGACGAGGGCCGCCGGGTCCTGCGGGTCATCGAAGAGCGCCTGCCCTCCTCCAAGGAATTCGCCGCCTCCAAGCTCATGGTGGCCGACAGCTTCTTCTTCGGGTCCACCACGAGCTACCCCGAGGCCCTGGTGGAATACCAGAGCTTCCTCAACTACTTCCCCCGGCACGAGCGCAAGGACTACGCCCTCTACCGCGTGGCCCTCTGCCACTACGCGGCCATCGAGAACGCCGAGCGCGACCAGGCCGAGACCCGCAAGGCCCTGGAAGCCTTCCAGACCCTCCTGAAGGAAGCGCCGGGGTCGGTGTACGCCGTGGACGCCAAGGCCAAGATCACGCAGTGCTGGCGCCGCCTGGCGGAAGCCGAGCTCATGGTGGGCATCTTCATGGTGAAGAACTACCAGTTCCTGCCCGCCGAGACCCGCATCAAGAACCTCCTGGAGACCTACCCCGAGTATGTGGACCGCGAAAGGGCCTACTACTACCTGGGCGAGGCCATGCGCCAGCGCCCCATCCACCAGGAATACCTCAAGCAGGTCGTGAAGGACTTCGTCGCCAAGGTCCACAAGGAGGACGCGGACAAGCTGACCAAGGAGGAGAACGCCCAGCTGTCCAAGGAGATCCAGAGCATGGTGAAGGAGGAGCTGGGCAAGTTCCGCGACGAGGCCAAGGGCTACTACCAGAAGCTGGTGGAAAGCTACCCCGGCAGCGAGTGGGCCGGCAAGGCCAACGACCGGCTGCTGGAGATGGGGCAGGCGGGGCGGAAGGAAGAGCTGGACAGCTAGGCTCGGTTGTTCGAATTCGAACGTTTCCCTTGACCTCGTCCGGATTGGAACCGACCCTTTCCGGGAAGGTGGATCATGGATGAGGTCAAGGTTCTCCTGCGCCCCCTGCCCAAGGGCAAGGAGGCCTTGGCCATGGCTAACGCAGGCCTGCAGGGGCTCGCGCGGATGGGGGACCACTGGGGCCTGACGGTCGACCAGCAGCGCATCCTGTTGGGAAACCTGCCCAAAACCACCTACTACGCGCTCCTGAAGGGGGAAGCCCGCTCCGTATCCTCAGATACGCTGGAGCGGCTGTCTCTCCTGCTGGGGATCTGGGCCAACCTGGAAACCATGCTGCCCAACCCCCAGTCCTCGGTCGGCTGGATGAAGCGTCCGCACAAGGACGTGCGTTTCGGGGGCCACTCGCCCCTGGCCTGGATGCTGCAGGGCACCGTCTCGTCCCTGCTGGATGTGCGCCGCTATCTGGAGGCGTGGAGGTTCGGCCTTTGAAGGCGACCGGCGGCCTGCGGATGCCAGTAACCGAGGTCCTTTGGCCCGCTGCCGCCCGGCTGGTCCCTGCCCGTTACCGCGCGCCGGATTGCTTTGAACGCATCGCCCAGGATGAGGAGACCCAGGCTCTTCAGGCGTTCCTCGCCGACTACTCGGCTGCAGGGGTGGGTGACCTTGCGAGCATGGACCCTTCCCGGATCCTGTTCGGCCAGGGGGCCGGGTGGATCAATGCGGCGTTCCTGGTGCCCCGGCCCGGTCGCTTTTCCACGTCCAGCCACGGGGCCTTCTACGTGGCCCGGGAGCTGGCGACCAGCGTTGCCGAGGTCAAATTCCATCTGGAGGCAAGCTACCGGGAAGAAGGGATCGAGGAAGCCCAGGACCTTGAATACCGGGCACTGCGGGTTCATCTCGAAGGGAGCTTCCACGATCTCCGCACCAAGGCAAGGGCCAAAGCCCCCTGGTCTGCGTTCTACAATCCTCTCTCCTACCGCGATTCCCAGAATCTGGCCGACCGGCTAAGGGCGGAGGGTTCGTGCGGCGTCCTCTGGCTGAGTCTCCGCCACGCAGGCGGAGAATGCTGTGCGGTCTTCGACCCCGGCACCCTGAGAGCCTGCCGCCACGACACCTACTTGACCTTCCGGTGGAACGGGAGGGAGGTCTCCCAGGTCTTCGAACGGAGGATCCTGACCTGGCTGGAGTCTCCAGGCTAATGCTCGTGCGGACCTGGCTCCCCCAGGTCGGTGCGCCATCACGCTTCAGGTGAGACGCAGGACCCTGGACGCTTTGGCGAATTTGTCATCAAAGGTGACGATTTCACGGGCCCCATTGGCGAAGCCCACGTGCGCCACGAGGTGATCGGCGAACCCGCCCGAACCTCCTTCCCGGGTGGCCGCCAGGGCTTCACGCACCTGGGCGGAGGCTTCGACGTGGACCCCACGGGGCTGGAGCAGGCTCTCCACCGACTTCTCCTCGGGGTCACCCAAGCGCCGAATTGAACCGGGGGAGCGTGAACTCGGGGGCCCGGGCCTTCGAACGGAGTGGCCTGACCTGGATGCAGCCTCCAGACTCGTTTCGAAGGGCCTATTTCGTCCCCTGGGGGGTGAGAGCGACCGTCTTCGGGTCCACCGTGATTTCGGCGAGCCGCTTGACCACGTCGGGGGTGCCCCCCTCCTGGAACCGGCCACCCAGGTGCCGGGCCAGGAACTTCTCGGCGGCCGCATACATGGCCATGTTGTTGACGGGACGGCGGAAGCCATGGCCTTCATCGGGCGCGCAGATATATTCCACCGGGAAGTTCCGGTCCCGCAGGGCGATCACGATCCGTTCGGATTCCGTCTGGTTGACCCGGGGATCATGGGCGCCCTGCACCACCAGGAGCGGAGTCCGGATCTTCGCGGCGGAAGTCAGGGGAGACTGCCGTTCCATCTGCTTGCGGCCCTCGGGCGTGTTGGGATCGCCCATGCGCTGGTACATGACGGTCCGCATGGCCTCCCAGTAGGGCGGGATGGCCGCCAGGAGGGTGACGAGGTTCGAAGGCCCGACGATGGAGACCGCGGCGTGGTAGAGGTCGGGCGTGAAGGCCACGCCGGCCAGCGTGGCATAGCCGCCGTAGGATCCGCCCATGATCCCAACCCGCTTCGGGTCGGCGATGCCCTTGGCCACCAGGTACTTCACGCCGAAGGTGATATCGTCCTGCATCTTTTCGCCCCACTGGTTGTTGCCGGCATTGAGGAAGGCCTTGCCGTACCCGGTGGAAGCGCGGAAGTTCATCTCCAGGACCGCGTAGCCCCGGTTGGCCAGGAACTGGGCGGTGTTGTTGAAGCGCCAGGAGTCCCTGGCCCAGGGGCCGCCGTGGGGAAAGGCGACGAGGGGGAGGTTCCGGGCGGGAACGCCCTTGGGCAGGGTGAGGTAGGCCGGGATCATCAGGCCGTCGGAGGAGGGGTAGCTCAGGGCCTTCATCGGCGCCATGGCTTGCCGGGGCAGGCGCTCCCGGGAGATGTACTGAAGGTTCAGCTTCCGGGTCTTCCGGTCATAGAGGTAGCAGGAGCCCGGATCCGTGTCGCTGTAGGCCGAGACCAGGGCCAGCCGCTCATCGGCGGTACGGGAGACCAGGGTGACCTCCCGGCCGGGCAGCAGGGTCCGAAGGCGCTGGAAATCGGCCTGGAGGGCCTGGTCCCGGAAGGACATCCTCACCCGTACATCGTCATAGGTCGTCGCCTGGAGCTCATCGGTGACCTCTGAGAAGATGGCGTCACCGAAGTCGACCCGGCCCTTGGGATCCTTCTCCACCGGTTCCTCAAGGCCCGTTGCGGGGTCCACGAGGACGAGCTGGGAGAGATCCCGGTCACCATGGTTGGTATCCATGTAGAATTTCGTGCCGTCCTTGTGGAACCGGATGGGGTTGCACGACTCGAACACGGAGCACCCATAGATGCGGGTGAACCGGTCGGAATCCACGCGGAGGATCTCGGTATCCCCGTGGTCCGTGGTCCTCATGGCCAGCCTGAGCCTGCCCGTGGTGTCGAAGAACCAGGAGGCGATGTGCTCGGTGTTGCTGCGCAGCAGGGTGCGTTCCCCGGTGGAGATGTGGACCTGGTAGAGGTCGTGCCAGGCGGGATCCCGGTCGTTGAGCCCGACGAACAGGAGATCGGGGTTGCCCTTGGGCAGGGAATAAAGCTCGGCCCGGACCTTCTTGCTGTCGGTCAGATTCCGCGCCGCAGGCGCGTCCTTGCCGGCTTCGGGCTGCGCCGAGGGATCCACCGCATAGACGTTGAAGTTCTCGTCGCCGTCCTTGTCCTGGACGAACAGGATGGCCTTGCTGTCGCGGCTCCAGAAGAACGAGGGAATGGGCCGCCGGGGATCGGCCGTGACCAGGTGGGCGCTGGCATAGGGTTCGCCGGTCTTCTTGACCCAGATGTTCCGGGTGTCATGCCATGGCTTGAGGAAGGCGATGAACCTCCCGTCCGGGGAAAGGCTGGCGCCGGCGATTTCCGGATTGCCGAAAAAGAGCTCCCGGTCGAGGAGGGGTGGCAGGCCTGCGTGGGCAGGGGCAGCTGGCGCGGCGGCTGCCAGGGGCAGAACCAGAAGCCCGGCCAGGACCGGCCGCAACCAACGCCGTACCGTGGATGAGGATGAAAGCATGGCAACCTCCCTGGTCCCTGAGGGAACCGTGAATCCCTTCCCGCGGGACAGGCCCGGGGTATGGCTGGCGATAATGCCCAACCATGTTGCCATTCTTTACGCCCTGGACAGCAACTTATTGTTGGGCTTAAAGGACCAGGATGCAACCGGCGCAAGGGCCCTGGCATACTGGACCAGTCCACTTCCCAGCCACCCGCCATCAGGGATCCTCACCCAATGGATATCATGCGCTACCGTCTCTCCGAAGTGAGGTGAGAAGGGACGCCTGAGGTCGGTTGGCCTTCAGCCACCGAGCGCCTCCAACCCAAAGAAAAATCCCGTCGCCAGATCCATCCCGGAACTGTGTCCGAGCGCACACATTTCCGCCAAGGCTCTCAGTGCCTCGGCGTTCCGAGCCCACTCCAGTCCGGAGGCCAGGTCAACCAATGCTCCGGGCCAGAAATTCCCCATGGCGCACCGCAGCATGGACGCGCTGATCTGGCCGGTGCCGCCCAGGTTCGCCTCCACCGCGCCGTGCAGGGCCCACAGGAGTCCATCCCTCCCGTGACCGCGGGCGCGGGCGGCGGCCAGGAAGCCGGCGAGGAAATCATCTCCGGCCGGGGTGAGGCCGGGGCCCAGGCCCACGAGAGCCGCAACGGCACGGCCCAGGGGGGCGGTCCTGGGGGTCTGGAGCCATGCCTGGGCCGCGGGTCCAAGAAGTCCGACCGCGAGGCGCAGGTCCGAGCCGGGTCCGGAGCTCGCGGCCTGTGTGCCCAGTTCGCCGATGTTCAGCTCGCACCCGGCCCGCGCCTGCCGCGCGGCGAGTGCGGCCACGCAGGTGCGGTGGGTTTCTCCCAGGCGCGTGATGCTCGGCAGGGTTCGGCGGGGAGGGTGGGGGGCGCCGGTCAAGGGCAGGATTCGTTCGTGTCCCGCGCCTCGGAGGCGCAGGTCGCCGTTGGCTACCTCCTGGGGGTCGCCGGCGGCCAGGCCCCAGGTGGTGAAGTCCGCCGTGTCCTCCAGGGCCACGGCCTGGGGCTGGTCCCGGCCGGCAGGGCCGGTGACGGTGACCAGCCATGGGGCGCCGGGCACCTCGAGGTTCAGGGCGGAGGGGAACACGCTGTGCACCCGGAGGCCCGGGCCGGCCATGGCCAGGGCCAGGGCGGCGGCGGGGCCCACGGACCGGACCTTCAGGCGCAGGGGTTCAGAGCAGGTCATCGAGGAGTTGCGCCATTTTGAGGTCCCCGCCGGCGGGGGGGGACCAGTCCACCTGGACCACGGTGAAGCCCGCTTCCGTGAGGCTGTCGCCGAATTCGCGCACGCCCACGTTCACGAACACGGGCGGGGCCTGCAGCAGGGTCGTGAAGGGCTGGGTCATCAGGCCACCCCCTTTCCGTCAGCCAGGATCAGCATGGCCTCGCGGCAGAAGGCCGCAGCCTGGGCGGCGGTGGGCAGGACGAGGACGCCGGCCTGCTCCAGGGCCCGGGTCTGGGCCTGGAGGTCCTGGGCATCGTCCTCCGTGCCGCACACGGAAGCCACGACGCAGAGGTCGCCGCCCCTTCGCGCAGCCGCGTCCCTGGCGGTGCGGATGGCGCCCAGGAGGTCGCCCACGGGATCCCGGGAGGCGATGGCGCCGAGGATGAAATCCAGGAGGATGACGGCGACGGTGGGGTCCTCGCCTTCCCGGAGCAGGCGCTCCCGGCGCTGGGTCCCGTCGATCATGGGGTGGGGCCGGCCGTCCACGAAGCATTCGGCGCCCAGGTCCACGAAGGTGTCGCCCACGCTCGTCCAGGGATCCGGGAGGTCCAGCATCCCGGCCAGGGGGCCGTTGGCGTGCACCACCAGCCCGGCCCGGGCGAAGATGGCCTGGGCCTGGTAGCAGAAGGTCCCCCCGGCGAAGAGGCCCCGGATGTGCCGCTGCTCCGGCCGAAGCCGGGCCACGTGGCCGAGGGCCTCGGCCCGCAGGAGGGCAGGGTCGCTCTGGAGAAACAGGGGTTCCTTGATGCCCACGGCCTGGAGGGCGAGGGCCGCGGCCTGATCCAGGGTCGCAATGTTCGGGGCGCCCCCGCCCTCGGCGCCCAGCAGGCAGAGGACGACCGGCTTCGCGCAGCGGCCCAGGCGCTCCTTGAGCAGGGCCGAGCCCGCCCTCCCGGGGGGCTTGGACAGCACCACCACGACCTTGGTCGCCGGATCCGCTTCCAGGGCGTCCAGGCCCGCCAGGGCGGTGAGGCCCCCGATGGCGTCGCCCAGATCCCGGCCGCCCGTACCTAGGGCATGGGAGAGGCCGGAACCGCCCCGGTGCACGTGGCAGGCGAACTCCTGCAGGCCCGTGCCCGTGGCGGCCACGACGCCGATGGGACCCCGGCGCACCGTGTTGGCGAAACCCAGCCCCGCCCCGCACAGGTAGGCGGTGCCGCAGTCGGGGCCCATGACGATGAGCCCGGCCGCGCGGGCCCGGGTCTTGAGGTCGAGTTCGTCCTCCACGGTGACGTTGCTGGAGAAGAGGAAGACGTTGAGGCCGGCCGCCAGGGCCGCCCGGGCCTCCCGGGCGGCGTGGGCCCCTGGTACCGAGATCACGGCCACGTTGGCTTCCGGGTGTTCGGTGACCGCCTCGGCGACGGAGCGGGGTTCCCGCTCCATCGCCGCGCCTGAACCGGAGCCCCGGGAGAGCCACGCTTCCACATCGGCGGCCACGGCGGCCATGATCTCGGGTTCCCCCTCCAGGGCCAGGACCAGGTCGCTGGGGCCGGCGGCCGCGAAGTCCGCGTCGCCCTCCCCGTAGCCCAGGCCGGCCAGGACCTTCCGGTTGGCCGGGGTGGCCAGGAGCGCCCAGGCCTCACCCATGCCGGGTTGCGCGGCGAGGCGCCGCGCCACCTGCATGAGGAACACCGAATCGAAGTACCGGTTCTTGAGGATCAAGGTCCGTCTGGCCACGCCGCCTCCTACCGGTACCGCTCGGCGAAGGCCGCCAGGGCCTGGGTGAAGCAGGCCAGGGGCGGCCGTACGATGCCGCCGCCGATGATGCCGTGGCCCGGTTCCCGGTGGGCGATGGCCGTGTCGATGACCGGTACGGTGCCGGTCTGGACCACCTTGCGGATGTCGATGCCCATCGCCGTGCCCTCGAAGTCGAGGGCGGGCATGAGGTAGTCGGGGCTCTGGCCGACGGTGATGGTGCGCATGTCGCGGCTGAAGGCCAGGGCCTGGGCGGCCGTGCCCCCCGTGAAGCTGAGGATGCCCGGCGCTCCGCCGATGACGAAGCCGCCCCAGCCCACCGTCTCCGTGATGGCGGAGTCGCCCATGTCCAGGCCTGCCTCGGCGTCCTTCCAGCCCGGCAGGAACAGGCCCTGGACGCGCGGGGACGGCGCCGTGAACCACGCGTCGCCCAGGCCGCTCACCTGAATGCCGAAGTCCGTGCCGTTGCGGGCCATGGCCGTGACCACGGTGCTGGTCTCGATGCCGCGGACGGGGTCCATGGAGGCCTTGGCCGCGGCCATGGAGAGGCCCAGGAACAGGAAGGGATGGTTGCCGGTGTAGTACAGGGTCGACAGGACCTGCTCCAGGGGCAGCCCGCTGGCGGCCAGCACCGGCGCCACCGCGTTGGAAAAGAGGCTGGAGGAGGCCACCACCCGGTTGTGCAGCTCATCGCCCATCATCAGGGCCCGGGCCACCAGCGCCTTGAGGGGGACGCCGCCCATCTTCCGCACCGCGGTGCCCAGGGCCGGGGCCCATACGTCCCGCCACTGCCGCACCTGGTTCAGGGCGTGGTCCGAATGGTCGCCGAACTGTTGGAAGCTCTCCACCTGGCGGCAGAAGGCCCGGTTGCCGAAGGCCCGGTTCTCCACGACCCATACCCACATGTTGCGGGTGATGGTGCCGGCCATGGGGCCCACGGCGGCGTGGTGGTGGTTGGGTTCCAGGGCGATGGCCCCCGAGGCCAGCAGCTGCCCGGCCTCTTCCGGGTCCTTCGCCCACCCTTCGAACAGGCACATGCCGATGCAGGCCCCCCGCTGGGCGCCGCACATGCGGTCCCAGGTCACCGGCGGACCGGAATGCAGGATCATGCGGTCCACGAGTCCCGGGATCACGTCCCCGGCCGGCGCCACGTCCACCAGGACGGGGTCGGCGGCCACCATGCGGCGGAGGGCCTCCGCGTTGGCTTCCTGGATGGTCTCCTTGAGGCTCATGGCTCACCGCACCTTTCCGACGACGCCCTGCACATACCAGTTGAAGGTGCCCATCTGGTCGGCTCCCATGCTCCCGCCCGAACCGATCTGGGTGATGCCCTGGTTGTCCTTCATGGGGCCGGTGAAGGGGTTGAAGCCCTTGGCCACGCGGTCCGCCGCCGCGGTGACTTCCTTGCGCACCGCCGGGGGCACGGAGGCGCCGAAGGGCGCCAGGGCGACCATCTCGCCCAGGCCCCGGTACACCGCCGCCGCCCGGAACTTGCCGGCCATGACGCTGGTGGCCACCTCCTTGAAGAAGGGCGCCCAGGTGAAGCCCAGGCCCGTCAGCCAGCCTTTCGGGGCCAGGGCCCGGGCCTCGATGCTCTGGAAGCCGATGGACATGGCCCCCCGGGCCTCCACCGTCTGGATGATGGCGGCGGGGGAATCCACATGCATGGCCACCACATCGCAGCCCTGGTCGAGGAGGGCGTTGGCGGCCCCGGCCTCCTTGGCCTTGTCGGACCAGCCGCCGGTCACGACGACGATGGTCTGGGCCTTGGGGTTGACGGAGCGGGCGCCCAGTTCGAAGGCGTTCACGTTGCCGATGGCGTAGCCGATGGGCATGCCGATGACGAAGCCCAGTTTGTTGCTCTTGGTCATGCGGCCCGCCGCAACGCCCATGGGATACCAGGCGGACTGGGTGGAGCCGAAGTAGATGCCGAAGTTCCTGCCGGCGTCGCCGTCCCCGGCGTACTCGAAGTAGACGTCCTTGTGCCGCCTTGCGACGTTGCGCGCGGCGTCGGCGTGGCCGAAGCTCGTGGGGAAGATCAACTTTGCGCCGTTGTGGATCAGGTTCTCCATGGCCCGCTCCGCGTCCGCGCTCTCGGGAACGTTCTCGGCCTCCAGGAGCTTGACGCCGGGCAGGTCCCGGGCCACCTGGGTCAGGGCGTCGTGGAAGGACCGGTTGTACCCGTAGTCGTTCACGTTGCCCACGTAGATCGCGCCGATGACGAGGCCCGGGCTGTCCGCGCAGGCCGGCAGCAGGCCGCAGGCCACAAGGAGTGCGGCGGCAAGGAAGAGGAATCGCTTCATGGGCACCTCCGGAAGAAGTTGAAAGGGCGTCAGTTGGAGCCGTAGAAGGTCCGGCCCAGGCTCGCCGGGGCGTTGAGCCGGCGCGAGCCGCCCCACACCAGGAGGACGAGGAGGGTGAGGACGTAGGGGACCATTTCGAGGATGAAGGGCGAAACGTTCGAGCCCCGGGCCTGCATTTGCAGCTGAAGCGCCTCGGCCCCGCCGAAGAGGAGGGCCCCGGCGATGGCCCGCACGGGGTTCCACTTGGAGAAGATGACCAGGGCGATGGCGATGAAGCCCCGTCCCCCCGTCATGAATTCGGCCCAGGTGCGGGTCAGGGACAGGCTCAGGTGCGCGCCGGCCAGCCCACCAAGCACCCCGCCTGCGGCCAGGGCCTGGTACTGCAGGGCGGCCGTATTGCGGCCCGCCGCATACGCCGCCGCCGGGCTCTCCCCCACGGCGCGCAGGCCCAGCCCCCAGCGGGTGCGGAACAGGACCCAGGCCACCAGCACGGCCACGGGGATGGCCAGCCAGGTGAGGAGGTCGTAGTTGAAGAGCGTCGTGGACCGCACCCACGCCAGCTCACCCAGCCATCCCGGCCGCCACTTGGGGAGGCCGGCGATGACAGCTCCTCCATACGGGGTGCCCACCAGCGCGCTGGCCCCGAAGCCGAAGAACATCATGGCCAGGCCGCTGGCCAGCTGATTGGCCTTGCGCCCCACCACCAGCCACCCGAAGAGGAGGTTCGCCCCGGCCCCCGCCGCGCCAGCGGCCGCCAGGCCCAGCCACGGGTTGCCCCGGGCGGCCGTGACGGCGAAGCCCACCGAGGCCCCCAGGAGCATGACGCCCTCCAGGCCCAGGTTGACGATGCCGCTCCGCTCGACCAGGGTCTCGCCCAGGGTGGCGTACAGGAGCGAGGTCCCCGACAGGACCGCCCCGGCCAGGACGCCGAGCAGGAGGGGCGTGGTCACCTTGCACCTCCGGGGCGCCGGGCCAGGACGATGAAGAGGATCATGGCCAGCAGGATGTTGATCACCGCGTAGGGCAGGCCCTGGGTGACCTGGAGGGTGTCGCCCGCGGCCGTGATGATCGCGAAGAGGAACGCCATGAACAGGATCCCCAGGGGCCGGCCCCCCGCGAGCCAGGCGATGAGGAAGCCCGTGAAGCCGAAGCCCGGGGACAGGCTCTGGCGGAGGCGCCCGTGGATGCCCATGACTTCGCCCATGCCCGCCAGCCCCGCGAGGCCGCCGCCCAGGGCCAGGGCCGCCACGATCCAGCCCGCCACGGGCAGGCCCAGCCGCTGCGCCGCCTCGCCGTTGCCGCCGATGGCCCGCATCTCCAGGCCCCAGCGGGTCTTTTCCATGAGCACCCAGTAGGCCAGGAGCCCCGCCAGGGCGACGAGGAGGCCCGCGTGGATGCGGGTATTGAAGAAGTTCGGCAGCAGGGCCCCCTCCGGGAAGCGCGAGGTCTGCGGGTAGGCCGAGCTCTCCCGGGAGCGCCAGGGGCCGAAGATGAAGAAGCTGATGATCAGGGGGGAGATGTAGTTCAGGAGGAGCGTGGTGATGGTCTCGTTCACGAGCCTGGCCGCCCGGAGCAGGCCGGGCAGGGCCGCCCACAGGGCCCCCCCCGTGAAGCCCAGGAGGGCGACCAGGGGCAGCAGGAGCCAGGCGGGGAGCCCCGGGAACAGGATCGCCCCGGCCGAGGCGAAGAAGGCCCCCATGTGCAGCTGCCCTTCCCCGCCCACGTTGATGAGCCCCAGGCGGGAGGGCAGGGCCACCGCCACGGCGGTGAGGAGCAGGGGGGTCATGCGCACCAGCAGCTCGGAGAAGCCGTACCAGTCCGCCACTGAATAGGTGAAGGTGTCCTTGTAGGCCCGGACCGGATCCTTGCCGGCCAGGAGCAGGATCAAGCCGAAGGCGGCCAGGGCGGCCGCGCCGATGGCGGCGTGGCGCAGGGCGGCGGCCTGGGCGGGATGGCGGGCCAGGTAGCTGCGCGGCGCGGGCATGGGCTCAGGCATGGGCCACCCCCCCGGTCATCAAATACCCAACCTCCTCGGCCCGCCACGCTCCCCGCGGGAATTCTCCCACCAGGGCGCCCGCGTACATGACCACCAGGCGGTCGGCCATCTCCGCCAGTTCCTCCAGGTCCTCGGAGATGAGCAGCACCCCGCTGCCCCCGGCGCAGGCCCGGCGGAGCAGGTCGCGCACGCTGCGCGCGCTGCGCACGTCCAGGCCCCGGGTGGGGTAGAGGGCGATGATGAGCCGGGGGCCGTGGGCCATCTCCCGGGCGATGACCACCCGCTGGACATTGCCCCCGGACAGGGCGCCCAGGGGCAGCTCCAGCCTGGGCATGGCCCAGGCGAGGGCCTTGAAGCCGGCCTCCATGGCGCGCAGGAGGGCTCCCCAGTCGAGCCCCCACCCCACGAGCCAGCCGAACAGGGTCCCCTTCCAATAGCGCCGCCCCGTGCCCAGGATCAGGTTCTCCCGCACGGACAGGCCGGGCACCGCCGCCATCATGAGGGGGTCCTCGGGCACGAAGGCCAGGCCCGTCTCCCGGAGCTCGGCGATGGTCCAGGCGGAGGCGTCGTTGCCGCCGAACCACCGGCTGCCCGAGGCGCGTGGGCGCAGGCCCAGGATCAGGTCGCCCAGCTCCTTCTGTCCGCTGCCGGAGGCCCCGGCCACGCCCACGATCTCCCCGGGCTCGATGCGAAGGTCCAGGTCCCGCAGGGCGGTCTCGCTGCCCGCGGCCTTGGCCGAGACGCCCCGGAGCTCCAGGATGGGCGGGGTGCCGGCGGCCGGCTCCAGGGCCCGGGCGCCTAGGGCGGACTCCTCCTCCCGCTGCTCCCCGAACATCGTCGCCACCAGGGTCCGGGCGTCGGCCTCCCCTTTGCCGTAGCTCCCCGCCACCCGCCCCTGGCGCAGGACGGTGATGCGGTCGGCGGCGGCGAGCACCTCGGGCAGCTTGTGGGTGATGAAGAGGAGCGCGTAGCCTTCCGCCTTCAGGGCCTCGAAGACCCTGAACAGGGCCGCGGCCTCGTGGGGCGCCAGCACCTTGGTGGGCTCGTCGAAGATGAGCACCCGGGCCCGGGCCAGGAGGAGCTTGAGGATCTCCACCTTCTGCTGGTCCCCCACCGAGAGCTGGCGCACCGGGGCCCAGGGATCCACCTCCAGCCCAAAGCGCGTCCCGAAGTCCCGGATCCGCCGGGCCACCGCCTCCCGGTCCACGATGGGCGGGAGGTCCGTGAGAAACAGGGCGATGTTCTCCAGGACGCTGAGGGCCGGGATGAGCATGAAGTTCTGGAACACCATGCCGATGCCCCGGGCCCGGGCGTCCCTGGGCGACCGCAGGTGCACTTCCCCGCCGTCCAGGTGGATGGTGCCGGCATCGGGGTGGATGAAGCCATACAGGATCTTGGAGAGGGTGCTCTTGCCGGCGCCGTTCTCCCCCAGGAGGGCGTGCACTTCGCCGCCGCGCAGGGCCAGGGCCACCCGGTCATTGGCCAGGAGGGGGCCGTAGCGCTTCGTGATGCCGCGGGCTTCGAGCAGGGGAGGCGGGGCGGCGGCGCTCATGGCGGGCCTACAGGGGTTTCACGGCCAGGCAGAGCTCCACGTCGTGGAGGCCCTCCAGGTCCGCATGGGGCTCGTTGTGGTGGATCTCCAGGCAGGGACGCACATCGGGCTGGTAGCCGCTGGCCGGGAGCCAGTCCCGCATGAAGGCGTCCCAGGCTTCCATGTACTGGTCCACGCGGATGCGCAGCCGGGCCACAGCGTAGGCGCCGCCCTCCAGCCGCTGGCGGCTGATGCCGCCCTCCACCGGGATGTCCCCGGGCACGGTGAGGGCCACGTCCAGCCGCAGATTCCGCTCGTCGGTGATCTCCATCTCCGGGTTGTCGTGGTGGACGCTGAGAAACCGGGCCGTGGACAGGAGCAGGAAACCCCGGGGCCGGGCCCACGCGGCAAGCCTACCGAACAGGCGCGAGAAGAGGGCCGCGTTCCCCTGGAAGGGACCCACGTGGCGGAGGTACGCCACGTTCATGGGGGGCAGGTGCCGGACCTCGATGTTAAGCGTCATGGGGGGTGCCTGGTTCCTGGAAGGATGCTCCCCCGAGGATGCGACGGGTTCCGATGAGCCGTCTTTGCGGTTCTTGCGATCCGTTTTGCGATTCTTGCGCCATTCGCTGGCGGACTGGTGGTGGAAGGCCTTGAAGGCCCGGGCGAAGGTGGAGGAGGAGGAGAAGCCGCAGTCCAGGGCGATCTCCGTGATGCTTTTGCCCGGCGCGTACACCAGCTGGGCCGCCGCTCGTTCCAACCGCAACCGGTGGATGAAATCATGAATAGTCTCACCCATCAGCCCGTGGAAGAGCCGGTGGAAGTGGAAGGGCGAGAAGCAGGCCACCTCGGCAAGGATTTCCAGGTCCAGCGGTTCGGCAAGGTGGGCCTGGATGTAATCCACCGCGCGGTTCATGCGCACGGCATATTCCGCGCGGCGGGCATCCTCGCTGAAGGGTTCGAAGGGCATAGTGAGAATCATAATGGATGGGTCATGTTGCAGGCTGGAAATACGGAACGAAAGAGCGGGTAGGCGCATCCTAGGTGATGGGCCCGATGGCCACTGCAGGCGCCCCGGGCGCTCCATGGCAAGCATGTTTTCCATGAATTCAATATCTGTGACGATGATGGCCATCATCCTGGCGGGTGGTGTCGTCATGGCCATGGAGCGGCTGTGGCCCGCGCGGGCCTTGCCGCAGGTCCGGGGCTGGTGGGGCAGGGTGGTCCTGATCAACCTGCTCCAGGCCGGGATGGTCTTCCTCGGGGGCCTCACCTGGGAACGGTGGCTGCAGAAGTCCAGCCTGTTCCACCTGACGGATAGGCTCGGTGTCCCGGTCTCCGCCCTGGTGGGCTATCTGCTCATCACGTTCATCTACTACTTCTGGCACCGATGGCGTCACGACAGCCGGCTGCTCTGGAACCACCTGCACCAGCTCCACCATTCCGCCCGGCGCATCGAACTGGTCACCTCCTTCTACAAGCATCCGCTGGAGATTCTCGCGAACTCGATCCTGATCTCGGCCACGAGCTACTGCCTGCTGGGCCTGAGCCTGGAAGCCGGAGGCTGGGTCATCGTCCTGACCTCCTATGCGGAGTTCTTCTATCACATGAATGTCAGGACCCCGCACTGGGTGGGCTACCTGGTCCAGCGGCCCGAAGCCCATCGCGTCCATCACCAGCTCGGCAGGCACTACAACAACTTCGCCGACCTGCCCATCTGGGACATGCTCTTCGGGACTTTCCACAACCCGCGGAACGAAGAGGTCCTCTGCGGCTTCAGGCCGGAACGGGAGGTACGGTTCCTGGAAATGCTCGCCTTCAAGGATGTGAATGGCCCCATGGGTGGGCAGCGCGCCGAGCCGGACGACGGCGCCCCGGGGGGACGATGAGCCGCTGGCGGAAGGTGGGCATCGCCCTGCTCCTTCTGGTCGGGCTCCTGCAGCCCCTGGGGCAGCTTGCGGGCTGGCGGGTCCTGAAGGGGCTCGGGATGGTCCTGGTGGCCTCGCCCCTGCCCCTGGTCTTTTCGCACTTCCGCGGCCTGGAGACCTTCTCCTCCGAGTTCATTCTGCAGGTGACGACCCGCAGCGGCCGGGTCGTGGCGACCCGGCTGACCCCGAAGAACTACGCCCTGCTCGGAGGTCCCTACAACCGGAGGAATGTCTATGGGGCCGTGGCCGCCTATGGGGTCAAACTGACGGAAGGGAGCGAGCCGGACTTGGTGCGAGGGGTCTTGACGTATGGCTTTTGCAAGGGCCCCCTGCTGGAGCCGCTGGCCCTGGCCGAGCCCGTGCGGAGCGCCCGGATCCATGTGGTCAACCGGTACAGCGTGCCGCCCGTCGACGCGACCCTGGAGGTGCGATGCGACTGAGCTCCCTGGCCAATTGCGGATGGTTCGGCCTGGGGCGGGTCCGGTACTCCCGGGGCCAGTTCGTTCTGTTCCGGGTCGTCTTCGGAGCGTATCTCGCCTGGCATTGCCTCACGCTCATCCCGTGGGGACCCGAGCTCTTCGGCCGCGCGGGGCTCATCCCGGAGCCCTCGCTGCAGGGCGCCTTCGCGCTCTTCCCCAATCTGCTCACCTGGATGGATTCCCCCCTGGGCACCCGGCTCTTCCTCGCCGTCCTCGCCCTGGCGGCGGTGGGCTTCGCCGCGGGGTGGAGGCGGCCCTGGCTGGCCCTGCTGCTCTGGTACGGCTGGGCCTGCCTGTTCAACCGCAACATCTTCATCGGCAACCCCGGCCTGCCCATCGTGGGCTGGCTCCTCCTCGCCTGCGTCCTGGTGCCCGACGAACGCGGACCCGCCGCCTGGGCCATGCCCAGGGCCATCCATGGGGGGGCCTGGCTGATCATGGCGCTGGGGTACACCCTCAGCGGCGTGCACAAGCTGGGCTCACCCAGCTGGCTTGATGGCACGGCGATCCTGAGGCTGCTGGAGAATCCCCTCGCCCGGGACGTTCCCTGGCGGGAGTGGCTCCTCCATGGCCCCGCGCTGATCCCCAGGGCCATGGCCTATGGTTCCCTGGCCCTGGAACTGTCCTTCCTGCCCCTGGCCCTGCTCCCCAGGGTCCGGCCCTGGCTCTGGCTGGCCATGACCGGCATGCACCTGGGCATCCTGACCCTCGTGGGCTTCGCCGACCTCACCCTGGGCGTGCTCATGATGCACCTGTTCCTCGTCGACGGTGCCTGGCTCAGGCCCCAGGGGGAGCGGCCCCGGGAGCTCGTGCTGTGCTTCGACGGCGTGTGCGGCCTCTGCAATGGAGTCGTCACCTTCCTCCTCCAGGAGGATCTCGAGCAGCGGATCCGGTTCACCCCTCTGCAGGGTCAGTTTGCAGCTGAAAGGTTGACCCCCGCCCAGACCACTTCCCTCGCCTCCCTCTGCGTGGTCAAGGATGGCGCCGTGCTCGAGAAAAGTGATGCGGTGCTTGAACTCTGTGGCCAGCTGGGCGGCGTCTGGCGTCTGGCCACGGTGCTGCGAAGGGTGCCGAAACCGCTCCGGGACCGGGCCTATGCTTTCGTCGCCAGGCACCGTTATTCCTGGTTCGGCAGGAAGGAGGCCTGCCGGATCCCCACACCGGAGGAGCGTTCGAGGTTCATTCCTTGAGGGGGCCTTTCGCAGTGACGAGCCGCGGTAAAGGAAACGGCCAGATCGGCAGGAGGAACCTTTTATTCTCCGGCTCCACCCAAGGAATCACCCAGGCCATTGACCTCCAGCGAGAGTGCTGGGAATCCTGCTGGCGGGGGGACAAGTATAGAAAGCCCGGGCAAAGTTGCCGGACGGGAGATTTCAAACGGCCATGCGTTTGACAAGCATGTAGTCCAAAATGGGGAATTCAAAGATGTGGGAATCACAACTCGCGAACAGTTTGCAAACCACATTGAAAGAATTGTCGATAATCCTTCCGCAACAAAACAATTGAGTGGTGGTAGGGCCGCTTTTTGGGACAATGCCTCAAGCACGGTGGTAATCAGAAACCCGAAGGCTGTGGATGGTGGGACTGCTTTCCGTCCGAAGGGCGGTAAAGCCTACTTTGACGGATTACGTTAATGGAGGTAGAAAAAAATGGAAACAATAAAAACTACGAATGAACGAGTTCATATTTCAATTAGCAAAGATGAGTTATTGGCTATAAATGGAGCACTTAATGAAATATGTAATGGGATTGACCTGTTTGAGTTTGAAACCATAATTGGTTCTGATAGAGACTCTGTTCTAGTATTATTAAAGGAAATAGGGGCTATTTTGGATAAAATGAATTGATCTATTGAAAAATAATAATCATGATTTTTAATAATTTTTCATAGTTCTTGTTGGGTTTAATTTGACTCAATGATCTAGACTGGGCAATGCGTTCCCAAGTGCTTGTGACATTCCAGGTAATAAACGAAAATGGATCTAGCAAATCCAGAGGGTTTCCTTATTCTTTAATGGGGTCGGCTTCCTGGCCAAGCCGGTCGAAGAAGCACTTTGCAAGGGCCATGCAGGCGGCTTCGACCGTGGTCCATTGGTGCCAGCGGGCATCCAGGTTCTTGTATTCCGCGAGGTCCATCTTTTCCAGATCGAAAGGCATCGGTTTTCCCAGCTGGACCTGGAGCTGCAGGAGGGCAGAGGCGCCATTCTTCTGGGGGTAGAGTACATCGAAGGAACTCAAGGCCTTCCAAGCTTCCCGGTGACCCATGGCCTCCGCCAAGGCCACGAAATCCAGGTAGTCCCGGGTCGCATTCCGAATCAGGATCAGACAGGCCTTGATGCGGAGGATCTCCCCCAGGGTCGGGATGGTGATGGGCTTGCCCCCGAAGGCCTGGGGCGTGGTTTCAAGGGGGGCCTGCCGGATGAGTTGCCGGATGCCGGTCTCGATGCCATCGAGGCTGGCGAGCATCATCACCGGCCGCTTGACCCGAGCGGTCGTCCAGCCCGCAATGGCTTCCAGAGTCGCCAGGACTTCGTCGAAGTGTCCCCTGAGGTCGTCCAACGAAGGATCGGTATCGGTGGACAGACGATGGCCCACATGCATCACTGCGGTTGAGCCGCCGACCTGCGCGCCTTCGGGAAGGATGGGCTGCAGCCGAGCAGCCGCCGACAGGAACTCGTCCCAATCAGGCACGGGTTGGTTCGACATAGTTCTTCCAGAAATGGTAACGCTGGGCATAGGGGTCTGCCAGGTGGGCCTGGCACACGGTCCGGATTCGCTCCTGGACCAGGGGATCAGCCAGAGAAGCACGGCGCAAGTCCAGCCAATCGTCCTTGCCACCGCGACCGATCACATCATCGATGGCGGCCAGCGTGAAGTCCTGATGGTTGAGATGCCGGTGCAGCATGGCCATGAAATCAAGGGGATGGGCCCCATTGCCCATGCCTGCAGCATCGGCCTGTCCAGGGGGATAAGCAACTCCAGCCCCGAATTCTCTCCCGGCTGTCCGGATCCTACTTCTTCCCGAAGAACCCCAGCAGCCCCTGTGCCACTTCCTCCAGCATGGCCGGCGTCATCTCCGGATACACGGGCAGGCTCAGCACTTCCTGGCTGGCCAGTTCGCTTTCGGCGAGGCGGCCTTTTTTATAGCCCAGGAACTCGAAGCAGGGCTGCTCGTGGAGGCAGATGGGGTAGTAGACGGCGCAGCCGATGCCCAGGCCCCGCAGGTGGGTCATGAGGGCATCGCGACGGCCGGCCTTGACCCGGACGGTGAACTGGTTGTAGATGTGGCGGCCGTCGGGGACCCGCTCCAGGGGCAGGGTCATCTCGTCGGGGGTGATGGCGGTGAGGCGCTCGATGTACCACTTGGCGTGGCGGCGGCGGCCCTCGTGCCAGCCTTCCAGCAGGGGCAGCTTGGCCCGGAGCACCAGGCCCTGGAACTCGTCGATACGGCCGTTCATGCCGATCTCGTGGTGGACGTAGACCGGCTCCATGCCATGCACGCGCAGACGGCGGACCTTGGCGGCCAGGGCCTCGTCGTCCTTGATCAGGGTCATGCCGGCGTCGCCGAAGGCGCCCAGGTTCTTGGTGGGGTAGAAGCTGCAGCCGGTCATCTGGCCGAACTGGCCCGCGGACAGGCCCCAGCCCTTGGCGCCCAGGGACTGGCAGGCGTCCTCCAGCACGGGGATGCCGTGCCTATTCGCCACGGCCATGATGGCGGGCATCTCGGCCAGCTGGCCGAAGAGGTGCACGGGGATGATGGCCTTGGTGCGGGGGGTGATGGCGGCTTCCACCAGGGCGCCGGTGATGTTGAAGGTGGCGGGGTCGAGGTCGATGAAGACCGGCGTGGCGCCCAGCCGGGAGACGACGCCGGCGGTGGCGAAGAAGGTGAAGGAGGGCAGGATCACCTCGTCCCCGTGCTTGATGTCCAGGGCCATGAGGGCCACCAGGAGCGCGTCGGTGCCGCTGGACATGCCCACGGCGAACTGCGCGCCGGAGTACTCGGCCAGTTCCGCTTCCAGGCCCTTGACGTTGGCGCCCAGGACGAAGCTGGACTTGTCGATGATCTCCGACAGACCCTGGAGGATCCGCTCCTTCACGGAAGCGTTCTGGGGTGCGAGCTCTAGCATGGGCACGGACATGGCGACTCCAAGGGATGCCTTCGATTATGCCATTCTCGCCCCTGCGCGTCCCCCCCGGGGGCGGCAATTGCGCCCTGGATCACTTCGAAGCGCCCAGCTTCCGGCGCAGGAGGCCCACCAGCATCGTTCCTTCGGGCACCCGGAACGCGAGCAGGAGCAGCCCGTAGCAGGCGGCGCACAGGGCGATGAGGGGGAACAGGCGCAGGCTCGTGCCGCCCAGCCCGTGGAAGACCCCCAGGTCCAGGGCCCGGGCCCCCGCCCAGGCCACGAGGCCCATGACCCCCGCGGCGAAGCCCATGGAGACCCAGCCGCCCACCACCTCGCGCACGGGCAGGCTCGGCAGCTTCCTGCGCAGGCCGGCCACCATGAAGCCTAGGCCTGCGATGCTCGCCAGTCCGTTGGCCAGGGCGATGCCACGGGTGCCCAGGTGGCGCATGAGCACCACGGACAGGACGATGTTCACGACCATGCCCAGGAGGGCGGCGAAGGCGGGCCGCTTGTAGTCCTTGAGCGCGTAGAGGCACTGGGCCGTGATCCGGCCCGTCGCGATGAAGAGCAGTCCCACCGCCTGGAAGGCCAGGGTCCCGGCGGTCCAGGCCACGGCCTTGGCATCGTAGCGCCCGGTCTGGAAGATGATGGCGATGATGGGCCGGGCCAGCACGGCCATGCCCACCGAGCCCGGGATGGCCAGCACCGCGGTGCCTCGCAGGGCCCCGGCCAGGCTCTTCCGGAGACCTTCGGGATCACCGGCCTCCACCAGCCGGCTCATGGCCGGCAGGCTCACCGTGGCGATGCTGGCCGCGAAGACCCCCAGGATCATCTCCCCCATCATGTTGGAGTTGAACAGCACCGTCTGGGCGCCCACGGCCAGTTGGGACGCCAGGGTCGTGGAGACCAGGACGTTGATGGGGTGGATGCCCGTGCCCAGCAGGCCCGGCGCCATGCGCTTGAGGGCTGTGCGTACGCCAGGGTCCCGGTGATGGAACCCCCAGCTGATGCGGTAGCCCAGGCCCCGGAAGGCGGGCATGAGCATGAAGCCCTGGGCGACCCCGCCCACCAGCACCGCGGCCGCCAGCACCAGCGCGGCCCGTTCCGGGGTGCGCCAGGCGGCGGGGCCCCAGGCCAGGCAGGCGTAGCTGAAACCGATGAACACCAGGTTCCAGAAGGTGGAGACCGAGGCCGGCAGGCCGAAGCGCCCTTTCAGGTTCAGCACCGCCGACAGGCCCGCCGTGACGCTCACCAGGGCCAGGTAGGGGAACATGATCCGCGCCAGGGTGGTGGTGAGCAGGTAGGCTTCGGGCGCGGCCCGGCGCCCCAGGAGGATCTGTCCGAGGCTGAGGGACTGCTGCCACCAGCCCGCGCCGGGGGCGAGCCGGCCCATCATCTGGAGTCCCGTGAGCAGCCCCATGGCCGGCATGGCCAGGACGCAAAGCAAGGTCAGGATCAGGGCCAGCGTCCCGAGGAAGCTGGCCACCATCTCCCGGGCCGCAGCCTCGCCCCGGGCCCCCTCAACCTCGCCGACGGTCGGCAGGAACGCCGAGGTCATGGTGCCCTCGGCCGTGAACCGGCGCAGGAGGTTGGGGATGCGGAAGGCCACGAAGAACGCGTCGGCCGCGGGCCCCGCCCCCAGGTAGTAGGCCACGAACCGGCTCTGGAGCATGCCGGTGATCCGCGACAGCAGGGTCAGGAGTCCCACCACGCCGGCGGACCTGAGCATGGAGGGTTGCGATGGCCGGGGACGGTTGGGGGGGGGCTCGATGGGAGGGCTCCGGTGGCTGGGGCGCGAGAGGCGGGGTTCAGGTGTAGCTCACACTCTAGCAAAGGGGCGCCCAAGGTATCGGGGTTTGCTTGGACATGTGTATAAAAAATTTATTGCATGCCGTTGTCCAAGCCTTAACTTGGTGCTGGGAAGTATCGTAATTTCATTAATTTCAATGCTTTAACAATGGAAAATCAAAGCGATCACCTTGGTCCCCCGCCCCAGCCCGAACCCGGCCTCAAGGTCGGCGCCGCGGACGACCGCGGCCGTCCCGGAGACCTTCTGGCTTCGCCCGTGGTCCTGGCGCTCCTCAACGCCATGGGCTGTCACGCCCTGATCCTGGACGAGGAGCTCAACGTGGTCTCCCACGACCCCGGAGCGCCCGAAGCCCTGGGCCTCCGGGCCGGGCCGGACGGGGTGGACATCCTGCCGGTCCCCGCCCGCACCCATTTCGCCTCCCGGGGCTTCCGGCTCTGCGGCGACCCCATCCCTCTGGGGGAGCATCGCCTCTGGGTCTACCGGGACGTGCGCCGGCAGGAGCGCCGGGAGGAGCTGGAGATGATCTTCCTCCACGAGCTCCTGGGTACGCTGGCGCTGCGCGAGGCCGGGCCGGACCTCGAAGGCCGCCTGCGCAGCGGCTGGGACCTGGCCATGAACCTGTACCGTGAGCTGGTGGTCCGGCGCATGGCCCAGGGCGCCGAGGCTGAGGCGCCCCGGATCCTGGCGGGCTGCGAACCTGCGGAGGAGGGTCCCCTTCCGGCCGGAGGGGGGTCCCTGGTCCTCGTGGCGGACGATTCCACCCTGATCCGCAGGCTCCTGGCCGCCATCCTCGGCCGGGAGTTCCGGGTGGTCACGGCCGCCGACGGGGTCCAGGCCTGCGAGCTGATCGAACGGCACCTTCCGGACCTGGTCCTCATGGACGCCGTCATGCCCGTCATGGACGGGTTCGCCCTGTGCCGCCGGCTCAAGGCCGACCCCCGGACCCAGGAAATCCCGGTTCTCTTCCTCACCGCCCTCCAGGGGGAACGGGACGAGGTGCGGGCCCTGGAGGCGGGGGCCATCGACTTCATCCAGAAGCCCGTCACCGCGGCGGCGCTCCTGGCCCGGGTGCGCAACCATCTCGAGCTCAGGCGCACCCGGGAAGGGGTGGCACGGCTCGCCGTCCTGGACGGCCTCACCGGCCTCGCCAACCGGCGGCGCTTCGACGAGGTCCTGGCCCTGGAATGGCAGCGGAGCCGCAGGGAAGGGCAGCCCCTCTCCCTCATCATGGGGGATGTGGATTCCTTCAAGGCCTACAACGACCTCTACGGCCACGTGGAGGGGGACGGTTGCCTCAAGGCCGTGGCCGGGGTATTCCGGGAAGCCCTGCACAGACCGGCGGACCTGGCCGCGCGCTACGGAGGCGAGGAGTTCGTCTGCCTCCTGCCCGGCACGGACGAGGCCGGCGCCCAGGCGGTCATGGCGGGCATCACCTCCGGCCTGGCCCGGCTCGGAAAACCCCACGCCCACTCGGAGGTGGCTCCCCATGTGACGGTGAGCCTGGGCGTGGCCACGGCCTACCCCGCCCTGCAGGAGGGACCCGGGCGCCTGGTGGAGGCCGCCGATCAGCGGATGTACGAGGCCAAGCGCAGGGCCAAAGCCCATGCTTCAAAAGGCCAGCCTGGAAACGCCACTCGGGCATAATTCGAACATGAAGAAACGATCCTGGTGGCGACGCGCCCTGCGCTGGGCGGGCCTGGTACTCGCGGCCTGCGCGGGTTCCAGCGTGGTGGCGGTGCTTTTTTTCCGCTTCGTGCCGGTGCCCTGTTCGGCGCTCATGGTGGAGCGCGAGGTGCGGGCCCTGGCCCAGGACCGGCCCTACCACCTCCGCCACCAGTGGGTGCCCCTGGAGGCCATCGCGCCCTCCATGGGGGCGGCCGTCATCGCCGCGGAGGACCAGAACTTTCCCGAGCACTTCGGCTTCGACTGGCAGGCCATCGAGAAGGCCGTGGAACACAACGAGCACAGCAAGCGCAAGCGGGGCGCCTCGACCCTCTCCCAGCAGACCGCCAAGAACCTCTTCCTCTGGGAGAGCCGGTCCTGGGTGCGCAAGGGCTTCGAGGTCTACTTCACCTTGCTCCTGGAAGTGGGCTGGTCCAAGCGGCGGATCCTTGAGGTGTATCTCAACAGTGTCGAGTTCGGAGAAGGGGTCTTCGGCGTGGAGCAGGCCGCCCGGACCTACTTCGGCAAGTCCGCCCGGGCCCTGACCCCGTCCGAGGCCGCCCTGCTGGCGGCGGTGCTGCCCAGTCCCCTGAAATTCCGCGCGGACGCCCCGAGCGCCTACGTTCGGGGACGCCAGGCGTGGATTCTCAACCAGATGCGCAATCTGGGGGGCGCCCAGGTGGTCAGGGCCCTGGGATAGCAAATGGTTCATCCAGCCGTCCTGGCCACCCCTCCCTAAGGTGACCGGTGGGGTCACTGTGTCCCCTTGGGAAATAAAGACCTCGGTCCGCTGGAGCCAAAACCCGGCCTGTGATTGCCGGGTCTTCTATTTCCGAGGGGATAGGTCTGAAACCTATTAAATTGGTAGGAATTTCAGAATAATGTGAAATGGTGGGAATTATATCGATTTGATTTTATCGAACGTATAACATGGATTATTTTTACCTTTTTCCCGAAAATTTCCCTTGGCAACACAAAAACAAGACCTTATCGTCACCTATTCTCAACCCATGAGGGCGTCATGAGCCAAGTACGCATAGGCGTTTACTTCAGTACGGGTCGGTCCGGAGCCTCCTCCGTCCTGGACTTCAAGGCCCTGGCCGCGTACGCGGCCGCCCTGCCGCAGGTCGTGGAGGTCAGGAACCTGGGCGCGGGCCCCAGTCTGGACCCGGTGGTCCTGGCCCGGGAACTGGTGGCCAAGAAGCTCACCACCGTGGTCATCGGAGCGCCCTCCCCGGGCTACCTCAAGACCGCCTTCACCCGGGCCCTGGCCCTGGCGGGGCAGGACCCCGAGGCGATCCGCCTGGCCTCCTTCCGGGAGCGGGGCGCCGGCTTCGGCGATCCCACGGAGCGGGCCAAGGGCGTGCTGGCCTGCGCGGTGCTGAACGTCCCCTACGGCATGGCGGCGGTGCCCGACGGCACCCCCATGCACCCGGCCACCTTGGTGGTGGGCGGCGGCATCGCCGGCATCCAGACGGCCCTGGAGATCGCCGACGCCGGCAAGAAGGTCTACCTCGTCGAGCGGACCCCCACCATCGGCGGCCACATGGCCATGTTCGACAAGACCTTCCCGACCCTGGACTGCGCCGCCTGCATCCTCACGCCCAAGATGGTGGCCGTGGACCAGCACGAGAACATCGAGCTCATGACCTGGTCCGAAGTGGAGTCGGTCTCGGGCCTGCCCGGAGCCTTCCGCGTGAAGATCCGCAAGAAGGCCCGCTACGTGGACCTGGACGCCTGCGTGGCCTGCAACGACTGCTCGGCCATCTGCCCCGTTTCCACCGACAGCGAATTCGACAGCGGCATCTCCCAGCGCAAGGCCATCTACATCCCCTTCCCGCAGGCCATCCCCAACGCCTTCGTCGTGGACAAGGAGCACTGCACCTGGCTGCAGAGCGGCGGCACCAAGTGCGGCGCCTGCCTCAAGAAGTGCTCCAAGGACGCCATCCACTTCGACGCCCAGGACGAGATCGTGGACCTGGAGGTGGGCAACATCGTGCTGGCCACAGGTTTCGACGTGTTCGACGCCAAACGCATGGAGCGCTACGGCTACGGCACCTACCCCAACGTCATCACCGCCCTGGAATTCGAGCGCCTCACGAACGCCTCCGGCCCCACCGGCGGCAACATCGTCATGAAGTCGAAAAAGCTCAACAAGCGCACCAAGCAGGAGGAGTGGGTCTTCGAGCCCGACGGTCCCCGCCCCAGGAGCGTCGCCATCATCCACTGCGTGGGCAGCCGGGACCGCAACTACAACCCCTACTGTTCACGGGTGTGCTGCATGTACTCCCTGAAGTTCGCCCACCTGGTGAAGGAGAAGCTGCCCGACGCCCACTGCTACGAGTTCTACATCGACATGCGGGCCTTCGGCAAGGGCTACGAGGAGTTCTTCGAGCGCATCAAGGAGGAGGGCATCCACGTCGTGCGTGGCCGGTCCGCCAAGGTGCGGGAGGCCTCGGGCCAGCTCATCCTCCGCGGCGAGGACATCGTCGAGGACAAGGTGGTGGAGATGCCGGTGGACATGGTGCTCCTGGCCGTCGGCCTCGAGCCCGACCAGAGCACCTGCGAGCTGTCGAAGATGACCGGCGTGCCCCGGGACGAAGGGGGCTGGTTCCAGGAATCGGACTACAACACCGACCCCACCGGCACCGCCCGGGGCGGCATCTTCCTGGCCGGCACCTGCCAGGGACCCAAGGACATCCCGGACACCGTGGCCCAGGCCTCCTCCGTGGCCGCCGCCGTCCTGAAGACCCTCCAGCGCGACCAGGGCAGCGCCTCCCACGGCGACCTCACCCTCGCCTCCATCGAAACCCTTGCCCGCCAGCTGGCGGAAGCCAGAAGCTAGGGAGACAGACATGGCTGTTCAGGCAGATCCCCGACTCGTGGCCGAACTGGAAACCTATGGTGCCCAGGACGTGCTCAAGTGCTACCACTGCGGCAACTGCACCGCGGTTTGCCCCTTCTCCAAGGAACCCTTCATCTTCCCACGGAAATCCATGCGGTATCTGCAGATGGGTCTCCGGGAAAAGCTGAAGGCCAATCTGGAACCCTGGCTCTGCTACTACTGCGGCGAGTGCTCCGAGCAGTGCCCGCGGGACGCCGAGCCCGGCGAGACCATGATGAGCATGCGCCGCTGGCTCACCGCCCAGTACGACTTCACGGGCATCTCCAACCTGCTATACCGCTCGTGGTACGCCGAGCTCCTGGGGATCATCATCCTGGCCGTCCTCACGGGCCTGGGCTTCTACCGGTTCGGCCTGAACAACGGCGGGGACATCCACGTCTACGACGGCGCCAAGGCCTTCCTCCCCTCCTCGGCGATCCACACCTTCGACTGGACCATGGCCACCATCCTGGGCTCCCTGCTCCTGGTCAACTGCCTCCGGATGTGGTGGATCACGATGCAGCAGGACCCCAAGCTGAGGGCGACCCCGGCCATGTACGTCAAGCGCGCGGGCACCCTCCTCCTGCACTTCTTCACCCAGAAGCGCTACAGCGAGTGCGACAAGAAAGGCCCCTGGCGGCTCCACATCGTGCTCATGCTCAGCTACGTGAGCATGCTGGTGCTCATCATGTTCTTCCTGCCGCTGGTGCAGGCCGGGCCCAAGGTGAACTGGGGCGTCCACGCCCTCGGCTACGCGGCCACGGCGGGGCTTCTGGTCACGGTGGCCATGGCCCTGGTGGGGCGGGTCCGCAAGTCCGCCACCCACTACAAGCACTCCCACGAGACGGACTGGATCTTTCTGATCATGCTCTTCTACGTGGCCCTCACGGGGATCCTCCAGCACGGCCTCCACCGCCTGGGCTTCCCCTACGCCGCCAACCTCCTCTACCTCTCGCACCTCATGGGCGTGGTGCCCATGCTGGTCCTGGAAGTGCCCTTCAGCAAGTGGGCCCACATGTGCTACCGCCCCCTGGCGATGTACTTCTCCCACCTCCAGGTCGACGTCCTGGAAGCCCGGGAAAAGGTCGCCGAAGCCGCAACCCTGTCGGCCTGATGGAGTGACACCATGGAAAACCACAAGATCGGCGTCTACGTTTGCAACTGCGGCACCAACATCAACAAGGTGGTCGACTGCGATGAGGTGGCCGGCAAGGCCCTGGAGCAGCCCGGCGTGGTGTGCGCGAAGAGCTACAAGTACATGTGCTCCAACCCCGGCCAGGAGATGATCGTCAAGGACATCCTCGAGCAGGGCCTGGATCGGGTGGTGGTCTCCGCCTGCAGCCCGCGCATGCACGAGACCACCTTCCGCAAGGCCCTCACCAAGGCCGGCATCAATCCCTACTTCCTGGAAATGGCCAATATCCGGGAGCAGTGCTCCTGGGTCCACACCGACCACCGGGCGGCCACCGACAAGGCCACCTCCCTGACCAAGGGCGCCGTGCGCCGCGTGGTGCACCACGAGGCCCTGGAAAAGCGCTTCGTGGACATGTGCCCGGCCACCCTGGTCATCGGGGGCGGCATCACGGGGCTCTCGGCGGCGCTGGAGCTGGCCGAGGCCGGCAACCCGGTCTTCCTGGTGGAGCAGTCGGACCACCTCGGGGGCAACCTGGCGCGGGTGGACCTCACCGCCCCCTACCTGGATTCCGCCCGGGAGATCATCCGCGAGCGGATCCTGCGGGTGCAGGCGAACCCCAACATCACCGTCTACCTGGACGCCAAGGTGACGACGGTGGACGGCTACGTTGGCAACTTCAAGGCCGAAGTGCAGCCCAAGGGGGAGGCCTCCTCCACCCTGGACGTGGGCAGCGTCATCGTGGCCACCGGCTACAAGCCCTTCGACCCGTCGGTCACCAAGGTCTTCGGCCACGGGGACAACCCCAACGTCATCACCAGCTTCGAATTCGAGAAAATGCTGCGCAAGGGCAACATCGTCACGGACAAGGGCAAGCCCCCCAAGTACGTGACCATCATCCACTGCGTGGGCAGCCGGTCCGAGGAATACCACCCCTACTGCTCCCGGGTCTGCTGCATGACGGCCCTGAAGTACGGCCAGGAAGTGAAGTCCGCCCTGCCCGGCGCCTTCGTCTACGACCTCTACATCGACATGCACGCCTTCGGCAAGGGTTGCGAGGACTTCTACAAGCAGGCCTCGGAGATCCGCACCATCTTCCTGATGTACCAGAAGAACACCAAGCCCGACATCCGCCCCGCGGGCCCCAAGGACGACTGCGAGATGCTCCTGCGGGTCGACGACCGCCTCTGCGGCGAGGAGGTGGACATCCCCACCGACCTGGTGATCCTGATGGTGGGCATGGAGGCCCGGGAGGATAGCGCCGAAGTGGCCCGCCTGGTGAACATCAGCCGGGACAAGGACGGCTGGTTCATCGAGAGCCATCCCAAGCTGGACCCCGTGGCCACCACCACCGAAGGGGTCTACATCGCCGGGTGCTGCCAGTCCCCCAAGGACATCAACGAGTCCGTGGCCCAGGCCCGGGCCGCCGCCGCCCGGATCCTGGGCAAGATCGCCAAGGGCCGGCTCGAGGTGGACGCCGTGTTCGCCGAGGTCAACCAGGACGACTGCTCCGGCTGCCGGATCTGCAACGAGCTCTGCCCCTACAGCGCCATCGAGTTCAACGAGGACCTGCACCGCAGCTCGGTGATCTCGGCCAAGTGCAAGGCCTGCGGGGCCTGCGTCACCGCCTGCCCCTCGGCCGCCATCAAGGGCAGGCACTTCACGGATGAACAGATCTTCGCCCAGATCGAGGGGGTGCTCTGATGTCAGGCTTCGAACCTAAAATCGTCGGCTTCCTGTGCAACTGGTGCTCCTATACGGGCGCCGACCTCGCCGGCACCAGCCGCATCAAGTACGCCAGCAACCTGCGGGTGATCCGCACCATGTGCACGGCCCGCATCGACCCCACCTTCGTCCTGAAGGCCCTCATGGAAGGCGCCGACGGCGTCCTCATCTGCGGGTGCCATCCCGGGGACTGCCACTACGTCGAGGGCAACTACAAGGCCATGCGCCGCTTCCCCCTCCTCAAGATGCTCCTGGACAGCTACGGCATCGAGAACGAACGGGTGCAGCTGGAATGGGTGAGCGCCAGCGAAGGCCGGCGCTTCGCCGAAGTGGTCGACAATCTGACCGAGCAGATCAAGGCGCTCGGGCCCTGCCGGGTCCGCACCGCGCACGAACTCGACATGGCCGAGAGGTGACGTGATGGCAACCGAGACCAGGAAACTCCAGATCGCCCTCTACTGGGGGGCAGCGTGCGGCGGCTGCGACGTGGCTGTCCTCGACACCAACGAGTTCATCCTCGACGTGGCCGCGCTCTGCGACATCCGCATGTGGCCCATCGCCGTGGACGGCAAGTATGCCGACGTGGAGGCCATGGAGGACGGCGAGCTCGACCTCGTCATCTTCAACGGGGCCGTGCGCAATTCGGAAAACGAGCACATCGCCAAGTTGCTCAGGAGAAAGACCAAGCTGATGGTGGCCTTCGGCTCCTGCGCCCACATCGGCGGGATCCCGGGTCTGGCCAACCAGTACAGCAAGGAGGAGATCTTCGACCGGGCCTACCTGGACAACCCGTCCATCGAGCCCGGCAACCGCACCGTGCCCCTGCGCGAGACCCAGACCGAGTTCGGCGTCCTGGACATCCCCTACGCCTACAAGCGCGTCTACAAGCTCGACGACATCGTGGACGTGGACTACTACGTGCCGGGCTGCCCCCCGCTGCCCGCCCAGATCAAGGCGGTGCTCCTGGCGGTGGTCACGGGCAACCTCCCCGCCAAGGGTTCCGTGGTGGGCGCCAGCCACACCACGGTGTGCGACGACTGCAAGCGCACCCGGGCCGAGCGCAAGATCACCAAGTTCTACCGCCCCTGGCAGATCATCCAGGAAACGGAAGTCTGCCTCCTGGAGCAGGGCATCGTCTGCTGCGGCAGCGCCACCCGTTCCGGTTGCGGCGTGCGCTGCCCCAACTCCAACATGCCCTGTCGCGGGTGCTACGGCCCCGCCCCCAACGTGAAGGACCAGGGCGCCAAGCTCATCAGCGCCCTGGCCTCCATCATCGACAGCAAGGACCCCGAGGAGATCGACCGCATCCTCGAGGATGTGCCCGACATCATGGGCTACGCCTACCGTTTCGGCCTTCCGGCCTCCATGCTCCAGAGGAGGATCTGACCATGTCCCGCAGCATCAAGATCGACCCCATCACCCGCCTGGAAGGCCACGGCAAGATCGAGATCTTCCTGGACGACGACGGTGGCGTCCAGGACTGCTACTTCCAGATCCCCGAGCTCCGCGGCTTCGAGCGCTTCGTGGTGGGCCGCCCCATCGAGGAGCTGCCCCGCATCGTCACCCGCATCTGCGGCGTGTGCCCGGCCAGCCACCACATGGCTTCCGCGAAGGCCGTGGACGGCTGCTTCGGCAACGAGGTGGCCCCCCTGGCCCACAAGCTCAGGGAGATGTACTACCAGGCCCACTACATCCACAGCCACATCGCCCACTTCTACGCCCTGGCGGCGCCGGACTTCGTCTGCGGCCCCGACTGCGATCCCGCCTCCCGGAACATCCTGGGGGTCGTGGCCAAGGTGGGCCTGGAGATCGGCGGCCGGGTCATCAAGGCCCGGGCCATGGCCCAGGACATCCAGACCATCCTGGGCGGCCGTTCCACCCACGTGGTGTGGTGCATCCCCGGCGGCGTCAGCAAGGGCCTCTCCAGGGAGGAACTGGAGCGCATCCGGCCCATGGCCGACGAGCTCTACGACTTCGCCCTGTTCAGCATCCAGCTCTTCAAGGACGTGGTGCTGGCCAACCCCGGCTACGTGGACCTCATCCTCAACGGCCCCTACACCCTGAACGTGCAGAACATGGGCCTGGTGGACGAGAACAACGCCCCCAACTTCTACCACGGCAAGGTCCGGGTCATGGACTACGAGGGCAAGGAGATCTGCAAGTACGAGCCCATGGACTACAACAAATACGTGGCCGAGCACGTGGAGCCCTGGACCTACCTGAAGTTCCCCTACCTCAAGCAGCGCGGCTGGAACGGGTTCACGGAAGGGCTGGATTCCAGTCTCTACTGCGCCACCCCCCTGTCCCGGCTCAACGTGGCCGACCGCATGGCGACCCCGAGGGCCCAGGAGGCCTTCGAGGAGATGTTCAGCATCCTGCCCCAGAAGCCCTGCCGGGCCCTCCTGGCCCAGCACTGGGCCCGCCTGGTGGAGATGGTGCAGAACGCCGAGGTCCTGAGGAACTACGTCAACGACCCCGAGATCACCGGCCCCACGTACCGAGTGGTTCCCCAGCAGATCACCGGCGAAGGCGTGGGCATCGTGGAGGCCATGCGGGGCACCCTCACCCACCACTACACCTGTGACGAGAAGGGCATCTGCACCTCCGCCAACCTCATCGTGGGCACCACGAACAACAACGCGCCCATCCAGATGGTCACCAAGAAGGTCGCCCAGGCCTTCATCAAGCCCGGCGTCGAGGTCACCGAGGGCGTCCTGAACCGGGTGGAGATGGCCTTCCGGGCCTTCGATCCCTGCTACAGCTGCGCCACCCACACCCTGCCCGGGCAGATGCCCCTGGAGGCCCACGTCCACCAGGGCGGCAGGCTGGTCAAGAGCCTGAGGCAGAACCTGTGACCGTGGAACGCACCCTCGTCGAATGCACCTTGATCCTGGGCCTGGGCAACCCCATCCTCCGGGACGACGGGGTGGGCATCCGCCTGGCCACCGACCTCGCGCGGCGCCTGGGGCTCGCCGACGGGATCCGCAGGTCAGCCGAGGGCGAGCCGGAACCGGGCCTCCACATCCTCACGGAATGCTCCCTGGGCGGGCTGACCCTGGTCGAACTGATGGTGGGTTTCGACCGGGTCCTCGTCCTGGACTCCATCGGCACCAAGGGTGGGGTTCCGGGCGACTGGCACGCCTTCACCGCCGAGGCCCTCAAGCAGACCATGAACCTCAGCAACGTCCACGACGCCAACTTCGCCACCGCCCTGGAGCTGGGCCGGCGCATGGGCTTCCGCCTTCCGTTGGACGCGGACATCCACGTCTTCGCGGTGGAGGTGGAGGACACCCTCACTTTCGACGAGCGCATGAGCCCTTCCCTGGAGTCCGCCTATCCCGACTATGCCGAAGGGATCTTCCGGGAGGTGGGCCGGGTGGTGCCGGGCTTGCCGGTGCTGGCCCAGGTGGCCGGATAGATGCACGAAATGAGCCTCATGGCCTCCATGCTGGACCTCATCGAGGACCAGGCCGCCAAGGAGGGGTTCCTCCAGGTGACCCGGGTGACCCTGGAGATCGGCGCCCTCGCCGGCGTGGAGGCGGAAGCCATGCGCTTCGCCTTCGACGTGGCCACCCAGGACTCCGTGGCCCAGGGCGCCGAGCTGGTCATCGAGGAGACCCAGGGCCTCGCCCGGTGCACCGGGTGCGGGTCGCTGGCGCCGGTCGCCGCCTTCTACGACCCCTGTCCCGCCTGCGGCCGGGCGCCCCAGGAGATCGTGCGGGGACGGGAACTGCGCATCGTCTCCCTGGATGTGGAGTAGCCCATGTGCGTCGGCGTGCCCGGCAGGATCCTGAGCACCACCGACGGCGACTTCCGCTTCGCCAAGGTGGCCTTCGGTGAGGTCGTGAAGGACGTGAGCCTCGCCCTCGTGCCCCACGCCGTGGTGGGCGACTACGTCCTCGTGAACATGGGCACCGCCGTCCACACCCTGGATGAGGAGGAGGCCATGGAGCTCATGGACCTCCTGGAGGAATTCGCGGGGTCCCTGGAGGAGCGCCCCGAGCGGAGTCCCCAGGCCAGGTGATTGGTTGGCTGGCCAAAGTAATATCAGCGGTCGAGGCGCTTGAGGGCGATGGTCAGGAACTCGGCCGGCCCGGGCAGCAGCCCCACTTCGGCCACCGTGTCCTGTCCTTCGCGGGAGAGGAGGAAGTGGAGGGCCTCGTTGACGGCCGGTTCCAGGGGCTTGCCGGGGGCCCGGTTCACGTAGGCGTAGTAGAGCCGTGGCATGGGATACCGGCTGGAGTTCACGTTCTCCTGGGTGGGGAAGCGGGCGTCGGTGGCGTTGTAAGGGACGACGGGCAGGATCTTGTTGGCCGTGTACCAGGAGGCGAGGGTGCTGAAGGCGAGCCCTGCCGGGTCCAGGAGGATGGCTTCGGCCAGGGCCGAGGCGTCGAAGCGGTCGAGGATCCCGGGACGGTAGGCGCCGTTCCGGAGCACCGTGGCCCGGAAGGCGTCCCGGGTGGCGGCGCCCTCGCCCCGGGCATAGGCATTGATGGTGCGTTTGGCCAGGTCGCCCTTGACTCTCAGGTCGCCCCAGGTCACCACCGGCGCCTTGCCGCCGCCGAGACGGGTTGTGGAGTAGATGGCGTCCAGGTCCTCCATGGAGATCTGGGTGATGGGGTTGCTCTTGTTCACGAAGACGATGGTGGCGTCCATGCTGACCGGGATCCGCATGGGCTGGTAGCCGAAGGCCGCCTTGAACTTCTCGGTCTCGTCCCCCGTCAGCTCCCGGGCGGTGACGATCAGGGCCTTCCTGCCGCCGACCAGGTCGGCCACGGCCTCCTTGGTGAGCTTGGGCGTGTAGAGGAGCCGCGCCTCGGGCTGGAAGTTCCGGTAGGCCCGGTTCCACTCCTCGCCCAGGTCCGAGAGGGCGTCGGTGCCGGGGATCTCCAGGACGCCCTGGACCTGCGAGGCGGGCACATAGGGCAGGATCAGGGGGGAGACCTTGGCCCGCACCTGGGCGGTCTGGGCTCCAAGCGGAGTCGCGGCGCACAGACTGCCCAGGAGCAGAAGAACCAGGAAACAGCTGGTGAGGGTGCTGCGCATGAACGACTCCCGGGGAGGGGAAGAGGGCCGCCGGGCTTCGCCCTTGGCCGGACCTTGGGGATTCCAAGTCCATAGTGTGACATTATTTCCCTACCGTTTTGCCTTGCGGGTGTTCCTGGGCCCAGCGTTTTTCGAGTGGAGAGCCATCTGTGAAAGCCGTACTGACCAGCGCCTTCCTCCTGGCCGCCCTTGTCCTGGGGGCCCCGCTGAGGTCCTTTGAAGCCAAAAGCTCCCTTCCCCCCAAGCACCTCAAGAACGGCCTGCAATGCGCCGACTGCCACCACCAGGAGGACCCCACCAAGGCCGCCGGCAGTGACGACTCCTGCGTGCCCTGCCACGGCGACTACCCCGCCATGGCGGCCTATACCCGCAACCTGCCCGTGAATCCCCATAGTCCGCCGGCCCGGGCCGGCCACCCCGCCTTCCTCTGCACCGAGTGCCACCACCAGCATCGGCCGGCCGAGGTAACGTGCCTGACCTGCCACAAGGACTTCAAGCTCAAAGCTGTCTGAGCCTTCGGTACGGTGGTAGGGTGTTTCTCACCCATGCGGGGCACCCTTGGCCAAAAAGATCCTGGTGGTCGATGACGAACCCAATATCGTCATGATCCTGACGCGCCGGCTGATGGCCAACGGCTACCTGGTCCTCTCGGCCACCAGCGGGGAGGGTCTGCAGGCGAAGTTGAACGCCTTCCGTCCCGACGCGATCCTGCTGGACGTGATGATGCCCGGGCAGGACGGGACCCAGATCGCCGAAAGGCTCAGCAAGCTGCCCAGCACCGCCTCCATTCCGATCATTTTCATAAGTGCCCTGATCTCGCCCCACCACCCGCAGGATTCCCCGTCCAATCCGTTCCACCACTACCTGGGCAAGCCCTTCGAACCGGAGGTGCTCCTGGCGCTCCTGCGGCGCATCGGGGTGTGAACAGCGGTCGGTGCTCCCCACTTCGGCTGAATCCAAGGCATACTTGGCAATAATCCCCTGAGGTATCCATGCCTTTGCCCTTTTCGCGCCTGGGCCCGTACGAGTTGATCTCGGCCATCGGCGCCGGAGGCATGGGCGAAGTCTATTCCGCAATGGACACCAAACTTGGCCGGAAAGTGGCACTGAAGATCCTCCCTGAGCGCCTGGCTTCCGACCCAGCGGCTCTGGCCCGCTTCGAGCGCGAGGCAAAGCTCCTGGCCACTCTGAGCAACCCCGGCATCCTCTCCATCTTCGATTTCGGCCGGGAAGGCGATGTGGTCTATGCGGTGATGGAGTTGCTGGAAGGGCGTGATCTGCGACAGGCCTTGAAGGCCGGAGAACTGAACCCCCGGAAAACGATGGAGATCGGAAATCAGGTGGCCAAAGGATTGGCCGCCGCGCACGAAAAAGGCATCATCCATCGAGATCTGAAACCGGAAAATATTTTCCTGACCAAGGATTCGGTAAAAATCCTGGACTTTGGCTTGGCAAAAACGACGGCCCTTCCGCAACAAGCCAATTTGGAAACGCAGGGCGTGGAAAGTTTCCTCACGGCGGAAGGCGCGATCCTTGGGACCGTGGCCTACATGGCGCCAGAACAAGTGCGAGGAGAAGCCACCGATGCCAGGACGGACATTTTCTCGTTTGGCTCGGTGCTTTACGAGATGGTCACTGGAGAGCGTCCTTTCAAGGGGGCGACGGCCGTTGAGACCATGCACGCTATTTTAAAGGTGGATCCTCCAGAACTGGACACCGTGAAGGTTCCTTTCCTCCTGGAACGGGTGATTCGCCGCTGCTTGGAGAAGGATGCGGGAGCGAGATTCCAGTCGGCGAGAGATTTGGCGTTCGCTTTGGATCAGTTGGGTAGTGTGGGCCATACTTCCGACATAAATATTGTGGGCCTGAGATCTACTACAGGAAGCCACCCTTTGGTCAAGGGTGCAGTTGTTGGCGCGTTACTTTGCTTGATTGCCATCGCAGGAACATTGGGAATGGGCAGTCTCCACCATAATTCCCGCTTAAAATTCGAAGCGTTGCTCCCCGTGCCAATGCATGTAACCAGCGGAAAATTCATGCAGGACGGGAAAGGAGTAGTCTTCAGTGCAATTCAAGGTGATGGAGAAGAGGAGTTGTACCTTCAGGCCCCAGGAGAACCCACTCCTCGGCCACTGGGAGTAAAAAACGCTCAGGTCCTTGCCGTTTCACCTTTTGGGGAAATCGCTCTTCGGTGGAGACGAGAGGACAAGTGGGTCCTTGCCCTTCTCCGAGGTCCAGGGCTTTCCCCGAAGGTCCTTGAAGAACAGGATGTTAGAGCTGCATGTTGGGATTCGGATGGCAAGGAGTTGATTGTAAAATATTGGAGTTATGAGAACCAGAAATCTCAAGTATTGGTATATAGGGGAAAAGAAATATACCGTGTCCCCTGGGGCTATGGACTTGGTGAATTCACGCTTTCAGCAGACAAGAAGAGCATTTGTTTTATTGAGGAGCGAGGTGATTTCAGTGTATTAATAAATATCGATTATTCTGGGAATATTCGGACCCAAAAGCAAGTTCCGACCTCATATCAAGAGCCTATCACTGCAGGTGGACAATTATTGGTTGTGGATAGGCAAAATAATTGCTTGCTTTCAATGGACTATAAAGGGCTCAATGCTAAAATCCTAATCCCTATGGTTGGTAAAACAAAACTTCTCGATGGCTTGGCTGATGGGAGCATCCTATTCAAACCAAATGAGCCTGGTGCTGTTGACTGCAAGATTTGGTGGCAGAAACCGGATCAAATAAAGCCGCAACAACTTGGCTTCTTTTCTCAATTTTGTTATCCCCATTTGGCTAGAGGGGGAACTATGCTTGCTTTCAGTGATGAAATAAACTCTGAGGATGAGGGTTGGTTAATTACAAGCGGATCCACCACTTTTGCACCAATTGGCAATGGATTCATCCGTGATTTGACTGAAGAGGGGGATCGAGCGCTGGTGTTCCGGAACCTACCTACCGGTGGATACAGCTTATGGGTGGTTCCCACTGGACCGGGCCGGGAACTTGAGGTCCCAGGCGGTTGGGTTTACGTTAATGGCAATTTCTTCAAAGACGGCAACCGAGCATTGATCAGTGCCCTTCCACTTGGTGCTCAGCATGACCACCATCGTCAATCTTTCTTGTTGGACGCCCAATCGGGGCAATTACACCCCTTGGCCTTCAAGGCGAGGGGCCCCGTGAACGACGATGGGCAATGGGCCTTCGAAGAAGCGGAGACTCCGAATACCGCCCTCTGGAACAGGGTGAACCTTGGAACCGGGCAAATGATCGCCCTGCCAGAGACCTGCCGGGATCGGGTCCCTGTGCGCTGGACCACTTCCGGGCGCGAAATTTGGACGATCCATTACACGAAGACATTAAATTCCAATAATGGCCTTCCTCTAGAATTGGCCAAGGTGGACCTGGCCAGCGGCCGGATCCTGTCAACTCAGATTATTTCTGGTTCTGGTCTTCCAGGTGGCGAGGCCTTTGGTTTCACCATGACTCGGGATGGTCGCTCTCTCGCATATCTGGAAAGGATCCCAGCCACTGAATCCAGTCTGCTTTACCGTCTTTCAGGCCTGCAATAAGGGGGCATGGGTAAATCCTTCCGTCTTTAATAAATACGGTAGACAACCACGCGGCATTTTGGGTCATTGAAAGATCAGGCAAAATAGCGGAAAGTGAGCACCAGCGCGGCTCTCCGTGACCCAGACCTGGAGCCGCCTGTCGGGATTGAACCGACGACCTTCCGCTTACAAGGCGGGTGCTCTACCACTGAGCTAAGGCGGCCCGAGCGGCTAGTATAACGGCAACCTCGCGGGCCGGCATCCTGGCTGGTCCGTGGGGTCCTTCCGGGGCCCGCTCAGAACTTCAGGCCGGCTTCCAGGTTGTAGGTCCGAGCCTGGCCGTAGTCGGTGCGGCTGAGGGGGTCGCCCGTCAGGGACCAGGGGTCGCCCAGGCCCTGGCCGGCGTCCTTCCAGGTGTTCTGGGGAGTGACCAGCTGCTGGTGGTTGAAGATGTTGGCGGCCACCGCCTTGACGAAGAATCGCAGGTCGTGGCCGGCCACCCCCAGGACCTTGAAGTCCTGCTGGAGGGTCAGGTCGGTGTAGGCCTGGGCGTTGGTCATGGCCGTGCCGCGCTGGTCGTCGTGGTACTGGAACCAGGGCATCGCCGTGAGCTGCCCGTAGGCGGCAAGGGCCGGGTTGACCATGGCGGCCGTGATGGTCCGGGTCACGCTCCGGTGCTGGCCGGAGTCGAAGCGGTAGAGGGCGCCCAGGGTGGTCCTGCCCCACCGGCCGTCCCAGTGATAGTCGGCCGTGAGGCGCAGGCGGATGGGCACCGACCCGATGAGCTTCCCGTAGGGGTGAAGGGGGTGCCAGTCATACATGGTCTGGCCGTTCACGGTGGTGAACCACTGCAGGCCCGCGCCACTGAGGCCGATGCCGCCGTCCTCGCCCTGGTAGTTGCCCTCGAGCCGTGACCAGGTGGCGCCGGCGGTGAGGTTGAGCCGGTCCCCCTGGTAGCCGGCTTCCAGTTCCGCGTCCCGGTAGGTGCGCCGGGCCAGGGCGCTGTTCTCCCACACCGTCAGGAACTCGGGGCCCTGGATGGCGAAGGGACCGGGGGGGGTGAAGGTGCCGTCGTTGCCGGCCCTGAAATCGAAGAGGTCGCGGTAGTCGCGCCGGACGAGGGTCAGCTTCCAGTAGGCATTCCGGTCCACGAGGCGGAAGCTGTGGGCGAGGCTGGCCTGGTATTCCAGGGTATGGGGTGCCCGGAGGCCGGGGGAGAGGCGGGTGCTGTAGGGCGACGTGTAGGCCAGCGGCGTGGCGTAATTGGCGGTGCTGGTTAGGTCGGCGTAGAGGATCTGGTTGCTGGCGCTCATGGGGCCGGTGTACTGGTAGTCCAGCTCGGTTGGGCTGCCCGCCCGGCTCACGGCATTTACGATGGACGCCATGGGGGCGGCATTGTAGCGGCTGAAGCTGGCCGCCACCTGCCACGTGGCCTCCCCCAGGACATCGTACTTGAGCCCCAGGCGGGGGGACCAGCCATGGGCCCCTGCCGACAAGGAGGTGTCGTCGCTGTAGGCGTGGTAGCGATCCCAGCGCAGGCCCAGGTTGAAGGTGAGATGGCGGTCCAGGCTCCACTTGTCGTTCACGTAGAGTCCGGTGGTGGTGTCGTAGGCCTTGCTGGGGGAGGAAGACCAGGTCTTGTAGATCGGCAGGGCCTCAGGGGTGGGGGCCTGGGTGGCCTGGGTGGGGTCCTTGGGGGTGTAGCCGTGCACATAGAACCAGCTGTTGGTGGGGGACTGCTGGTTCTGGGCCCGGCGGATCCCCTCCAGGTAGTTGGCGCCGAAGGCCGTCTCATGGGCACCGGCGGCGTCCCAGAGCAGCGTGAACTTCGCATCCCCGCTGCGGTTGTCCCGGTGGTCCCCCCCGTCCATGCTGTTGAAGGCGCCGTTGCCGTAGAAGCGTCCCGTGGTGGTGTCCATGATCGGCACCACGTCGGGCAGGGTGCCTCCGGCCGTGAGGCCCTCGCGTTTTTCCCCCACGCGGGTTTCCATGGAGAGGCTGGCGCTCCAGTTGGCCAGCCAGTTGAGGCTCCAGGAGCCGTTCTGCTCGGTCTGGATCCCCAGGGAGGCCAGGTCGCCGGAGGCGAAGTCCAGGTTCGTGATCCGGGTGCGCGAGGTCAGGTAGGAGAGGGAGAGGGCATGCGCCGGGTCCACCTGCCAGGACCACTTGGTCTGGAGCCGCTGGTTGGTGCTGGCCTCCGCGTAGGGCGTCCCCGCGAAGGGGCCCCCGGCGATGGCCTGCGACACGTTGCGGTTCTGCTGGTACCCGGACGCGAAGAACCAGAGCTTGTCCTTGACCAGGTAGCCCCCCAGGCTGAAGCGCTCGTCGTAGATCAGGGTGTTGCGGATGGCCGAGCGCCGCTCCAGGGGCTGTACGGCGTTCCAGGAGTCCTTGTGGCCCTCGAAGCGCAGGGTGCCCGTGTACTCATTGCCACCTGAGCGGGTGATGGTGTTCACGACGCCCCCGTCCACGTCCCCGTATTCGGCGGAGATCGCCCCGGTGATGATCTGCACTTCCGCGATGGCATCGTCGATGACATTGACGGACCGGTTCCCGTAGACCGCGTCGTTCACGTCCTGGCCGTCGATGAGGAACTTGTTGCTGGAGCTCAGGGCTCCCCGGATCGAGCCGTTCCCCGTGGGGGTGGCGCCCACCACCCCGGGGGTGAGGGACAGCATGGTCTCGGGAGAGCGGTCCACAGGGAGGTTCTCCATGTGGTCCATTTGGTAGTTGGCGGAGGTCCCCACGGTGGTCTTGTCCAGCTGGGGCAGGGCGGCCACGACCTCCACGAGGGCGGAACCGATGGGCTGCAGGACGTACCGGGGCGAGTAGCTCTGGCCCAGGGCCAGCTTCTGGAGCACCTTGACGGACTGGAAGCCGTCCTTGGCAACGCGGATGATGTAGTCGCCCGGGGGCAGGAGGCGGGCCGAGAAGACGCCCTTGGCATCCGTGGCATAGGTGCGGCGGCCCTGGAGGGAGGGGCTCGCCAGTTCGACCACCGCCTGGGCGAGGGGGTGGGCCTGGGGGTCCAGCACCTCACCTCTGAGTTCAGCCGTCTGGAGGCCTTGGGCGGACAGGGGGAGCAGGGTCAGGGCGAGCAGGGAGCAGGAGCGGCTCCAGGCTTTGGGGAGAGCATGCATGCGCACCTTCTTGAATTTAAATAAACTTCTGAGACAAGGGTCTTTGAATTGGACGCGAGGCCGTTGCCCGATGCATTCGAGAGCGGTTCGTACGACTTCAGCATTATTAGATTAGGCACGTTGCTTTTATCTGTAACCTCTTTTTGTAGATTTAAATTTTTATAAATTGATATAATATAATTAAATTTAAATTTCTTCTTAAATAAAAAATAGGGCCTTTTGGGCATGAACACCCATGAGCGTGCACAAGCAATTAGTTGCAGGCGCGCTAGAATTGCGGAGGCAGGCGATGACCTGGGGAGCTCCATGAAAATCAAGGTGTCCAACGAGGCCGTCGATTTCGCCACCCTGGAACTGCTCCCGCTGGGGGTGATCGTGGTGAACGACCAGGGGACCATCCTGTTCTACAACAACCGGGAGGAGGAGATCTCCGGGCGCCGGCGGGAGGATGTGCTGGGCGCCAACTTCTTCCTGGAGGTGGCTCCCTGCGCGGCTGTGCGGGAGTTCCACGGGCGCTTCCGGCAGATCATGGACGAGGGCGGGGAGGAGGTGGAATTCGATTTCGCCTTCCCCTTCACCTCCGGCCTCCGCCAGGTGCGGATCAACCTGCACCCCTTCCTGAAGGACGGCGAATGGCTCTGCATCATCTTCGTGGCCGATCTCACCGAACGGGAGCTCCTGAGGGAGAAGATCCTGCAGAACCAGCGCTTTGCCGAACTGGGGGAGGTCGCGGCGAAGGTGGCCCACAACTTCAACAACCTGCTGTTCGTGATCCAGGCCAGCGCCCAGATGGCCTGGGATTGTGGTTCGCCCGAGGTGCAACGGCACCTGGATCGCGTGGAAGGCGCGGTGCAGGACGGGGCCACCCTCGTGAACCGGTGCCGGGCCATCGCCCGCTCCGGCTTCACCGCCACCGCTGACCGGGTGGATCTGAACGCCTCCGTCGCCACCGTCGTGGATTATGCGCGCCAGTATGCGGACACCTGCCTCAAGGCCGATGGCCCCCAGGTGGACGTGCGCTTCAACCCGGCGCCCGGGGACCTGGCCGTGCTGGGCGATGGGGGCGAGCTGAGGGAAGCCCTCCTCAACCTCGTGCGCAACGCCATCGAAGCCATTCCGGAACGGGGCACGGTCCGCATCCTCACCTCCCGGGAGGACGGGGTCGCGGTGGTGGACATCCTCGATGACGGCAGCGGCATGACGCCGGAGATCCAGCGGCATCTCTTCACGCCCATGTTCACCACCAAGGGGGAGCGCGGCACGGGCCTGGGCCTGGCCAGCGCCCACTCCACGATCAGCCGCCACCAGGGCGCGATCGAGGTGGAATCGTGGCCAGGCAAGGGCACTCGTTTCCGGATCGCCCTGCCTTTGGCCGCCACGGCCCCCTGACGGCGGCCGGACCGGAGCCTTACGCCGTCCCTCCTGGTATGCTTTCCGCTCCCGGCGGGCCGGGGCGGTCCAGGAGGTTGGCATGGTCGCGAAGGCGGGTTCGATCCTCATGGGGTGCCTGCTGTGCCTGGGCCTGGCGGCCCGGACCGCGCCTCCGGATGCCCTGGAGGACCTCAACGCTTCCTTCCGGGAAGCCTACGCCACCGCCCGGATCGGGGCCTTCGAACGCCAGGGGGCGGTGCTGGTGGTGGCGGGGGACAACCTGTCCCTCTACCGGGACCAGACCCTGGTGGCGGAAGCCGTCATCCGGCCGCCCCTCTACCACAGCCTCAAGACCCTCGCCCACGTGCCCCTCGCCACCCGGCTCCTGGCGGGTCCCTGGGCCGGCGGAGCCCTCCCCCCCGAGGCGGTGCCCAGGCTGGAGAGCCTGCGCGCACGTATCGCCGCCGCGAGGGAGGACCTCGCCCAGCGCTTCGCGGCACCGGCCGTCCTCCAGAGGCAGCGGCTGATCCTCGATGCCTCCCAGCGCTTCCTGGATGGGGTCCTGGACAGCAAAGCCGTGGGCGGGAGGGCCCTGGACGCGTACACCCGCGCCATGCGGCCTCCCATCCGGGCCAACATCCGTGAGGCGGCGGTGCTGGAGCTGGAAGCGCTGGACCGGTTGGTGCCGGCCTGGCGCCGCGCCCACCTGGCCGGGCAGTGGCCGACCGTGAAGGTGGTGGTCATCGGGTCCCACATGGCCCGGGCGCAGGAGGTGAGCTGGCAGTATTTCAGCCGGCTGCTGGGGCAGAACCGGGAGGGGGGCCGGCTGGTGTTCGCCGAGGAGAAGTGGGACCCCAGGGAGGCCATGCATCTTCTGGCCTCCCACAAGGTGGACCGGGGCCTGGGCGAGGCCTTCTTCGGCGATCCCATGCGCCTGCACCGGGATGTGCTGGGGGATGCGGCGAAAATCTGGCTGGATTCCCATGCCCCGGAACGCTGAATTGGGCTAGGATGGCAACCTATCTCACCTAGAACCGGGAAGTCATAGTCTTCCCTGCCTATATAGCCTGCGGAGGAGCCATGGCAGCCATCAGCTGGGACCACCGTCTCGCGATGGGGCACGAGGAGCTGGATGGGCAGCACCGGACCCTCATCGCGACCTTCAATCGACTCTGCGCGGTGGTGGAGCGCGGGGACGGGAACCGGGAGGAGCAGGAGGGGCTCCTGGTCTTCCTGCATGATTTCGTCCTGGCGCATTTCGAGACCGAGCACGAGCTCATGGTGCGGGCCGGCTACCCGCATGAGGAGGAGCACCGGCGGTTCCACACGGAACTGGCCAGCCAGCTCGGGGCGATCCTGGATGTATTCCACCGGGGTACGGCACCGCTGACTCCGGATATCATGGATTATCTGGACGGCTGGCTGCAGCGTCACATCAGGGAAGAGGACTTCCGTCTCGCGGAATTCCTGAAACGCGTGGAAACGCACACGAGGGCACAACCATGAACGCAAACCATGAAACCTGGTTCAAGGTCTTCCGGGAGCGGGCCAAGGCCCTGGCCCGCCACATCGTACTGCCCGAGGGGGTGGATGACCGCACCCTCATCGCCGCCAGCCGGCTGCTCGCCGACGGCATCTGCCGGGTCACCGTGCTGGGCGACGTGCCCCGGATGGAGGCCCGGGCCAAGGAGCTGGGCGTATCCCTGGCGGGCGCCGTGCTGCGCAACCCCCTGACGGATCCAGGCACGCCCGAACTGGCGGGTGCCTTCTTCGAGGCGCGCAAGCACAAGGGCATGACCGAGGCCAAGGCCCTGGACACCGTGGTCCAGCCCCTCTATTTCGGCGGCATGATGGTCAAGACGGGCCAGGCCGACGGCTTCGTGGCCGGCGCCTTGAACACCACGGGGGAGACCGTGCGGGCCTGCCTGCTCACCATCGGCTGCGCCAAGGGCATCAAGACCGTCTCCAGCGCCTTTCTCATGATCCACCCCGATCCCCAGTTCGGCGAGCAGGGCGCCATGATGTTCGGCGACTGCGCCGTGCTGCCCGATCCCGATGCCGAGCAGCTGGCCGAGGTGGCCCTGGCCTCCGCCGACAGCGCCAAGGCCATGCTGGGCGTGGAACCCAGGGTGGCCATGCTCTCCTTCAGCACCGCGGGCAGCGCCGAGCACCCCCTCGTGGACAAGGTCCGCGCCGCGCTGGCCAACGTGCGGGAGCGCCGCCCCGGCCTCCAGGTGGACGGCGAGATCCAGTTCGACGCCGCCATGATCCCCGCCATCGGCCAGAAGAAGTTCCCCGGCTCCGTGGTGGCCGGCAAGGCCAACGTCCTGATCTTCCCCGACCTCAACGCCGGGAACATCGGCTACAAGATCGCCGAGCGCTTCGGCGGCGCCAGCGCCAACGGTCCCTTCCTGCAGGGCCTGAACAAGCCCGGCAATGATCTGAGCCGGGGCTGCACGGCGGAGGACGTGGTCAACACCGTCATCCTGACGGTTCTGCAGACCGCGAACTAGGTAAGCAAAGACCGGCGCTTTGCAAGGCTGGCGAAGGGCTTTCTGGGTTCGCGTCGGGACCTGCTGGCGAGTGGCAGTGAATTCCATATTCGACGCTCGGGGGAGGATGCACGCTTCCATGCCGGTCCGCTTCGGGTGCCTGCCGGCGTCCTGCGGGATCGGAAGGAGGATGTGCTGACCCCATCGGAACTGGCCAGCCGCCATGGGGCCTACCGGAGCCGGATCCTGTTCGGTCCCACCTATCGGGCAGACGTGTGGTCTGCTCTGGAACATGAACGCAGCATGAGTGCCGCGGAACTTGCCCGTCGAGCCTACGCCTCGTTCGCTACCGCCTGGCAGGTGAAAAGGGACTGGGGCTACCTTCATCCCTGAAGCAGGAGCGCGCTTGTCGGCTACCAGATCGCCGAGCGCGTCGGCGGCGCCAGCGCCAACGCTCCCTTCCTGCAGGGCTTGAACAAGCCCGGCAATGATTTGAGCGGGGGCTGCACAGCGGAGGACTTGGTGAACACGGTGATGCTGACCGTGCTGCAGACCGCGAACTGAACCCGCCGGATGCCTCAAATGACGTCGGAATCCAGGGAGGCTTTGGGCGAGAGGGTCATCGCCCGAAGCCGGCTCCGTACCGGATCTCAAGTTCCTCCATCACGACTTCCTGCCGGGATTTGCCCGGATCGGCCGCAAGGCCTGCCAATGGCTCAAGGAGCGGCCGCAGGCAGAGTGGTTCGGCTTCAAGCCTGGCCAAGGCGCCGAAAAAGTCGCTCACCAGGGCGGATACGGTTATGCCGCGACGTTGGGCGAGGGCCTTGCCGGACTTGACCCTATCGGCGGACATCTTGAGGGTGAGGCGGACGTGGTGGGTTGCGATGGCGGTCATGACGGTTCCAGACCTTCAATTAAACTTTATGTTCAAGTTGCTTGGCGCTCTTCGAGCAAGGACAAAGCTCGAAAAACCAATTCATCAAATTCTTTCGGCAGTGCCTCATAAAGTCCGTAATTGGCGCCAAAGCGGATCCCGATACCCTTTTCTATCAATGAAATAGGTAAAGGGGCTGAGAGGATATTATCTTTTGCCTCATCCAGGACAGTTCGGAGGCCCTCCAATGGGTAAAGCTCCGGAGCCACAACATCGATAAAGCTCAGGACCCGGTTGCCTCCCGGCTTTACCTCGCACCTATGCGCAACGATATCTCCCGGATTTGCATCTGCGATGGCTGCAATTTCATTGGGGGTTAGCAACAGAGCCTCGTTGGCAACAGCGTTGCAATGCAGAAATACATTGATCCCCGTCTCACCCTTGGGGGTCAGGACCCTTTGTGCCGTGAGATACATCAGGCTGCCTCCATCCTGTCAATCATTACACGACGAGGGCCGGGTTCCAGATCCATGTCGACCTGGATCCGATCTGCCGACGTTCGGATGAAGGATCGGGAGGGGAGTTGGCCTGCGCTCCCCGGCGGGTAACTTTATTCTCGTGAAGGCTTCAGTACTGCGCCGGCGGCAGCCTCCGCAGCTCCTCCTCCGTGAGGGGCTCGGGTTCGGGCATGGGCTGGGGCACGGTCTCGGGCAGGAAGACGAACTCGCAGTCCTCCAGGCCGGCCTCGGCGAGGGAGACCCAGGCGATGGGGGCGAGGACTTCGGGCGGGGGCGGTGGCGGGCCGAAGACTTCGTCCCAGGCCAGGTCCTCGCCCGAGACCACCAGGGCGGTGGCATGATCCACGGGTGGGGGCTCCAGGCGGGGCAGGACCCTCAGGAGACCTTCCCCGGGAAGGAAGGCCTCGGCGCCACCCATCTCGGCCACCCGCTCGGGGGGCGTGAGGAGGATGAACAGGAGGGTGGAAAGTTCCCCGGGGTCCAGGCCCGGCAGGAAGGCGATGCCGCCCAGGTTCCGGAGCTCCAGCTCACGGGAGAGGGCCAGGGCGGCATAGGGCGACTCCAGGACGGGCTCGTCCTGGCAGGAGAGGCCCTCGCCGTTGTCCAGCAGGCGGATGGGGCCGCGGGCCGCCATCAGGGGCGGGAGCCAGGCCTCCAGCTCCTCCAGGGCCCGCCGGGCCGCGGGATGGTCCGGGGCATGGAGGGCCTGGGCCCTCATGGCCTGGTGGAGGAGTTCGATGAGGCGAGCGATGGGCTCTGTTCCTGGCATGGCCTTCCCGGCGGCGGTGACGTTCCGATGGTGGATAGGAGATGTTAATGCAGTTCCGCCACGGAAGCTACGCAGGTCGCGGCTTCAAGGCCTCCGGTCCCCTGCCGGAACTCAGAATTTACCTCTGAGCCCCAGGTAGTACTGGCTGCCCTTCGGGCCCTGGAACACCTCGCCGCCGCTGCCCACCAGCTGCAGGTGGGGCGCGAGGACGCACTCGAAGCCCAGGTCCCAGGTGGTGAAGGCTTTCGCCCCCACGGTGGCTGGCCCCTGGTGGAAGACCTCGGCGCCCAGGGAATACCCCTCGCCCAGCTCCCGCTGCAGCAGCCAGCCCCACTGCGTGTAGTTCAGGTTGCCCGGGCCGGGGTTGCGCACCCAGCCGCCGCCGCCGTACGTGGTCCACTCCCCGAAGCCCTTCTGGATCCAGAGCGGCAGCAGGATCCGCCAGTGGTCCGAGCCCACGCCGTCAGCCTCCCGGTTGGAGGGGGCGGTGATCTGGGGGTAAACGGCGAGCTGGGGCAGGGTGGAGGACTCGTGGAGGAACCGGTACTTGAACCCCACCTCGGTGCCGCCGTAGCCGTGGTGGCGGCGGCCGTCGTCCCCGTCGCCGTAGGCCATGGGGATCTGGAACTGCAGCTGGGCGTCCTCGAATGGGCCATAGTTGGCCTCCATGGCGGGCGAAAGGCCCGAGCGCACCCCGGCCGAGGTCTGGCCCATGGAAAAGAGGTACACCTCCCAATGGTGCAGGTCCACCGGCTCGGGATCATCGGTGAGGTAGGGCGGGCCGGCCAGCAGGGTGGTGCAGGCCAGGGCGAAGCAGGTGCTTTTTCCCCTCACTTGGCTTCACCCACCTCGAGCACCTGGAAGCTGCCGTCCACCATGGCAGGCCGGGTTCCGGGCTTGGCGTCCTTGGGAATGGGCTGGAAGTCCGCGGTGGGCAGGTAGAGGCGGTGGGTCAGGGGATTGTCCACGATGGTGCGGGCGCCCCTGCGGGTGGTGATGGTGGAGGTCTCGAAGGCGCCCTTCGGGCTCCGCCGGATGATCGTGATGGTGCCCTCGCCGTTGCTGGCGTAGGCGCACTGGGTGCCGGGATCGAAGGCCACCCCGTCGGTGCCCTTGCCGATGGGCACGGTGGCCAGCAGCTGGCCGGTGGTGGCGTCCACCACCGCGGCGCGCTGGTTGCCGCCCACGGCATAGAGGAGGTTGTGCTGAACGTCCAGGGCGAGGCCACTGGGTTCCTTCACGGGCCTGATCGTCCAGGTGGCCACCACCTTCACCGACGTGGCGTCGATGGCGTTGATCCCGGACGTGTCCTCGTTGTTGACGTAGACCCGGCCATGGCCGTCGACGGCGGCGAACTCGGGCTTGCCGCCCAGGGGGATGGTGCCCACCACCGTGGAGGTGGCCGCGTCGATGACGGTGGCGTTCTCGCCGCCGCCGTTGAAGGTGAACACACGCTTGGTGAAGGGCTCGAAGATGATGGCGTCGGGGTTCTTGCCGGTGACCTTGACGACCCCGACCACCTCGAGGGTGGAGAGCTTGAAGACCGTCACGGTGTCGGCCTGGCCATTGGAGCTCCAGCCGCGATCCAGCTCGGGGGCCAGGGCCACGCCGTGGACGCCGGCGGTGCCGGGGATATCGCCCTTCACCTTGCCGTCCAGGTCCAGGACCATCACGTGGGTGGAGCGGGGCACATAGAGGCGACCGGCGGCCGGATCGATGTTCACATAATCCCAGCGGCCCTCGCCGCCGACCTTGAAGGTGCGGAGCAGGGCCGGCTCCGCCGCCTGCAGGGCGAGGGGAAGCGCGAGGAGCGCGGTGAGGAAGGAAAGGCGTGAGGGCATGCGGGTCTCCGTGGGTCTTTCCAGCTTAGACGCATATCGCTACACGAGGTGTAACGAGAATGTTGAGAAAAGGCTGATGTCACATGGGCGTGGCACCTCCCGGCCCCGTCCTGGCTAACGTGGAGGCAGGGACCTGAACCGCCCGGATCCCGCACCTTCCCCCCTCCGAGGTTGTCCATGCCCTCCCTGTTCGGCCACGCCGTCGCGGGCCTCGCCATCACCTCCGCCTTCCACGGGGACAGGCTGCCCCGGCGCACCTGGGCCCTGGCCGCCACCTGCGCCATGGCGCCGGACCTGGACTGGTTCGTGAGCCTGCTGAACCTGCACCGGGGCCATGTCCTCAACCACCGGGGGGCGGCCCATTCCCTCTTCGGCGCAGTGGTCATCGCGGCCTTGGTGTTCCTGGCCGCCTACCGGCGGGACCAGCGCCGGCCCGTGGTGTGGCTCTGCCTCACCCTCGCCGCCCTGTCCCACGGGCTGCTGGACGCCTGCACTTCGGGCGGGGTGGGCGTGGCGCTCTTCATGCCCTTCTCGGAAACCCGGTGGGCCTGCCTCTGGCAGCCCGGCTGGGTGGCTCCGCTGCCCTTGGGCCGGGAGCACGTCTATACCTTCCTGGACAGCCTCTGGAACGAGGCCGCGTGGATCGGCCTGCCGGCCCTGGTGGTGGTGGGCTGGTCCCGGCTCATGCGGCAGGTGAGGCTCAGGCCGTCCCTTTCGGAGGCCGTGCCGGAACTGCCGTAATGGAATTCAGCACTCCGCCAGGAGGGCATCCAGCGTAGCCAGGGTCGCCTCGGCCAGCAGCGCGTGGTCGTCCTCCACGATCCTGAGCACGGAGCCGGGGTGGCGCGCCGCGAAGGCCTCGCTTTCCTCAAGGGGGACGGCTTCGTCCAGCCGGCCGTGCAGGATGGCCAGGGGGCCGGGCACCTGCCAGCGCTCGTCGTCCGCCCAGAGGGGCAGGTCGGCGAGGAGCTCGGGGCCCAGTCGGGCCCAGGAGGCGCGGCCATAGTGGTAGGTGGGCATGGAGCCCCGCTTGCGGTAGCCGGCCCAGCGCGGGTCCAGCAGGCGGCGGCGGGCGAAGCCGAAGGCGGGGGCCAGGAGGATGAGCCGGGCCAGGGGGTTGCCCCGGTGGGCCACGGCGGCGCCCACGAGGCCGCCCAGGCTGCTGCCGACGAGGACGGCGGGCGCCGGGAGGGTCCCCAGGAGGGTCTCCACGGCCTCGATCTGGGCGGTGAGGGTGAGGTGCTCGAACTCGGGCAGGTTCAGGTCCGGGGCGTGGAAGGGGATGCCCCTCGCCTCGGCCCACCTCCGGCAGTGCTCCCCCTTGTTGCCGCGGGGGCCGGAGGCGAAGCCGTGGAGGTAGACCAGGGCCTCCATCCTACAGGGCCTGCAGGTCCTCGGGGGCGCCGATGGAGTAGGTGGCCACCTCGAGGCCGGCGTCCTTGGCCTGGCGCTTCACGAGGCCGGCCAGGACCTTGCCGGGGCCGAGCTCGAAGAAGGTCGTGACCCCTTCCTGCAGCAGGAGGGCCGTGAGGGCCTCCCAGCGCACGGCGCCGGGGATCTGGCGCACCAGGCCGCTGCGCAGCTGGTCCGGGGCGCTCACCAGGGCGGCGTCCACGTTGTTGGCCAGGGGGCAGGTGGGGCGGGCGATGGCCAGGGCGAAGAGCAGGGGCTCCATCTGGGTCTTGGCGGGCTCCATGAGCGGGCTGTGGAAGGGGGCGCTCACGGGGAGCTTCATCATCTTGCGCACGCCCCTGGCCTTGAGCAGGTCCATGGCGGCCTCCACGCCCTCGGTGTGGCCGGCGATGACGATCTGGCCGGGGCCGTTGAAGTTGGCGGGGGTGACGATGCTGCCGGTCTGGGTCTGGGCGTCCCGGCAGGCGGCCTCCACCAGGGCCACCTCGGCGCCGAGGACGGCGGCCATGGCGCCCACGCCCACGGGCACGGCGGTCTGCATGGCGCGGCCGCGCTCCCGCACGGTGCGCACGGCGTCCCCGAAGGTCAGGGCGCCGTTGGCCACGAGGGCACTGTATTCCCCCAGCGAGTGGCCGGCGACAAAATCAGGCCGGGGCAGGCGCGCCCCGTAGGCCCGCACCACCATGGTGCTGTGGGTGAGGATGGCGGGCTGGGTGTGTTCGGTCAGCTTCAGCTGCTCCTCGGGCCCCTGGGCCATGAGGGCGGAGAGGGCGAAGCCCAGGGCCTGGTCGGCCTCCTGGAGGACGGCGCGGGCGGCCGGCTCGGCCTCGGCCAGGGCGACGCCCATGCCCACGGCCTGGGAGCCTTGGCCCGGGAACAACCATGCGGTCTTGCTCATCTGGGACTCCGGAAAAAAGAGAAGGCGGCCAGGGCCGCCTTCTCGTCGAGAGGGTTATCGTGGCGGCCCTACTTGGCGGCGGCGGACTGGGCGGCCACTTCGGCGGCGAAGTCGTCCTTGCGCTTTTCCAGGCCCTCGCCGAGCACGTACTTGGTGAAGCGACGGATGCTGAGCTTCTCGCCGATCTCGGCGGTCTTGGTGGCCAGGTGCTGGGCCACGGTGACCTCGCCGTTCATGATGAACTTCTGCTCGAGCAGGCAGACTTCCTCGAAGATCTTGTTCATCTTGCCTTCGACGATCTTCTCGACGATGGCGGCGGGCTTGCCGCTGGCCAGGGCGATGTCGGTGGCGATCTCCTTCTCCTTGTCCAGGAAGGACTGGGTGACCTCCTCCTTGGCCACGAACTGGGGGGCGGGATCATGGGCGGCGATGTGCATGGCGATCTCGTGCACGAGCCGGGTGAAATTCTCGGTGCGGGCCACGAAATCGGTCTCGCAGTTCAGCTCGATGAGCACGCCCACGCGGCCGCCGGGGTGGATGTAGGACTCCACGATGCCCTCGGCGGCGATGCGGCCGGCCTTGGCGGCGGAGGAGGCCAGGCCCTTCTTGCGAAGGTAGTCCATGGCCTTTTCCATGTCGCCGGCGTTCTCTTCCAGGGCCTTCTTGCAATCCATCATGCCCAGGCCGGTCTTGTCCCTGAGGGCCTTCACGTCAAGTGCGGTGTATGCCATGGTGTCTCTCCTAATTTATTTTTGAGCTTAAGAACTGAGCGGCCAGCCGCCAGGCTCGGAGCCGGCGCCTGACCGCTTATGGGCTGAAACCTAGGCCTCGCCGCCTTCGTTCATCTTCTCGGCCAGCATGGCCTTCATGTTGTCGCTGTCGCCCTTGTCCTGGAAGGACTGGCGGCCCTCGAGGATGGAATCGGCCACGCGCTCGCAGAAGAGCATGATGGAGCGGATCGCGTCGTCGTTGGCGGGGATGACGTAGTTGATCTTGTCGGGGTCGCAGTTGGTGTCCACGAGGCCGACGATCTTGAGGCCCAGCTTGGCGGCCTCGGTGATGGCGATGTCCTCGCGATGGGGATCGATGACGAAGATGACGTCGGGCACGGCGCGCATGTCGCGAATGCCGGCGAAGGAGGCTTCGAGCTTCTCCTTGGAGCGGGTCAGGGTCAGGATCTCCTTCTTGGAGAGCATGGCGGTGCGCGCGGGATCGTTGAGGGTGGCCTCGATCTCCTTGAGCTTGTCCAGGGACTTCTTGATGGTGGAGAAGTTGGTGAGCATGCCGCCCAGCCAGCGGTTGTTCACGTAGAAGGCCCCGCAGCGCTGGGCCTGCTCGGCGATGAGCTCCTGGGCCTGGGGCTTGGTGGCCACGAACAGGAAGGTCTTGCCCTCGCCCGCGGACTTGGTGAGGAAGTTGGCCGCGGTGTTCCAGAGGCGCAGGGTCTTCTGCAGGTCGATGATGTAGATGCTGTTCCGGGCGCCGAAGATGTACTTCTTCATCTTGGGGTTCCAGCGCTTGGTCTGGTGGCCGAAGTGGACACCGGCTTCAAGCAGTTCCTTCATTTGGATGGCAGCCATGAATGGCCTCCCTGGGGTATGCGGCGCGGAGCCGCTGGGGATGAAAGGCGAAGGGAGATCTTCTTCGCCCGAATCGATTCCGGCACGGGCCGGAATCCGTCAGACACAGGAACGGGGAGATCGAATCTCCCCGTCCTTGATGCGCATTGCCAAAGACTGGAATATTAACGTTTGGAGAACTGGAAGCGGCGACGGGCGCCCATCTGGCCGGGCTTCTTGCGTTCCTTCATGCGGGGATCGCGGGTCAGCAGGCCGGCCTGCCGGAGCATGCCCTTGAGCTGGTCGTTGTAGGCGAGCAGGGCGCGGGAGAGGCCCATGCGGATGGCCGAAGCCTGACCGGCAGGGCCGCCGCCGGCGACGGAAACCACGAGATCGAACTTGCCGTCCAGCTCAGCCAGCACCAGGGGCTGGTGAACCACCATGCGGAGCACGGCGTTGGGGAAGTAGTTCTCGATGGTGCGGCCGTTCACGGTGACCACGCCCGTGCCCGGGCGCATGAAGACGCGCGCGGTGCAGGACTTGCGGCGGCCGGTTCCGTAGTTCTGAGAAATCGCCATGTTGGATCCTTCGGATTAAAGCTTGATGGCCAGGGTTTCGGGCTGCTGCGACTGCTGCTGGTGCTCGCCGCCGTCGTAGACCTTCAGCTTGCGATACATCGCGCGGCCGAGGGGGCCCTTGGGCAGCATGCCCTTCACGGCGCTCTCGATGATACGGCCGGGGAAGGTGATCTTCATGACGTCCGCCCGGGTCTCGACCATGCTGCCGGGCTGGGTGGTGGTGCGGCGGTACATCTTCTGGGTGGCCTTCTTGCCGGTGAAGACGCACTTGGAGGCGTTGATGACCACCACATGGTCACCCATGTCCAGGAAGGGGGTCCAGGTGGGCTTGTTCTTCCCGGACAGCACGTCGGCGACGACGGTGCTCAGGCGCCCCACGGGGAGCCCGGTGGCGTCCACGACGAACCACTTGCGGTCCAGCTTGTCTTGTCCCTTGGGGAAATAGGTGCTCATGGCCGAACTCCGAATGCCTGCGAATGCGATGTGGAAAGCCATCGTCAAGCTGCCCATCCTGGTGATGCGCAGAACAATAACTTTATCGCTGATCCCCTGAAGGGTCAAGGGCTGTTTTGAAAACCTGCGGGATCATGACTGGGCCAAGGACCATAGCTCCTGGGCGACGCGGCTGGCTCCCATGCCGTCGATGAGGGCCATGCCGTCCCGCACCTGCTCCTGGCGGGTTTCCTGGCCTTCGGGGCCCAGCCACTGCTCCAGGGCGTCCCGGGTGGCGTCCACGCCCGCCTCGGTGCCCAGGCCGAGGTCCAGGCAGCCGCCGTGGCGCGCCAGGTCGGAGAGCATGAGCTGCTGTCGTTCGTTCTGTCCCCAGGTGGCCGCGGGCACGCCCATGCAGAGCGCCTCCGAGAGGGTGAGGCCGCCGGCGCACCACAGGGCGTCGTAGTCCTGGAGCCGCCGGGTGAGGGACGGCAGGCTCTCCAGCACCCGGCACCCCGGGAAGGGGGGCGCCGACAGGCCCTGGGGGGCCAGGAGGGTGCAGGTCCCCGTCCAGCGCCCGGTGCGGGCCAGTTCGCCCAGGACGGTCAGTGCGCGCCCGGCCAGGCCGGGACCATCGGTGCCGCCGAAGGTCACCAGGAGCTTGTGCACGGCCAGGGGCTGGAGCGGCTCCCGCCGGGGCCTCATCTGCAGGGCCGCGGGATCGATGACGATGTAGCTGGCGCCCCGGAGGATCCGGCAGTCGCCCCGCCGCGTCTCCAGGGGGCGGACCTTGCGGCCGTTGACCAGTTTCAACGGCGAGGAGGCCCAGCTGACCCCTTCCAGGAACGGCTGGAACAGCAGGTCCGCGGCTTCGTGGGCGTCGCCTTCATCTTCCATGAGGGCCACCTTCAGGGGCCGGGCCCGGACCACATCCTCCTGGGAGGCGTCCCAGAGATCCAGGAGCATCAGCCGGGCCTCGCGCGCGAGGTCCTCGGGCAGGCCCGCGTGGAGGTCCTCGCCCAGGTCCACGGTGCGGCAGGGCAGGGGCTCGCCGGTGAAGGGGTGCACGCCCTGGCCGATGCGGCGGGCCCGGACGTCCCCGGAGACCGCGAGACAGGCGGAACCGCCCAGGGCGCGCCAGGCGTCCTGGAGCACCAGGGCCCGGGCGAGGTGCCCGAAGCCGAGGCGGAGATCTGTATGGACGCGGAGGACGAGGAGGGGGCTCATGGGTTTTTCAAGTCAATGGAAGGCATTCTAGCCTCAAAACGGTCCCCAGCCGAAGGGGGAACCGTCAGGGAAATGGATGCCCCTGGGCGAAGCCCGGTTCCGGGAAGGGGGCCACGGGCGAGACCGCCACGGGCCAGCCGTCCTTGAAGTAGGCCTCCTTGTAGCGCACATAGTGGGACCAGATGCCCTGCGCCAGGGCCTTCTGGGCGGGGCTGAGGTCCTTCCTCACCGTGGCGGGCCAGCCCGCCACCAGGGTGCCCGGAGGGGCCTTGAAGCCCTCCTTGAGCAGGGAGCCCGCGGCCACCAGGCAGCCCTCCCCCACGTCGGCGCCGTCCATGATGGTGCTGCTCATGCCCACCAGGGTGCCCCGGCGCACCGTGCAGCCGTGGAGCATGACGTTATGGGCGATGCTCACTTCGTCCTCCAGGGTCAGGCTCCAGGCGCCGTTGGTGACGTGGAGGCAGGAGAAGTCCTGGATGTTCACGCGGTTGCCGATGCGGATGGCGTTCACGTCGCCCCGGAGGACGCAGTTGAACCACACGGACACGTCGTCGCCGAGGGTCACGTCGCCCAGCACCATGGCGCTGGGGGCGACCAGCACCCGGGCGCCGATGGCCGGGGCCATGCCTTGGAAGGGTAGGATCACGGTTCACCTCGCCTCCACCATACCGGCACGGGCGCCGGCGTTGTAGGGACAGGTGCGCCCGGGGCGGCGGGCCTTGGCCAGGAAGTTGCAATTTAACATAAACAATTAATTGAACCCGAAACGGGTTTTCCGCACCTAAGGTAGCTGGACCCTATGATGGAATTGAAGTTGCGTCCATCCGGCCGGCACATCAACGGGGATGCGCATGGCCAGACGGCAAGCAGGGCTTTGTTTGATTTACGGTTCGACCCTCGCCCTGGTGGCGGCGCCACCCGAGTACCGGCGCACGCCGCAGGCCGGTTCCCGGTCCAAGCAGTTCTTCGCCCGGGGCCTGGAACTCAACCTCGGGATGGAGTTCGCCACCGATTTCGCCGGCATCCCTCTCAATACCCCCTCCCATGCGCGGGGCCCGGGGAACCTGGACACGGACCTCGTCATTTCCGAACTGGTGGAGGGCGTCCAGTACGGCAAGGGCCTCTATGCCATCGAGCAGGGCGCCTTCGCCGTGGCGGGCTCCGCGTCCCTGGAGGTCGCCGAGCTGTCCGGAGGCGTGGCCTCGTTCACCTACGGCGGGGCGGCCACGGACCGCTACGCCGGCCTCCTGTGGGCCGAACGGCTCGAGGGGCCGCGCACCACCTACGCCCTGGAGCTGACCCGCAGCGACCGCCCCTGGGCTGATCTCGCCGGCTCGGGGCGGCTCAACGCGGCCCTGCGCAAGGATGGCGAGGGCCCCCTGGGGCGCTGGAGCTTCACCGTCCTGGCGACGGCGGACACCAGCGATTCCGGCGGCGCCACGCCGGTGCGGCCCTTCCCCCAGGGCGTGGACTTCACCCTGGACGATGCCAAGGCCGGGGACGGCGCGCGCAACCAGCGGCTGCTCATGGGCTTCCACCTTGACCAGCCCGATGGCACCCGTATTGATATCTATGGCGGCGGCCACACCACCCGCCGGTGGAACAACTGGACCTACTACCTGCGCGATCAAACGAGAGGGGACCAGACCGAACTGGTGGACAGCAGGGTCTTCCTGGGCGGCAAAGGCACGCGGTCATGGGTGCGGCAGGCCGGGGACCTGGAGTGGGTCCACACCCTGGGCGCCGAGGCCCGGTTCGATCATGTGGGCGAGGTCGGTTCGTACGCCACCCAGGACCGGTTCCGGGTGGGCCCGGCCCTCCTGTCGGCCAAGGCCGAGCTCATGCACGGGGCGGTCTTCGGCCGCAGCGCCCTGCGCTGGGCCCCGGGCTGGGAGGCCTTCCTGGGCCTGAGGCTGGACGCCCAGGTCAACCGCGTCACCCACGCCACGGGCGACTGGGATCCGCAACTCCGCAACCTGGTGCTGGGCAGCCCCAAGGCCGGCCTGTCGTACTCCCCCGCGGAGGGGACGGTCTTCGCCCTGAACGCGGGCCAGGGCTTCCGCCTGGGCGACGCCTTCCGGGAGAACCAGCCCATGGTCCGTGCCCGCAGCGTCGAGCTGAGCGCCCAGACCCGGCCCCTGGGGCCCTGGACGACGAGCTTCACCGGGTGGCGCCTGGACCTGGAGTCCGCGTCCCTCTTCGAACCCGGGCTGAACGCCTGCACGGGCCAGGGGCCCGCCCGGCACCACGGGCTCGAGTTCTACAACGAGGTCAAGGGAGGGCCCTGGAAGTTCGAAGCGGCCCTCGGCTGGAGCCGGGCCGTGTTCAAGGACCTCCCCGCCGGCCAGGACCGGGTGCCGGGGTCCATGCCCTTCACGGGCTACGTGGGCGCAGGCTGGGAGCGGGGCGGCACCTCCCTGGGCGCGCGCCTGTGGCGCACCGGCGTCCGGCCCCTGACGGGCGACAACGCCCAGACCGCGCGCCGCCAGGACGAACTGGAACTGCGCTTCCAGCAGGACTGGTCCAGGTGGTCGGTGGCTGTGGAAGTGCTCAATGCCTTCAGCCTCAAGACCTACAACCGCGAGTACTTCTATCTGTCCCGCTTTCCGGATGAGCCGGCCCAGGGGGTCATGGGCCGGAACCTGAAGACTGCCGACCCCCAGGCCATTCGTCTGGAAGTGCGCCGGAGATTCTGAGCTGGACAAAGGGCCCCGACCTGTTATTCTAATGGACCGCGGGCGTATAACTCAGCGGTAGAGTGCTACCTTCACACGGTAGAAGTCCCAGGTTCGAACCCTGGTATGCCCACCACCGAATCACCATGGCCCCTGGGTTAAACCGGGGGCCATGCCCTTGGAAGTCAGAAAATAGCAATCAGGGATGCCACGAGGAGAGTCCATGCCCTTCATCAATGCGGTCCAGCTTCGGGTCGGAATGATCGTCAATTTCGAGAACGAGCTCTGCAGGGTGACCTTCGTGGAGCACCAGACCCCCGGCAACCTGCCGGCCCGCATCGCCACGAAGATGAAGCGCCTGAAGGATGGCGTGAACCGTGAGAACCGCTTCGGTTCCGCCGAGAAGGTGGACAAGGCCAGCCTCGAGCAGCACATGATGGAATTCCTCTACGAGGACGGCGGCAACATCGTGCTCATGAACGGCGAGACCTACGAGCAGATCGAGATCGCCAAGGACTTCATGGGCGAGGACGCGGCCTTCCTGCAGCCCAACATGCAGGTGGAAGTGGAATTCTACGAGGGGACGCCCCTGAGCATCACCCTGCCTCCCAGTGTCGTGCTCGAGATCGTGGAGACCGAGCCGGTCATGAAGAATGCCAATGCCACCGGCTCGTACAAGCCGGCCAAGCTGGAGAACGGCGTCACCGTCGGCGTGCCCCCCTACATCGAAGCGGGCGAAAAAATCCGCGTGAACACCGTGGACAAGACCTTCATGGAACGCGTGAAGTAGCAGCCCGCCAGACAGCGCCAAAGCCCCGGCTGCCGGGGCTTCGCTTTGTACGTGGAACCCCAGGGCGGCGGCCGGCATCTCAACGGGATGTGCCGTTCCCGGAGCCCCGCATGAAGGAAAATGGAATCTACATCCTGATGATCAGTGTCCATGGCCTGATCCGCGGCACCGCGCCGGAGCTGGGCCGGGATCCCGATACGGGCGGGCAGGTGCTGTACGTGCTGGAGCTGGCCCGGGCGTTGGCCCAGGACCCCGGCGTGGCCCAGGTGGACCTGCTCACCCGGCTGGTGGAGGATCCCGCCGTGCCCGCGGACTATGCGCAGCCCGTGGAGCCGCTCGGACCCGACGCCCGCATCATCCGGCTGCCCTTCGGTCCCCGGCGGTACATCCGCAAGGAACGGCTCTGGGATCACCTGGACCAGCTGGCGGACCGCTACCTCGTCTTCGCCCGGGGGCTGCCGCGGCTCCCCGACGTCATCCACAGCCACTACGGCGATGCGGGCCTGGTGGCCTTGCGCCTGTCGACCCTCCTGGGCATCCCCTTCCTCCACACCGCGCACTCGCTGGGCCGCTGCAAGCGTGAGCGCCTGCTCCAGGCGGGGGGACGGGAGGCCCTGCTGGAGAAGACCTTTCATTTCCAGCGCCGCATCCAGGCCGAGGAGGAGGTGCTGCGAGGCGCCGCCCGGGTGGTGGCCAGCACCCGCCAGGAAGTGACGGAGCAGTACGCCCTCTATGCCCACTTCGCCCCGGCGCGGGTGGCGGTCATCCCCCCCGGCACGGACCTGGGCCGCTTCACCCCGGGCGGGCGCCGGGCGGAGCCCGACCTGGCGGGGGCCGTGGACCGGTTCCTGGCCCATCCCCGCAAGCCCCTGCTCCTGTGCATCGGCCGTCCCGTGCCCTCCAAGAACCTCCTGGGCCTCCTGGAGGCCTTCGCCGAACCGGTTCTGCGCAACCAGGCCAACCTCCTCCTGGTCGCCGGCCACCGGGACGACATCCGGGACCTGGACGAGGAGGGGCGCCGCACCTGGGAAGAGCTCCTGCTCGCCCTGGACCGGCTGGATCTCTTCGGGGCCGTGGCCTTCCCCCGGACCCACCGGCCCGAGGACATCCCGGGCTTCTACCGCCTCGCGGCCCAGCGCCGGGGGCTCTACGTGAACCCCGCCACCTCCGAGAACTTCGGCCTGACCCTCATCGAAGCGGCGGCCACCGGGCTGCCGGTGGTGACCACCGACAGCGGCGGCCCGCGGGACATCGTCGCCAACTGCCGGAACGGCCGGGTGGTGCCCCCGGAGGACCCTCCCGCCCTGGCCGCCGCCCTCCGGGAAGCACTGGCCGATCCGGCCCGGTGGGCGGCCTGGTCCCGCAACGGCCTTCGGGGCGTGCGGGACACCTACACCTGGGCCGCCCATGTGGCGAAGTACGTGAAGCTCGTGCAGCGCATCCTCCGCCGGGGCCGCAAGGTCCTGCGCCGGGAGCGGGCCGGGCTGGCTCCGGGCACCTCCCCCTTCCTCCAGGCCAAGGCCGTCCTCATCTGCGACCTGGACGGCACCCTGCTGGGCGAGCCGGCCGCCCTGCGCGAGCTGCTGGCCTGGATCCGCGAACAGCGCGGGACCCTGGCCTTCGGCGTGGCCACCGGGCGCAAGCTCGACAACGCGCTGTGGGCCCTGAAGGAGGCCGGCGTGCCCATGCCCGACGTGGTCATCGGCGGCATCGGCACCGAGATCTACTACAGCTTCAGCCGCAGCCGCGACCCGGCCTGGGAGACCCACATCCGCCAGGGCTGGCGGCGGGAGGAGGTCGCGCACGCACTGGCCGCCATGCCCGGCCTGCGGCCCCAGGCCCGGCGGCGGCAGGGGCCCTACAAGCTCAGCTACACCGTCAAGCCCGGCCGGCTTCCGCCCCTGTCCTCCCTGGTGGAAGCCGTGCACAAGGCGGGGCTCAGGGCCAACCTGGTCTACTCCGGGTCCCGGCACCTGGACGTCCTGCCCCCGGGCGCCTCCAAGGGGCTCGCCGTGCGCTACCTGGCCTACACCTGGGGCATCCCCCTGGACCGCTTTCTCGTGGCCGGGGATTCGGGCAATGACCGGGACATGCTCCTGGGCGACATGCTGGGCATCGTGGTGGGCAACCACAGCCCGGAACTGGCGGCCCTGCGCGGCAGGTCCCGGGTGTACTTCGCGCGGAGCCCCTGCGCTGCGGGCATCCTCGAGGGCATCCGTCACTACGCCCTGCGCCGCCCGCTGCCGCTGCTGGTCACGCCTGGTCAGGAGGCTGCCGTTCCAGGTGGCGCAGGGACATTCTCGCCAGGCTGAGCTCGGCGCTCTCCAGGTAGATGCCCAGGTCCGCGCCCGAGAAGCGGGTGTCCACCAGGGAGAGCCGCACGACCCCGTTGACGGACAGCTCCACGTAGCCCCCCCAGCGGATCAGCCGGAGGGTGCAGCGGCGGTCCGGGCTGGGGGTGAAGTCCCCGGTCTGGAGGGTCTCGTAGATGTAGTTCTGGAAGACCCGCTCCAGGCGGTTGCCCCAGGCGCGGATCAAGGTCCGGCCCCGCTCGGCGTCCAGGGAGATGAAGTAGCCGTTGAGGAGGCCGTCCAGGTTGAACACCAGGCCGCAATCGCCCTGGCGCAGCGTCTGCCACTCCAGCTCCCACAGCCACGCGCCCTCGCCGGCCGGGGCCGTGAACAGCTCGAAGCCGCTGCGGCAGATGAAGCGCAGGTGTTCCCCGTCGCCCTCGACGCTGGCGGTGGGATTGGCCAGGCAGGGGCGGAACTCCGGCAGCCGCGCCACCCCCCGCACCTTCTCCTCCCAGCGGTGGCAGGAGCTCAGCTCCAGCTTGCCGTCCGCGCGCCGCCTCAGCTCCTTGGGGGGCGGCAGGCTCCGGGTGCCGCTCTCGACGTCGAGGCCGGCGATGAAGAAGTTGAAGACCAGGATGCGGTTGCCGTCGCGCATGGTGCGGGCGGCATAGTTGCCCCGGGGCAGGAGGAGGTTGTGGGCGAAGGCCCGGTATTCCCCCTGGAAGGTGTCGCACCACCAGTAGTGCACCTGCACGTCCTCCCGGATGGAGCCGATGAGGTAGCAGGTCCCCTCCAGTTCCACCAGGCAGGGGCATTCGATATCGTCGTACATCCTCGGGTAGAACAGGGGGGGCTCCAGGTGGTAGCCGTCCTCCGAGCGCCGCACCAGACCCACGCAGCCTCTGCGGCTCACCGGGCCGCCCAGGACCCGGGCGCAGAGGAGCAGCCAGTCCTGGTCCCGGTCCCGCCACAGGAAGGGGTCCCGGAAGGAGACCCAGCCCCGGTCCGAGTGGCCCGGGCCCTCGTAGTGGGCCCCCGTGGGCACGAGGGGCAGGTTCCCCTCGTTCTCCTTGCGCCAGACCATGAGATCCCGGGATACGGCCCGGCCGATGCGCTGGAAGTAGCCGTTCTCCGCCCGGTGCAGGCCCGTGTAGAACATCTCGTAGCGCTTGCGGGCCGCATGCCAGCTCACGTGCATGGTCCAGAGCTGGTCGTCGTCCCAGGAGCCCGGCTGCCCGGTGAAGATCGCGTTCCGGGCCCGCGTCCAGGTCATGCCGTCCCGGGAGACCGCATGGGCGATGTAGTCGTGGTTGGGCAGCACCAGGTGGAACAGGTGGAAGAACTGCCCTCTTTTGATGACGTCAATATCCCCTATTTCCCATTCCCGGAAGCCGCGCGACGTGTACATGCTGGGCCCTTCCTGCGCACTGCGACGCGCTGTGCCTTTGGATTCCCCCCGCGGCCGGGTGTTCCCGGCAAGGGGAAAGGTTGGCTGCGCAGATGGATGGCTCCCGGAAGCCCCCGTTTGGCCTGGGCGGTCTGCTCAGGTGCGTGCATGCTGATTCACCCGGGACCCGGTTGTGTGATACAAATCACTGTGCGTTGGGGTGCCCATGGGTCAGGCAGTGGTTAATTTGAGGCGGATCGATTACCTGGCGGGGCTTCCGGCGGCGGAGGCCGAGGAGCTGGCCCTGGTCAGCGAACTGCGGCGCTACCCGGACGGGGCGCCGGTCTTCAACCAGGGCGAGAACATCGCCGGCGTCTTCGTGGTGGTCACCGGGGCCCTCAAGGTGTTCCGCACCGACGGCCGGGGCAAGGTGCAGGTCATCGACATCCTCCAGCCCGGCACCTGCGTGGGCGAGGTGCAGGTCTTCGACGGCGGCGTGGCCGCCAGCGGGGCCGAGGCCCACGGTGACACCGAGTGCTGGCTCATCCCCGCCGGCGCCCTGCGGCTCATGGCCACCAAGAACAACGCCGTGGCCATGTGCATGATCCAGCACTTCGCCGGCAAGGTCCGCCACCTCATCTCCCTGGTGGAGACCCTCAGCCTCCACAGCGTCCCCGAGCGGGTGGGCCAGCTGATCCTGGAATACCAGGGCCGCAACCCCGGCCGGGCCCTGGTGGAATTCAAGGAGACCCAGGAGGATCTGGCCCAGTGCATCGGCGCCAGCCGCGAGGCCTTCAGCCGGGCCCTGAGGCTGCTGGCGGACCTGGGGCTGATCCAGAGCACCTTCCCGGTGGTGCGGATCCTGGATATCCAGAAGCTGCAGCGGTACGCGCGGGGCTAAGGTTTTCTCCGCAAGCACGAGCCGACTCCCCCTTGCTGGGCTCTCGCTGGAGGCTATCATTATGCTAGCGCCGGTTCCTGGCCCCGGGCGAGGCCTTGGGCGCCCAGGTGGGGATCCAGGCTCTGGCTCCCGTGCGCATCCTGCCCAATGAGGGCTATCAACCCCGCGCCCTGGCGCTGGCCCTTGGGCGATGTTTCTACGACTGTCTCTACCTTGCCATCGCCGAGGCCGAGGGAGGAATCTTCGTGACCGCTGATGAGCGGCTCGTGGACTCCCTGGCGGGCACCGCCCTGGAACCGTGGGTTCACTGGCTCGGCGCGGGTGAAGTGCCGGAACCTTAGCGGGGCATCCCCGTTCCCCAGAAGTTATCCTCCATCCACCGAGAAATATCACGACCCGTGATGGCCTTCACCAGGTCGGGGACATCCTGGGTGATGGAGGGCGGATACCAGGCGAAGCGCTTCTGGTAGCCCCGGAGGAAGGCATAGAAGGCCGTGTCCCCCAGGTCCCGGTGCAGGCAGGCCAGGAGGTAGGCGCCCTTGTTGTAGAGGAGCGCATGGTGATACCTGGCCTTGACCCGATCGCGGTCCAGAAAACCTGGCTGCAGGAACTGGACGGTGGAGATGGTGCCGTGGGGCGCGGCGGTCGCCGCGCTGGCCTTCCAGTCGGCCACGATGTCGTCGTAGACGCCGGGACCCTTCTTCTTCATGGCCCGGATGGCCAGGGCTGAGGTGTATTCGGCGAAGGACTCGGACAGCCAGTTGTCGGCCTGGCTGAAGGGCTTGACGCGGTGGCCCCAGTACTGGTGGGCCAGCTCGTGGGCCACCAGGCGGTTGCCCCAGCCGCCCACGGCGCCGTACCCGGCCACGATGCGCGTGGATAGATCCTCCATGGGGTTGAAGGCTTCCTTCGTGAGCCAGATCATGCCGGCGGGGGACTGGCCGAAGCCCAGGGAGGGGACTTCCACCAGGTTGATCTCGTCGAAGGGCACCCCGCCCAGGATGGTGTCGTAGAACTCCAGGATGCTGTGGGTGGTTTTCAGCAGCTGCTCGGCGCTCTTGGGGATGCCGGAGTAGCACCAGGCCCGGACCGTGCGGTTGTTCCTCACCACCTCCATGGACTCGTACTTGCCCGCGGCCACGGAGAACCAGAGGGTCGGCTTGTCGAGAGCCGCCTCCAGGACGTTCCGGGTCTCCGTGCTGGACCGGGCCACGGTCCGGGCCGAGGCGATGGGCACGAAGGGCTTGTCCACCGCCACCTTCACCTTGACGGTGTAGCTCTGGCCGGCCAGTTCGGGTTCGGGGAACCAGTGGCTCCCCGGCGTCAGGCGCCAGTAGCCGTAGGACCCCTGGCTCTCGTTGTCCAGGAAGTCGCCGTCGATCTCGAAGGCAAGCTTGAAGGTCTCCCCGTTGTGGGCCGTGCGGCCCAGATCCACCAGGAGGTAGGCGCCGTGGACATCGAAGCGCAGGTCCTTGCCGTCGCCGTTGCGCACATGGTGGACCACCGTCTTCGCAAGGGCCCTGTCCCCTGAGCCGGTGGTGCGGCGCAGGTGGGTGAAGTGGAAGACGAGGCAGCGCAGGGAGGGACGGATCACCTGGAGGGTCTCGGTCACCTTCATGGTGGCGGCCGTGCCCTGGGAGGCCACCAGGTCCAGGTCGAGGTGGGCGAGGCGGAAATCCGGGTCGGGGGGCGCGGTCCTGGCCCAGCCCAGCGCGTTGGAGGCCAGCACGATGGTGGGCACGGACCCGCGGGCCACCGAGGGCCGCTGGATGAAGAGGGACTCGACCTTGGCGAAGGCGGGGTCGGAGGTGTATACGAAGCGCTCGGTCGCGCCCACCAGCTCGGCGGTGACCAGCGGTTCCGTCAGCGCGTTCAGGCGCCGGTAGGCCAGGAGCTGGCCCACCGGAGGTCGGCGCAGCACGTCCGGCGCCCGCACCCAACCGAGCTGCTCCCGCTCCTCGAAGACCGCGGCAAGGGCCGCATGGTCCCTGGCCAGGGAGGGCAGCTCCGGTTCCGCGAGCTGCGGGAGCTCCCGGCCGGCGAACCAGAACACCGCTTCGGTGACCGGTTCGCCCAGCGCCAGGGCATCGCCTTCGGGCCGGGCCGCGAGCCCGGTGTTCTCGCTCAGGTTGAACAGGAGGGTCGGCCGCATCACCGGATCCTTCGCCAGGAAGCGGAAGGAGCCCTTGCCCTTCACGTACACCCCGGCGGGAGCGCCCCCCACGAGCAGGTACGCGGCCTGCCCTTCCTCGAAGTGGACCGTCATGGCGCCCGAGGCCACCGTCCAGTCCTTCACGGAGGAAGCGTGGTCGGCCAGGGCGACCCCCGGAATCAGGGCCTCCGGCCCAGCGCCCCGGACGGGTGGATTCGCCAGGATCAGGCCGGCGAGACAGAGGATGGCTACCCAGTTCAGACTCACGGTACGACCTCCCGAGGCAGGGGACAGGGCCAACCCCAGGCCGCCCGGTCTTGTCGCCGGGCGGTCCTGAAGGTGAGCGCTGTCGTAGTGCCTAGAAGTCGTACAGGGTGGATGGTGGGCCTACTCGGCCGCGACGGTCTCGCCCATCAGCTGGTTGTGCATGGCCTCGGCCGCGCGGCGGCCCTGGCCCATGGCCAGGATCACGGTGGCGCCGCCGGTGATGACGTCGCCGCCGGCGAAGACGCCGGCCACCGAGGTCTCGCCGGACTTCTGGTCAACCATCACGACGCCGCCCTTGAGGGTGGTGAGGCGCTTTTCCGTCTGGGCGATGAGCGGGTTCACCGAGAAGCCGAGGGCCACCACCAGGGTGTCGCAGGGCAGGATGATCTTCTCGGCGGTGGCGCGCACGCCACGGCGGCCGTCGGGTCCCGGCTCGGTGAGCTCCATGACGGCGCACTCGATGTGGGTGACCCAGCCCTGCTCGTTGCCGATGATGCGCAGGGGGTTGGTGAGGAAGTGGAAGTGGACGCCCTCCTCCTCGGTGTGCTCGAGCTCCTCCTTGCGGGCCGTGGATTCCTTGATGGTGCGGCGGTAGACGATCGATACGGACTCGGGACCCAGGCGCCTTGCGGCGCGGGCGGCGTCCATGGCGGTGTTGCCGCAGCCCACGATGACCACGTGCCTGCCCACCGTGACCGGCGTGCCGGATTCGGGGAACTGGTCGGCGCGCATGAGGTTGATGCGGGTGAGGAACTCGTTGGCGGTGTAGATGCCCTTGAAGTCCTCGCCGGGCACGCCCAGCATGCCGGGCAGGCCCGCGCCGGTGCCCATGAACACGGCGTCGTACTCGCTGCGGAGTTCGGCCAGGGTCATGCTGCGGCCGATGAGGGTGTTCAGGACGAACTTCACGCCCATGCGGCGCAGGGTGGCCACTTCCTTGTCCACGATCTCGTTGGGCAGGCGGAACTCGGGGATGCCGTAGAGCAGGACGCCTCCGGGGCGGTGCAGGGCGTCGAAGACCGTCACGTCGTGGCCCTTGCCGGCCAGTTCACCGGCCACGGTGAGACCCGCGGGACCCGCGCCCACCACCGCCACCTTCTTGCCCGTGGGGGCCGCCATGGGCGGCACCTCGGGTTCGGCGGCCAGCAGGGAATCGGCGGCGAAGCGCTCCAGGCGGCCGATGGCCACCGACTCGCCCTTGATGCCCACGACGCACTTGGCCTCGCACTGCTTCTCCTGGGGGCAGACCCGGCCGCACACGGCGGGCAGGCTCGAGGCCTGCTTGAGGATGCGCCCGGCCTCCAGGTGGTTGCCGGCTTCGATCTGCTTGACGAAGGCCGGGATGTTGATGCTCACGGGGCAGCCTTCGATGCACTTGGGCACCTTGCAGTCCAGGCAGCGGGCGGCTTCCAGCATGGCCTGCTCGGCGTTGAGCGCGAGGGTGACCTCCTGGAAGTTGGTGATGCGCACCGCGGGATCCTGGCAGGCCGCCACCTGGCGGGGGATCTTCATGCGCTGGGCGGGCTTGAGGGCGGGCAGGTCCAGGTGCTCCCAGTCCAGGTCGGCCACGGGGGCGATGTAGGGCTGGTCGGCGTCGGTGATGGGATGGTCGGCCATGCCCATGTTGCAGACGTGGCCCGTGGCCGCGCCCTCGTCCTCCTTGTACCAGCTCTGGCGCATGCGCAGCATCTGGAAGTCCACCTTGTGGCCGTCGAAGTCGGGTCCGTCGAAGCAGGCGAACTTCATCTCGCCGCCCACGGACACGCGGCAGCCGCCGCACATGCCGGTGCCGTCCACCATCAAGGCGTTCAGGCTCACCAGGGTGAAGATGCCCTTCTCGCGGGTGGCTTCGGCCACCGCCTGCATCATGGGCATGGGACCCACGGCCACGACCTCGGCCACGGCCTCGCGCTCCAGGATCTCCATCAGGGGCGTGGTGACGATGCCCTTGCGGCCCAGGGTGCCGTCGTCGGTGGTGATGATGAGCTCGTCGGAAGCCGCCGCCAGCTCCTCGGCCAGCAGCACGCGCTCGGCGCTGCGTCCGCCCAGGACCGTGATGACGCGCTGGCCTTTGGCCTTCAGGAACTGGGCGGCGGGCAGGATCGCCGCGCTGCCGTAGCCGCCGGCCACCAGCACCACCGTGCCCTCCTCGACCAGCTCCGTGGGCTGGCCCATGGGGCCGGCCACGGCGAAGAGCAGATCGCCTTCGTTGAGCTTGCCCATGGCCTTGGTGGTGGCGCCAACCTCCACCATGATGAAGCGGATCCAGCCCTTGCGGGCGTCGCCGTCGGCCAGGGTGAGGGGAATGCGCTCGCTCCGCTCGAAGGGGGCCACCATGAGGAACTGGCCGGGCTTGCGGCCCCGGGCGACCATGGGGGCCTGGACGATGAAGGACCAGGTCTCCGGGGCCAGCAGGCGCTTCTCCAGGATCCGGTAGCCGTCGACGTTCACGTCGTCGCTCATGTACAAGGACTTGCCCTGCAGGAGCGGCAGCATCACCTTCTCCTCGGTCTCGATGTGCTGACGGATGAGTTCCAGCAGGCGCTGGCCCTTCTCCCGGTAGGCTTCGGGATCCTTGACGGTACCGGTGTCGTTGCCCGCGAGCAGCTGGAGGGTGAGGTCCCACATCTCCCGGTGGTCGCCCAGGAGCTGGTCGCAGAGCGCCTCGGCGCCCACTTCCTCGAGCAGCGGCAGGATCTCGCGCTCCTCGGCCTCGTTGTGGGGCCGGAGCACTTCGTAGACCCAGCGCCCGCAGCGGTCCACCTGGGTCCAGTCCTGGCTGGCCAGGGCCTTCTCAAGGTCGGCCATCTTGCCCAGGGCGGACAGGTGCAGCAGGTGCCACTCCCCCATGCTGGTTTCGTCGTGGACGATGGATTGAGGAATTGAAGAGGTCATGGTCGGGCTCCCTGAACTGTTAAATATGCAATACCCCCGAAGGGAGGGATAGCCCCCACCTTCCAATGTGTCTCGGATCACTGATTATGATTTTAATCATGATTGGAGGTCGTACCGGAGGAAATTGAATACCTTCCGCTCGTGATTACGATTCCTAATCCAGTCATTGAATTAATCAATAATGCTGTTCCTGGGCGGGCACAGATTCTCGACCTCAAGGTCAAAAATAATTGAAAAATTTTTACCATGATGGTTATTATTTTTCATTCCGGAGGATCCCATGACCCGAACCGTCGTCATCGCCATCGGTGGCAACTCCCTCATCGCCGATGAATCCCACCAGTCGGTGGCCGATCAGTACGAGGCGGCCGCCACCACCTGCGTCCATATCGCCTCCATGCTCCAGGCCGAGGACCTGCGCCTGGTGGTCACCCACGGCAATGGTCCCCAGGTGGGATTCATCCTCCGCCGTTCGGAGCTGGCCGCCCCCGAACTGCACATGGTGCCCCTGGACTCCTGCGTGGCCGACACCCAGGGCGCCCTGGGCTACCACCTGCAGCGGGCCCTGCGCAACGAGTTCCACCGCCGGGGCGTCCAGCGCACCCCCGCCACCGTCGTGACCCAGGTCCTGGTGGACAAGGACGATCCAGCTTTCGCCAAGCCCAACAAGCCCATCGGCTCGTTCATGAGCGTGGAGCAGGCGGAAGTGCACCGGGCCAAGGACGGCTGGGACCTGGTGGAGGACGCCGGCCGCGGCTTCCGCCGCGTCGTGGCCTCCCCCAAACCCAAGGAGATTCTCGAGCTGGACGCCGTGAAGGCCCTCCTGGACGCCGGCTTCGTCGTCATCGCCGGGGGCGGGGGCGGCATCGCCGTGGTCGAGCGTCCGGACGGTTCCCTCACCGGGGCGTCGGCCGTCATCGACAAGGACCTGGCCTCCAGCCTGATGGCCCGTCAGCTGGGCGCCGAGCTGCTGATCATCTCCACCGCCGTGGAAAAGGTCTGCCTGGACTTCGGCAAACCGACCCAGCGGGCGCTGGCTTCGATGACGCTGGCCGAAGCGAAGCAGTACATCACCGAAGGCCACTTCAAGCCCGGCTCCATGCTGCCCAAGATCCAGGCCGTCGTGTCCTTCCTCGAAGGCGGCGGCAAGGAGGCCCTCATCACCGACCCCGCCCACCTCGCCCAGGCCCTCAAGGGCGAGACCGGCACCCGCATCGTCCCCTAGAAGTTTTTTCTTTTCTCCGACTCGACGCATGCGTCGAGTCGGAGAAAGGAAATCAGTTCGAGGCTTTCCGGTCAGCCTTCTTGCGGTCGTTCTCGGTGAGGATCCTTTTCCTCATGCGGATGTAGTTCGGGGTCACTTCCACCAGCTCGTCGTTCTCGATGTACTCCAGCGCCTGCTCCAGGGTGTGGTCCCGGGGCGGGGTGATGCGGGTGGCCTCGTCGGCTCCGGATGAACGCATGTTGCTCAGCTTCTTGACCTTGCCGATGTTCACGACCAGGTCGTTCTCCCGGGCGTGCTCGCCGACGATCATGCCCTCGTAGCACTTGGTGCCGGGGTGGACGAACATGACGCCCCGGTCCTCCAGGCTCATCATGGCGAAGCCGACAGCATCGCAGTTGTCCATGGAGATGAGCACGCCGTTCTTGCGGCGGGGCAGTTCGCCCTTGTAGGGTCCGTAGTGGCTGAAGAGGCTGTGGATGAGCCCCTCGCCGCGGGTGTCGGTCATGAACTCCGAGCGGTAGCCGATGAGGCCGCGGCTGGGGATCTTGAAGTGGAGGCGGATGCGGCCCAGCTCGTTGGCCATGTCCTGCATCTCGGCCTTGCGGGAACCCAGCTTCTCCATGACCACGCCCATGAACTCCTCGGGCACGTCGATGGTGATGTCCTCGTAGGGCTCGAGCTTCTCGCCGGTCTCGGGGTCGGTGTGGAGGATCACCTCGGGCCGGCTCACGCACAGCTCGAAGTTCTCCCGGCGCATGGTCTCGATGAGCACGGCCAGGTGCAGCTCGCCGCGGCCGGAGACCTTGAAGGAATCGGGGCTGTCGGTGTCCTCCATGCGCAGGGCGACGTTGTGCTGGAGCTCCTTGACCAGGCGCTCGCGGATGCGCCGGCTCTGGGTGTGCTTGCCGTCCTGGCCCGCGAAGGGGCCGTTGTTGACGACGAACATCATGGAGATGGTGGGCTCGTCGATGTCGACATACTCAAGGGCCATGGGGCTCTCGAGGCTGGCGACGGTCTCGCCCACGCGGATGTCGGGGATGCCGGCCAGGGCGATGATCTCCCCCGCCGAGGCGTTGGTGAGGTTCACCCGGGTGAGGCCCTCGAAGCCATAGAGCATGGAGACCTTCTGCGACTGGATGGCGCCGTCCCGCTTGATCAGGGCCACCTGCTCGCCCACCTTGATCTGCCCGTTGACGATGCGGCCGATGCCGATCTGGCCCACGAAGTCGTTGTAGTCCATGAGGGTCACCAGCATCTGCAGGGGAGCCTCGGGGTCGCCCTTGGGGGCCGGGCAGTGCTTGACGATGGCGTCGAACAGGGGATCCAGGCTGTCCGTGGGATCGTTGATGTCCATCATGGCGTAGCCCTGCTTGGCGCTGGCGAACACGCAGCAGAAGTCCAGCTGCTCCTCCGTGGCGCCCAGCTCGATGAGCAGCTCGAACACCGCGTCCTGGGTCCACAGGGGCCGCGCACCGGGCCGGTCCACCTTGTTGATCACCACGATGGGCCGGAGGCCCAGGGCCAGGGCCTTGCGGGTGACGAACTTGGTCTGGGGCATGGGGCCGTCGAAGGCGTCCACCACCAGCAGGACCGAGTCCACCATGCTGAGCACCCGCTCCACCTCGCCGCCGAAGTCGGCGTGGCCCGGGGTGTCCACGATGTTGAAGCGGTAGCCGCCCCAGTGCATCGCGGTGGTCTTGGCGAGGATGGTGATGCCCCGCTCCCGTTCCTGGTCGTTGCTGTCCATGGCCCGTTCCTGGACGCGCTGGTTGTCGCGGAACATGTGGGCGCCCTTGAACATGGCGTCCACGAGGGTGGTCTTCCCGTGGTCGACGTGGGCGATGATGGCGATGTTGCGGATCTTCTCGATGGCGGTCATTCGGGTCCTTGAAAGGATCGGTCAGCCGGGTGCAGTCCGGGCAGAACCTTAGATTTTAACAGGCAAGTGTCAATTCCCCCATCACGGATTTGAGAAGGAGGACTAAGATGGTGCCGATGCACCCAGTTGAACCAGGGAAAAACAAGGGGAGCGGTATATGCATATCAACGAATTGCTGACGACGATCGTTGATCTGGGCGGTTCGGACCTGCACCTCAAGGTGGGCAACTTCCCTATCGCCAGAGTCAAAGGGCGGCTGACCCCCCTGACCCAGTTCAAGAAGCTGGTCCAGGAGGACACCATCGCCATGGCCTATTCCATCATGGCCACGGACCGGCAGAAGGCGAAATTCAAGGAAAACCTGGACCTTGACCTCGCCTATTCGGTCCCGGCTCTCGGCCGGTTCCGGTGCAACATCTTCAACCAGCGGGGCACCGTGGGCATGGTCCTCCGGGTCATCCCCCGGCGCATCTTCTCGGTGGAGGACCTGATGCTTCCCCGGGCCCTCAACAAGATCTGCGAGGAGCAGCGGGGCCTCGTGCTGGTGACCGGCACCACGGGCTCGGGCAAGTCGACCACCCTGGCGGCCATGATCGACCTCATCAACGCCACCCGTAGCGAGCACATCCTCACCATCGAGGACCCCATCGAGTACCTCCATCGGGACAACCTCTCCATCATCAACCAGCGGGAGGTGGAGGCGGACTGCAAGTCCTTCGCCACGGCCCTGCGGGCCGCCCTCCGCCAGGACCCGGACGTGATCCTGGTCGGCGAGATGCGGGACTACGAAACCATCGAGACCGCCATCCACGCAGCGGAAACCGGTCACCTGGTGTTCTCCACCCTCCACACCCTGGACGCCTCGGAGACCATCAACCGCGTCATCTCCGTGTTCCCCCCCCACCACCAGAAGCAGATCCGCATCCAGCTGGCCAACGTGCTCCGGGCGGTGGTTTCCCAGCGCCTGGTGCCCCGCGCCGACGGGCAGGGCCGGGTGCCGGCCGTGGAGGTGCTCATCGCCACCGAGAGCGTGAGGGCGTGCATCGAGGACAAGGACAAGACCAAGGGCCTCAAGGACGTCATCGCCCAGGGCACGTCGATGTACGGCATGCAGACCTTCGACCAGAGCCTCTACTTCCTGCTGCAGGAAGGCCTGATCACCGTCGAGGAGGCCCTCAAGCGCGCCACCAACGTCGGCGAGTTCAAGCTGCGCCTGGAAGGCATCGCCTCCACCAGCGACCTGTCCCGGTCCAACATGGACCGCGGGATGTCCATCAACACCCAGGGCGGCCGGGAACTGGGTGGCGCGCCCATGGCCCCCAGGCCCGCCCCGGCCCAGAACAAGCCGGAGCCCCCCCCGCCCGAGGTCAAGATCTCGCTCGCGCGGTAGTCCGTACAGGAAGGACGGGAGTCCCCAGCCTGCGCCAGGTGCGGCGCAGGCTGGTGCGCGCTCCTTTCCTCATCTGCTGGATATGTGATTTGGAGCATAAAACTACCGCCGCGAAACCGGAAATTTCAATATCATTAAAGCTCCCCAACGAGAGCACCACCGTGCCGTTTTCGAACTGTCGAACCCCGCAGCTCGGGTCTTCCCGGTTGGCATGGCTGGGATCTTGTAATATAAGTATAATTATATGTTGAATTACATCAAAACCCACGCCTTGCATTCCTCCGACCGGACTTTCCGGTCGGCTCTGATCGGCCTGGTCCTGGTCGTGGACCTTCTGGTGATGCACCTGTTCGCCCTCCACCTGATCCAGATGCGGCGGACCCTGGGGGATCGGGCCAAGGCGGCCCGGGAGAACCTCGTGCAGGTGCTGGCGTCGGACCTGGAGGGCCTGCTGCGGGAGATCGACCTTAACCTGGACTGGGTTCGGGAGGAGGTGGAGCGGGGTCCCGGCGCCTCGGGCCCCGACCTGGATGTCTTCATCGACCGGCGCCTGCTCCATGCCCCCTACCTGGACAGCATCCGGACCACGACCGCGGCAGGGGTCCTGGACCACGGTACGGCCGTCGTGCAGTCCCCCCGCACCTCGGTGGCCGATCGGGACCACTTCCAGGCGCTCCGGGAACGCGGCGTCGACCGCCTTTTCATCGGCGGCCCCGTGCTGGCGCGGATCTCGGGGCAGTGGGAGATCGTCTTCAGCAAGCGCCTGCAGAAGCCCGGCGGGGACTTCGCCGGCGTGGTCCTGGGCCACGTGCACCTGGAGCGGCTGGAACGCATGCTGTCCCTCCGGGACATCGGGCCCCATGGCCGCCTGGTCATCCTCGGCTCCGGACTCCGGACCCTCGCCCTCTATCCGGCGCCCGCGCGGGAGCGTCCTGACCAGCTGGAGATCAGTCCTGAGCTGAGGGACCAGATCCTGGCCAGCTGGCGGGAAGGGACCTCCGCTCCGGCGGTGGACGCGGACGGCCTGGAGCGCACCTCCTCCTTCCGCAGGCTCGCCGGCTACCCGCTGGTGGTCCTCGCCAGCGCGGCCACCGCGGACCACCTGGGACTCTGGCGCAAGGAGGTGCTGCAGGCCGGGGTCGCCCTCACCCTCATCCTGCTCCTGACCAGCATTTCCGCCGTGCTGCTGCTGAGGTTCTGGGAGAGGAGGCGCCAGGACCAGGAGCGCACGGTCATGGAAGGTGCCCGGGACGCCCTCTTCAAGATCTCGGAAGCCACCTACGCCGAGCCGTCGCTCCAGTCCCTCTTCGGGCGGATCCATGAGATCGTAGCCGGGCTCCTGCCCGCCAGGAACTTCTATGTGGCCGTCCTCGACCCGGCCACCGGCACCGTTGCCTTCCCCTATTTCGTGGACGAGGTGGATGAGCCCCCGGCGCCGCGGAGCCAGGGCAACAGCCTCACGGACCTGGTGCTGCGCACGGGCAGGCCGCACCTCCTGACCCCGGTCAAGCTGGAGCGCCTGTGCGCCGAAGGCACGGTCCGGATCCACGGCATCAAGCCCATCGACTGGCTCGGCGTCCCCCTGAAGACCCCTGAAGGCACCTTCGGCGTCCTGGCGGTGCAGTCCTACACGGGCGACCTCCGCTATACGGAACGGGACGTGGACCTGCTCCAGTTCGTCTCGACCCAGATCGCCACCAGCATCCACCGCAAGAAGATCGAGGAGGAGCGCGCCCAGCTCCAGGTCCAGCTCCAGCATGCCCAGAAGATGCAGAGCCTTGGGAGCCTGGCGGGCGGGATCGCCCACGATATGAACAACGTACTGGGGGCCATCCTGCTCCTGGCTTCCAGCAACCTGGAAGCCCAGTCTCCCGCCCATCCGGCCTTCGCCACCATCGCCAAGGCGGCCATCCGGGGCGGGAAGATGGTCAAGAGCCTCCTGGCCTTCGCCCGCAAGAGCCCCCTGCAGGAGCGGGAACTGGACCTCAACGCCCTCCTGCGGGAGGAGGCCCGCCTGCTGGAGCACACCACCCTGGCCCGCATCCACCTGGTCATGGACCTGGAGCCCGGCCTGCGGACCCTCCAGGGGGACGGCAGCGCCCTGGCCAACACGTTCATGAATCTGTGCATCAACGCCGTGGACGCCATGCCCGGGGCCGGCACCCTCACGATCCGGACCCGCAACCTGGGCGAGGACCGGATCGAAGTCCGGGTGGAGGACACCGGGACCGGCATGGCCCCGCAGGTCCTGGAGCGGGCCCTGGAGCCCTTCTTCACCACGAAGGAGATGGGGAAGGGGACGGGACTGGGGCTGGCCATGGCCTACAGCACCGTCAAGGCCCACCAGGGCCAGCTGGAGCTCGAGAGCGAGCCCGGCCGCGGCACCCGGGTCCGCATGACCTTCCCGGCCAGCCCTGCGCCCGCCGCCGACCCGGACGGGGCCGGCCGGCCGTCGCCGAGAGCCCCTAGACGGGCCATGGACATCCTCCTGGTGGACGATGACGAGCTGATCCAGAGCTCCATCCCCCCGAGCCTCGAAGGGCAGGGGCACCGTGTCGTCTCCGCCTGGAGCGGCGAGGAGGCCATCGAGGCGATCAGGACCGGCCTCCATCCCGACCTCGTGGTCCTCGACCTGGGCATGCCCGGGCTCGGCGGAGCCGGAACCCTCCGGCACCTGAGGGAGTTGCGCCCCGCAGTGCCCGTGCTCCTGGCCACCGGGCTGACCGACCCTGCGGCCCTGGAGCTGACCGCGTCCTACCCGGGGGTGGCCCTGCTGGCCAAGCCCTTCACCCTGGACGATCTGCTCCGGCAGCTGGAGCAGGTCGTCCACTGAGGGCGCAGGGCTACTCCTCCGCGGGCTTGGAAGCCGAGCCCCCCTCCAGGGGGAGGCTCACCCGGAAGGTGGCGCCACCCTGGGGGCGGTTGCTGGCCTGGATCTTGCCGCCGTGGGCGTCCATGACGGCCTTGCAGATGGCCAGACCCAGGCCGGCGCCCAGACGGGAGTCGCCCACCTGGAAGCGCACGAGCTTGTCGAAGATCCGCTCCTCCTCGCCCTCGGGGAGGCTGGGGCCGTGGTTGGTGATGGACACGGTGAGGGAACGCCCGGTGGCCCAGCCCTTGATCTCGATGGGCTCCTCGGGGGGGGAGTAGCGGTGGGCGTTCTCCAGGATGTTGACGAGCACCTCTTCCATGAGCTCCGGATCCGCCATGGCGAGGGGAAGGTTGGGCGGCAGCTCCACCTTGACCGTGCGGGCGCCCAGCACGGGGCGCAGGAAGGCCAGGGCCGAGGCGACCAGGGTCTCCGCGGAGACCCACTGCCGACTCAGCTCGGAACTGGCCTCCAGGCGGGTGGCGTTCAGCAGGTTGGTGACCAGCCGGTGGAGCTGGTGGCCCTCCTCGCGGATGACGGCGGCCAGCTGGTGGCGCGCTTCGGGTGAGAGGGACGGATCCTCCAGCAGCGCCCCCGCGGCCCCGGTTATCGTCGCAAGGGGCGTGCGGAGATCCAGGGAGACCGAGGAGAGCAGGGCGCTGCGCACCTGTTCCCGGTCCACCTGGCGCTGGGCCGCGAGGTTCTTCTCGGAGAGCAGGGTGCGCTCCAGGGCCAGGGCGGTCTGGTTGGCGAAGGCCTCCATGAGGTGCCTCTGGTCCGGTTCCATGTTCCGGGCGCCGTCCAGGGGCTGGATGCCCATGACCCCGATGAGGCCGTGGGAGCCCTTCAGGGGCAGGTACAGGGCCCGGGCGCCGGGGAGGGTGTCGGTGCCCAGCCCCGCGGATTCGTGGTGGTCGTAGACCCACTGGGCCACGCCCAGCTCATCCTCGCCCAGGGGGCCGCTCTTGGGATCCTGCCGGGCCGTGAGCCTGCCCCCGGGCCCGGGCAGGGAGATGGAGACGCTGGACTGGAAATGATCCGCCAGGATCCGCATGGCGGCGTCCATCATCGCCTCCGACCCGTAGGTGCGGATCAGCTCGCCGCTGAGCCGGAACAGGGCGCGCAGGCGCTGCTCCCGGGTGCGGGCCAGGCGCATCTGGGCCCGGATGCGCTCGGTGAGGTTGCCGATGACCAGGCCCACGATGAGCATCACCAGGAAGGTGCCCACGTGCTTCAGGCCGGCGAAGGTGTACCTCGGCTGCACGAAGAAGAAGTCCAGCAGGACCACGCTGAGCCCCGAGGCGAGCAGGGAGGGCGCCCGGCCGAAGCGGGTGGCCACCACCAGGATGCCCAGCATGTAGAGCATGGCGTAGTCCGCCAGCTCCAGGTGCCGGCCCAGGGCGAAGCACAGGAGGGTGGTCAGGCCCACGGTGGCCGCGGCATAGAGGAAGTGGGCGGGGGCCGGCCCCTGGCCCAGGGGGAGCTTGCCCCGCTTGCCCTTGGCGGTCTCCGTGGCATCCCCGGGGATGACCTGGATGTCGATGGAGGTGGTGCGGCGCACCAGCTCGTCCACCAAGGACCTGGAGGGGAACTGCCGCCACCGGGAATACGAGGGCTTGCCGATCAGGATGCGGGTGACGTTGTTGGTGAGGGCGAACTCCATGATGTCCTCGCCCGTGGACAGGTCGCCCTGGAGGACTGTGGTCTCCGCGCCAAGCCGCTCGGCCAGCCGAAGGTGCTCCTCCAGGTGGGCCCGCTCCTCCTGGGAATAGCGGATGTGCTTGCTGGTCTCCACGTAGACGGCCATCCACGGGGCGCCCAGGAATTCCGCCATGCGCCGGCCGGCGCGGATGAGCCCGGCCGACCGCGGCTTGGAGTTGATGCACACCAGGATCCGCTCCCCGGCGGCCCAGGTCTTGCCCTTGATGCCCTCGGCCTGCATGTAGCGGCGCATGTCCGCGTCCACGTGCTGGGCCGTGCGGCGCAGGGCCAGTTCCCGCAGCGCCAGCAGGTTCCCCTTGCGGAAGAAGCGCTCCACCGCGTGCTGGGCCTGCTCGGGGACGTAGACCTTGCCTTCCTTGAGGCGCTCCAGGAGCTCCTCGGGCGGAAGGTCCACCAGCTCGATCTGGTCGGCGCGGTTGAGGATGGTATCGGGGATGCTCTCCCGCACGATGACCCCGGTGATCTGGGCCACGGTGTCCTTGAGGCTCTCCAGATGCTGCACGTTGACCGTCGTGTAGACGTCGATGCCTGCGTCCAGGAGGTCCCAGACGTCCTGCCAGCGCTTGACGTGGGTGGCGCCCTGGACGTTGGTGTGGGCCAGCTCGTCCATGAGGATGAGGGCGGGCTTGCGCTGGAGGGCCGCCTCCAGGTCGAATTCCTCCAGCTGCACCCCCCGGTAGGGCAGCTGCTTTTTCGGCAGGTAGACGAGGCCGTCAGTGAGGGCCTTGGTTTCAACCCGGCCGTGGGTCTCCACGACCCCGGCCACCACGTCGAGCCCCTCCTTGATGCGTTCCTGCGCATCCTGGAGCATGGCGAAGGTCTTGCCGACGCCGGGGGCCATGCCGAAGAAGATCTTCAGCCGTGCCCGCCGTTCGCGGGCCTCTTCTTCGATGACGTTCTTCAGCAGGGCATCAGGGTCGGGTCGTTTGGGTTCCACTGGAAAAGGTTACTACGCCTGATGGTAGATTTCCGCACCTGTGGCCTCGAATTCCTTGGCCTTCTCCTCCATGCCCGCCGCCAGGGCCTCCTCTTCGGCCAGACCGTGGCTCTTGGCGTAGTCCCGGACATCCTGCGTGATTTTCATCGAGCAGAAGTGCGGCCCGCACATGGAGCAGAAATGGGCGGCCTTGGCGCCCTCGGCGGGGAGGGTCTCGTCGTGGAACTCCCGGGCGGTGTCGGGATCCATGGCCAGGTTGAACTGGTCCTCCCAGCGGAACTCGAACCGGGCCTTGGACATGGTGTCGTCCCAGATGCGGGCGCCGGGGTGGCCCTTGGCCAGGTCCGCGGCGTGGGCGGCGATCTTGTAGGCGATGACGCCGTCCTTCACGTCCTTCTTGTTGGGCAGGCCCAGATGCTCCTTGGGCGTGACGTAGCAAAGCATGGCGGTGCCGTACCACCCGATCATGGCCGCGCCGATGGCGGAGGTGATGTGGTCGTAGCCGGGCGCCACGTCGGTGGTGAGGGGCCCCAGGGTGTAGAAGGGGGCCTCGCCGCACACGGCCAGCTGGCGGTCCATGTTCTCCTTGATGAGGTGCATGGGCACGTGCCCGGGGCCCTCGATGATGGTCTGGACGTCATGCTTCCAGGCGATCTTCGTGAGCTCGCCCAGGGTGTCGAGCTCGGCGAACTGGGCCTCGTCGTTGGCGTCGGCGTTGGAGCCGGGCCGCAGTCCGTCCCCCAGGGAGAAGGCCACGTCGTAGGCCTTCATGATGTCGCAGATGTCCTCGAAGTGCGTGTAGAGGAAGTTCTCCCGGTGGTGCGAGAGGCACCACTTCGCCAGGATCGAGCCGCCCCGGCTGACGATGCCCGTGGTCCGCCTGGCGGTCATGGGAACGTAGGCCAGGCGTACGCCGGCGTGGATGGTGAAGTAGTCCACGCCCTGCTCGGCCTGCTCGATGAGGGTGTCCCGGAAGATCTCCCAGGTGAGGTCCTCGGCCTTGCCGTCCACCTTCTCCAGGGCCTGGTAGATGGGCACGGTGCCGATGGGCACGGGGGAGTTGCGCAGGATCCACTCCCGGGTCTCGTGGATGTTGGCCCCGGTGGAGAGGTCCATGACGGTGTCGGCGCCCCAGCGGATGGACCAGGCCATCTTCTCGACCTCTTCCTGGATGGAGGAGGCCACGGCGGAGTTGCCGATGTTGGCGTTGATCTTCACCAGGAAGGCGCGCCCGATGATCATGGGCTCGGTTTCCGGGTGGTTGATGTTGCAGGGGATCACGGCCCGGCCGCGGGCCACCTCCTGCCGGACGAACTCGGGGGTGATGTGGCTCTTGATGCCCGCGGCCTCGCGCCCCATGTTCTCCCGGATGGCGATGTACTCCATCTCGGGGGTGATGACGCCCTTGCGGGCGTAGTGCATCTGGGAGACGTTCGCGCCGGCCCGGGCCCGCAGGGGCTTGCGGTCCGCGTGGAAGCGGATGGCGTCGAGCGCGGCGTCCCGCTCCCGGAGCTTGCGGTAGAGGCTGGTGGCGCCCCGCAGCTCCTCGGTGTCGCCCCGCTCCTGGATCCAGGCGCTCCGCATGGGCTTGAGGCCCAGGGCCAGGTCGATGGCCACCCGGGTGTCCGTGTAGGGGCCGGTGGTATCGTAGAGATCCATGGGCGCGTTGGGGGTCAGGGTGCCGTCGAAATCCCGGGTCGGGTGCAGGGAGATCCGGCGCAGGGGGACCTGGAGGTCCGGCCGGGAACCTTCAATGTAGATTTTTTCCGAAGCCGGGAAGGGCTGGAGGCATTTTTCAAGGATGGAGCCCACGATGGGGTCCGGGGCGGGAATGGTTGACATGGTGACTCCGGCATAAGGGCGGGTTGTGATCCTCAAGGGAGTGTAGCGCGCCCGGGACGAAATTCGCCTGGGGGGATTCCTGAGGGTGTTTGCTATGGTGGACGATGACGTATTGGGTCAACATCGTTCAATCCATGGGGCATACATGTCCGAGACCAACCCGCCCAGCCAACCCCGCACCCCCGCGATTCCCGATCAGCTCATCCAGATCGCCCACGAGCAGGAGGGCGGCGCCGAACGGGTGATCTCCCAGATGGAAGTCGTCCAGAACAGCTTCGAGGAGATCCAGGCGCTGGCCCGGGACTGCCAGGACATCCTCGTCAGGCTCGTCCCCCCCTCCGACGACCTCAAGAACCTCATCGACAAGATGGAGAGCATCGCCCTCCACGCCGACAACGGCACCTACAACATCCAGGGCGTCTACGACCTGTTCCAGTACCAGGACATCGTCCGCCAGAAGCTGGAGAAGGTGGGCCACCGCCTGATTGATGTCTCCGAGTACATCCTGAAGAACCTGCAGCCCATGGCCGACACCATCAATTCCGCCTCCTCCGGGCGGGACATCCTGGAGCGCCATATCCAGAACGCGGACGAGATCAAGCCCGAAGCGGACGCCATCATCGCCGAGTTCTTCAAGAAGCTGAAAGCGGGCAAGTAGCTTCGCAGGCCGGTCCTCGGGTATCGTGGAGAGGACAGTTCCGGAGACCGGCGAATGGTTCTAGCTCGATACGTGTGCATCTTCCTGATCGGCTTCGGCAGTCTTGGCGCGCAGAACCTACCCGTCGACCCGGTCATGAAGGCGCGTGCCGAACGGGCCCAGAGCCAGGGGGTCGCCGAGGGCGACCTGCCCCCCGTGCCCCGGGGCATCGTGGAACCTCCCCCGCTCCCTCCCCCGGAAACCCACCTGAAGGACACACGGGGGGGCGGCCGGGTCGCCAAGGCCAAGGGCCACGCCAAGGGCGCGCGGTCCTCCAAGGCCGCCAAGGCCGGCAAGACTTCCAAGAGCACGAAGACCGCCAAGGGCGCCAACGCCGCCCCGGGAAAACATCCGGCCAAGGGTGGCCGCAAATCCAGCAAGAGGGTGAAGGCTTGAGAATAGCTGTTTTGACTTCAGGGGGAGACTCACCGGGCATGAACGCGGCCATAAGGGCGGTGGTGCGGCAGGCCGACGCGTTGAACATCAATGTCTACGGTGTCTACCGCGGCTTCCAGGGCCTCGTGGAGCAGGACTGGCGGCCCCTGACCTCCCGCAACTGCGCCAACATCCTGCAGCGGGGCGGCACCATCCTCAACACCGCCCGCTGCGAGGCCTGGCACCTGCCCGCCGTGCGCGCCAAGGCCGCCCAGGACCTGCGGGACGCCGGCGTGGACGGCCTGGTGGTCATCGGCGGCGACGGCAGCTTCACCGGCGCCGAGCTGCTCAACCGCGAGCATGCCATCCCCTGCGCGGGCATCCCGGGCACCATCGACAACGACCTGCCCGGCACCGACCGGACCCTGGGCTTCGACACGGCCCTGAATACGGCCGTTCAGGCCATCGACCGGATTCGCGATACCGCCAGCGCCCACGAGCGGATCTTCCTGGTGGAGGTCATGGGCCGCCGGTCGGGCATGATCGCCGTGAACACAGCCATCGCCTGCGGGGCCGAGGCCGTGCTCTACCCGGAGTCCGAGGGCGAGGGCTACGAGGCGCTCGTCAACCAGCTGAAGGGCGGCTGGGAGCGGGGCAAGCGCAGCAGCATTGTGGTGGTGGCCGAGGGCGGCTCCTCGGGCGGCGCCTACCAGATCAGCGAGCGGCTCAAGGCGGAGTACAACCTGGATCTCCGCGTGGTGGTCCTGGGCCACATCCAGCGCGGGGGCAGCCCCACCGCCCTGGACCGGATCTGGGGCAGCATGTGGGGCGCCGAGGCGGTGAAACGTCTGGCCGCGGGCGAGTCGTCCTTCTATCTTGGTTCCCAGGAGGGGCGGCTCGTGACCATCCCCTTCGCCCGAATTCATGACAAGAAGCCCGGCCCACCCCGGGAACTGGCTGCCCTCGCGGGCATCCTGGCGCGCTAGACTCCAGCGAAGGCGAGACATGGATAAAGCTAAGAAGACCCCCCGCAAAGTAGCCGTGGTCATGGCCGGGGGTCGCGGCACCCGCTTCTGGCCCCGCTCCCGGAGCAGCCGGCCCAAGCAGTTCCTGGCCATGGTCGGGGAGGAGACCCTCCTCAACGCCACCGTCAGCCGCCTGGGACCCTCCTTCCGGAGCGAGGACATCTACATCGTCACCACCGAGGAGCTGGCCGCCGAGACCCGCCGGATGCTGCCCGGGCTGCCTCCCGGCAACGTCCTGGTGGAGCCCGAGGGCCGCAACACGGCCCCGTGCCTGGCCCTGGCTCTGGCCCTCATCGAGCGCAGGAGCCCGGAAGGCGTCATGGTGGTGCTCAGCGCCGATTCCTGGATCGGCGACAAGGACAAGTTCCTGGATGACATCGACCTGGCCGTGGAGCATGCGGTGAAGAAGCGGGACCTGGTCACCTTCGGCATCCGGCCCACCTACCCGGAGACGGGCTACGGCTACATCGAGACCGAAGGGGAGGGGAAGGTCCTGGGCGCCACCGCGTTCCGGGAGAAGCCCACCTACGAGAAGGCCGTGCACTACCTGGAATCCGGCCGCCACTTCTGGAACGCCGGCATGTTCGTGTGGACCCTAAGGGACCTGCGGGCCGAGCTGACGCACCACTGCCCCGAGCTGCTGGCCCCCCTGGACGAGTGGGTGGCCGCCGGCGCGGATCCCTCCCAGCTGGCCAAGGCCTACGGCCGGCTGCCCAAGCTCTCCATCGACTACGCCCTCATGGAGAAATCCGACCGGGTCGCCGTAGTGCCCGCCCGCTTCCGCTGGTCCGATGTGGGCTCCTGGCCCGCGGTGGTGGAATTCCACGAGAGCGACGCCTCCGGCAACGTGGTGCAGGGGGACGTGCTCCTGCTGGGCTCCACCAATTGCGCGATCTTCGGCGGCCACCGGCTCATCGCGGGCTCCGGCCTCGAGGACCTCATCGTCGTGGACGAGCCCGATGCCCTGCTCCTGTGCCGCAAGGACCGGGCCCAGGACGTCAAGCTCATCGTCGAGCAGCTCGCGGCCATGGGCCGCACCGACCTTCTCTAGGGGCAGGCCCATGACCCAGAAACCCGTCACCGTCCACACCGAAAAGCCCTGGGGCAGCTTCGACCAGTTCGTCCTCAACACCCAGTGCACCGTGAAGATCCTCACGTGCAACCCCGGCGCCAGCCTCAGCCTCCAGCGCCACCGCCTGCGCAACGAGTTCTGGGTGGCCCTGGACACGGGGGTCGTGGTGGAGCTGGACGGCAAGATCCTCACCCCCGACAAGGGCGCCCAGATCTGGCTCCCCGCCGGCAGCATCCACCGCCTCAGCTGCGCCGCGGCCCGCACCAGCGCCGTGCGGGTCCTGGAGATCAGCCTGGGCACCTTCGACGAGGACGACATCGAGCGGCTGGAGGACGTGTACGGCCGGAAGTGACCGTCCGCCCGGCCCACCTTGCGCGGGGACGTCCGTGGCTGTATGCTCTCCAGTGAGGTGTTCCTCCCGGACCGGCTTGCCGCTCCAGGAACCAGGAGCTTCCCGCCACATAATGTCCCATCAAACAAACCAGCCCTCCGAGTTAGAGGGCTCCCGCAAAAAACTTCCCACCTAATCAACCCCGCCAAAACATCCCACACGAAACGTCCCCGCCTCGGGGCGTTTCACTTTAAGCAGAAATATTGCAATAGTGGGGCCGCCGGTCCAGCCGGGCCCTCCGGCCGCGGGGCCGATGGCCCCATCAGCGCGTCCAGTGCGGCGGAGAGGGCCTTGATCTGGACGAGTTCCTTTGCAGGGGAGCAGGCATACATTCCCGCAAATAGAACAAGGGTTCCATCAGCGGCAAAAAGGCCCCCCATCTGATGCAGATGAGCGCAACGGTCCCCCGGCAGGTAGGGTGCGAATCCGTGCAGTGATCCGCAGACGTTGGTCCAGTCTTCAGCGTCATTGGCCATCACTCGGCAAAGGGCCCTGCTCTCCAGGTCGAAGGCCAGGAGGTTGCCATTGGCATAGTCGGCCATCAGGAGCCTTCTCCCCATCAAGGCGAGCCCCCCATGGACCACTTCCAGGCAGGGCTTGTCGGCCGGCCAGGGCGCGACGGGATGGTCGGGCACCACCTCCCGGGAGGCGCTCAGTTTTCCGCCCTTGCCGAGGAGGGTCGTCACCTCGCCATCGGGGGTCACGCGGCGGATCATGCATCCATGGCCGTCCGCAAGGTAGAGGTTCCGGGTTTCCGGATCCAGGACCATGCCCTCGATCTTCCCCAGGATGGCCCCAGAGGCCCGCCCATCCCGGCAAGGCTGGAGCTGACCCCATTCTGCGGTTAGCTGTCCTGCGACCAGCACCACCATGCCGTCGGGCGTCACGCGACGGAGGAGCATCTCGCCCAAGGGGTCTTCCACGTGGGCGGCCAGGTAGATCGAGCCGTCCACATCCACCGCCATTTGCAGGTAGGACGAGCATTCCACCTCCGCAAGCGTGCCCACGATGCGCCTTCGGCAGTCACGGCCTGGGCGGGCCAGGGGTCCGATGGGCTTGACCCTTCCCTCCAGGTCCATCCAGCACAGGTGACCGCCCGCGGGACCATCCCTTTTTTCCAGCACCACCGCGACCTGCGCCGGGCCCGCAAATCCAGGCGGACAGGCTGCCACAGCCCTGACGATGCACGGGGGAAAGGCTTCCTCAGGCAAATCCGGTTGACCCAGGGCAAGTTGCCCATGGAGGTGGATCGGCCTCTTTGCGCCGGAGCCCGCGATGACCTCCATCAGCGAGCTCCCATGCTCCTGGCGGCACAGGAGCAATCCGGCGGGTGTCCATGCCATGCAGGGTTTCGTGATGATGCCCTCACCGGCCTTGGCTGCACGCGGGACCCAGGATGCGAAAGGAAGGACCGTGGGCGCCTGCACCTCGTAGGCATCCAGCATTCCGGGGCGTCCCAGGGCCCGGAGCGCGGCCTGCCGGAGGAGGGCGAGGGCCCTGGCGCGACCCTCGGCCGGGGCCGCCCCCGGCCGGGGACTCACCAGGACTTCGATCACCCGCGTATCCTCAGCCCGTCCCTCCCGTCCCCGCACCGTGGCCCGGATCCGCATGCGCCGTTCCATCGCCACCTCAGGCGCCACCCAGGCGATGCGGGGCTTCCCGTGGGGACTGGTGAAGGTCCCCACCTCCTGCAGTGCGTCCACGGTCCAGGTCCAGTCATGGGGGTGGCCGTCGGTGTGCGCCGCCTGGAAGCCCAGCACCCGGCCGGCCTCCACCCGGACGGCGCCGTCGGACCAGACCAGGGGCCTGCCCACCGCAGAATGGGGGGTGAGGGTCACCTCGGCCCGGGCCGGGGTGAAGGAGAGGCCCAGAAGCAGGGAGAGCATACCGGAACAATTAATTGGAAATTTCATGGAGGCCATCCTTCGCAGTGCAACGGCTGTCGGAAACAATCCGGCAGGATTGATGTGTTGTTTATATAGACGAGGTTCCCAGAGACCTTCAGTTGGTCAAGGCGCCGGGGGACCGTCCGCCGTGAAGACTGGAGCGTTGCCTCCGCTCACTCCCCCCGGACGGCAGGCTCGGAGCCCAAGGTAAGGGCCTAGATTTCGGCAGTAAGGAAGTCGAGAAGGTTTTTTCGACGGATTCCGTCCTGCTGGTCCGGTCCGAATTCATCCATGGAAAGCACCGGCTTGGGGTAGTTGTCGGGGATCCGCTGCAGATTGGCATGCCTATATATCGATTACGAAAGTCCAGGCTTTGACTTGGCTGCCGAGATCGGCTGTTTCCTCGCAGCCGGGTTCCAACAGGCGCGCCGCCGGTTCGCGTGGTCGCGGCACGCGTGCCCACTGCGTAGGGCGCCGTCGCGGGGTCGTTTAGACTGGAAACTTGCAAAACCATGAAAAAACACAGACTGACGGTATGGCCTACCGCAGAATTGATATTATTGGCTTTTTGACGAGCACGTTACCCGCGTAATCCAGAACCCCCCTCGGGGCATTCCTCAAGGCCAAAGTCTTGCGGATGCAGTCCGAGTGGGATTGCTTAATCTATTAGGCAATTCCCTTGAAAACATGGCCAAAACCTAGTATACTAAGCAAGTGCTGAATCTCATCTCCCTAGGCGAACAGATCGCCGCCAGACGTAAGGCGCGTGGCTTGAGCCAAACGGCCCTTGCCCGTAAAGCGGGGGTTGGGCGTTCCACGCTTGACGCGTTGGAGAATGCGCGCCTGGGCGAGTTGGGCTATGCCAAGATCACCAACCTTCTTGCCGCTCTGGGTTTGGAACTGAGCATCCAGGAAGCGGGGTTGCGCCGACCCACGCTGGACGAACTTCTGAACGAGGATCGCGATGATCAAGGCCTGGACCGACTGCGCTGAGGCCGGACTGTTCGACCGCCATGGTGAGCGCGGCAGCACGTTCGCGTATCTGCCGGGTGCAGCGCCCGCGCGGGCGGTCTCGGTGACCATGCCGGCCAGACTCGAGTCGTGGAGCATGCCGTTCGGACTGCCACCGATTTTTGAGATGAATCTGCCGGAAGGCGCCTTGCGCGAAAGGCTCCGCCTCGCCTTCGCCAAGGCCACCGGCAGGTTCGACGACTTTGACCTTCTCTCCATCGTCGGCCGCTCCCAGATCGGCCGCGTCCGCTTCACCGGCGACAAGGAGGGCCTGCACGAGGACGTTCCTTTTCAGTCCGTCGATGAAATCCTCGAGCGCCGGCGCGATGGCGACCTGTTCCGCTACCTGCTTGAGAAGTTCGCGTCCTTCTCCGGCATCAGTGGCGTGCAGCCGAAGATCCTGTTTCGGGATGAAAAGGCATTCGAAGCAGGCGAACACACCGGTCTGCGGCTCTCCCGGAGCTTCAAAGGTGCAACCCACATCGTGAAGCTGTGGGAACCGAACGAATACCCGCAATTGGCGGCCAATGAATTTTTCTGCCTGACGGTCGCACGCGCCTGCGGACTGGAGGTGCCTCCCTTCCGGTTGGCCGAGGACGGCGCAGCGCTCGTCATTGATCGCTTCGACCTGCGCATGGACGGGACCTATCGGGGGTTCGAGGATTTCTGCGTACTTAACGCACGCAGGACCGAGGAGAAATACCGGGGCTCCTACGAGAGCTCAGTCTTGAAGCGCTTCCAACAATTTGCCGATCCGGCCCAGGCCAACGGCGACCAGGAGAAACTGTTCACCCTGATTGCGTTGAACTGCGCGCTTCGAAACGGCGATGCCCATCTCAAGAACTTCGGGATCGTTTATGACGATGTCCAGGCTGGAGGAAGACTCGCCCCCGTTTATGACCTGGTGACGACCACGGTGTATCTGCCCAGGGACAGCATGGCGCTCACCCTCAACGGGACCACCCGGTGGCCGAGCACCAAGGAACTCGGGCGCCTGGGAGCAACGCGCCTGGGCAGTACGCCTGCCAAGGTCCGCGACATCCTGAAGAAAATAGATGGAGCCATCGGACAGACCAGGGTCGAGGTCCGTGCCTACATCCGCCAGCATCCGGACTTTGCTGAGATCGGGAACCGTATGCTCCAGGAATGGGAAACGGGTTCTACCCATTCGTTGCGCGGCTGAGTCAACCCATTCAATGGAGGTTCGAGACGTGCGCGATGCAGTTCTTTTTCGCGCCGGCGTAGATGCCCTTGATCTGATCCACCAGGCCCGCGGGCGGATCGCAGAACCACAGCCGGACCTGGCTCAGGCCGGGGCGCTCGGCGAGGGCCCTGGCGATGGCCACCCCGTGCACGGGGTGGACGGCGGAGTTCTCCGTGAGCTCCTGCAGGTTCTCCAGGTGCCCAAGGCTGTCGACGAAGGCGCGGGCTGAGGCTTCGGTCCAGCCCTGCGCCGGGTCCAGCACTCCCGGGGCGGTGGTGCAGTGGAGCACCCGGAGGGTCCCGGGAAGGGCGGCGTAGAGCCGGCACCTGGCCAGGGGATCCAGGCCCCCGAAGCCCGGCAGGGCGACCTCTTCGAGCAGGGGCATCGCAGCCAGGGCGGCCTTGAGGGCATCCACGCCCGCGCCGTCGCCCACCGTTTCGTCCCAACCATCGTACAGGTGGAGGCCCCGCAGTTCCGTCAGCCTGGGGAGGACCCCGGCCAGGCGGCCGAGGACGTCCCTGCCGGCTCCCGGGGACCTGAGGATCAGTTCCGTGAGGGACTCCGCCAGAAGGGGAAGGTGGGCGAGCAGGTCCGCCTGGGGCCCGAACTTCTCCGGCCAGGCGGCCCAATCGTGGGAGTGCACCTGCAGGAAGGTGAGGGGGCAGGAGGCCAGGAGGGCTCCCAGGTCCAGGCCGCGGAAGTCGCAGGCCGTGTCCACCCGGCCAAGGCACAGGCTGGTGAGCCGGTTCGCAGGCAGCGCGACCGTTCCGGCGGCCGGAGCCGCGGGTGCCGCCGGGGCGGCCGCGGCGCCGCCGGCCGCCCCGGGCAGGGGGACGTTGCACTCGATCATGAGGTCCATGAGCCTGGGCAGCCGGAGCAGGGTGGCGAGGTCGGCCATGCCCAGGCTTTTGCAGGAGGCGTCCACGTGGACATTGACCAGATCCTGCCAGTTGCCGGCCGCCAGGCCCTCCAGGAACCGCTCCGGAAGGGCGCCGCGACCGTTGACCAGGCGGGCGTTCAGGAAACCCCGATGGTCGCCGGTCCTCCAATCCTCCTTGGACAGATCGATGTCCAGGATCCGGCCCTCCGCGAGCCGGGCGCCCCGCAACATCCCGGTCGGGGGGTGGGCGCGGAAGGCCCTGCAGGTCAGCGCCACGTTCCGGACCTCGGCGGGGGTCAGGCAGGCGCCGAGGTGCTCCCCGAGCGCGTCCGGCAGGCCGGTGAGGGCCGCGCCGGCAGCGGCGGCGGCCGGGGCCGCGGGGCGGTCCATGGCGGCAAGGCTGGGGACAAGGGACAGGGCGGCGAACAGCAGGCCCAGGGATCGCATCATGGGGAGGGTTCCTTTGCGCAGGGCGCTCCAGGCCCGAACCGTTCGGGACGCAGGGACACACCGATAAATGACACGAATCTGCTGCCGGTTCCCTGGGCCCCTCCCTGATATGTCAGTCAGGGGACCGCGCGGTCGCTGCGCTCTTCCTTGAGAAGGAAGCCTCCGTTCTCTTCTCGTTCGGATACCTGGGCTCCATGGGCACCGTGGCGTCCCTTGCGGGCCCCGGGGACATCCTCATTGTGGACAAGCTGGCCCACGCGTCCATCCTCGATGGGGTCTTCGCTTCCGGCGCCAAGTACAGGGTGTTCCGGCACAACGACATGGACAGCCTGGAGGCCCACCTCAAGGCCGCCAACCTGGACCGGAAGGGGGGCGTGCTCATCGTCACCGAGGGGGTTTTCGGCATGCGAGGCGATCTTGGCAACCTCCCGGACCTCTGCGCGCTCAAGGCGAAGTACGACGCCCGGGTCTTCGTGGACGACGCCCACGGCATGGGCGTCATGGGCGCGCGCGGGCTGGGCAGCGGCGAGCACTTCGGCGTGCAGGACCAGGTGGACATCTCCCACCTGGAAGAGCCGCTTTTCAGGCTGAGGCTTGCCGATAATCAGGTTTGGTTATTCGCCCTACCCGAATCGGGACGCGCATCCTGGGAACCTTGATGGCATAAATTACACATAGACACTGATGGCTGGTTGGCCACTCGGAGGTTCCATGATTTCAATGCGTATTCCCGGCCTTCGGCCTGCCGTCCTGGTGGCCCTGGCCCTGGGCGCCCCGGCCCTCACGGCGGCCGTCACCGTGACCCTGGAGTGCCCGGACCGGGTCGAGTGCCCCGCCGGCCAGTGGCTCGATATTCCGGTCAAGGTGACCGGCGCGCCGGCAGGCCAGCCGGTGCAATGGTTGCTCTGGAAGAACGGGGTCCCCGCCGCGGCTGAGCCGACCAGCCCGGTGCGCTTCATGCCCGGAGGCGGGGTGACCTTCCTGGCGCCCCGGGCGGATGCATGGACCGTCTTCTCCATCCAGGCCTTGTGCGCGGGTGTTCATTCCGCGCCCAAGCACATCGTGGTGCCGGGTGCCGCAGCAGCCGGCGAAGCCCCGTTCGGCGCCAAGCGGACCCGGACCTACTGGTCAGGCGCCGCGGCGGCGCCTGGCGCCCCCGCGCCGCCGCCCCCCGCGTCCCTCCTGGGCCTGCCCGCCGCCCTGAAGGGCACGGTGGCCGAATTCGCGGGGGATTGCGTCAAGGATCTCCAACACCTGAAAGGGGTCAATAAAGAGTTTTGGAATGTGGCCCGGAGGGCCATCCGTCGGGTGCGCGTCAAGGCTGAGACCGATGCCGGCCTCCACAACGTGATCCGGATCCACCCGGGCCTCCGGGAGCTCACCATCGACGCCGGTTTCAGCATCACCCCAGAGGGCCTCAAGTTCGCCTTGAACCAGAACAAGTCCATCACCTCCATCCATGCCCCGTATGTTGATGGTGTCAATGCCGACCTGCTGCGCGGACTGGCAACCACGCACCCCAGGCTCACCCGGCTGGCCGTGCCGGCGAAAGCGCTTACGGAAGAGGTTCTGGGGGCGTTCGCGGACCGTCTGGAGCACCTGGAGGTGATGTGCCTTGCGGGCCCAACCCCGTTCCCGGAAAGGGCTCTGGCGCGCTGCCTCCAGCTGAAGACCCTCAAGGTGAGTGGCGTGGATACCTTCACGGCCGAGCACCTGCCGCCCCAGTTGGAGCGCTTGAGCCTGTTCAATTGCGCGGGCTACACCGCCGAACGGATGCCCGCCGCCTGCCTCACCCACCTGTCCATCGACCGTTGCCCCGCGGTCACCGCCGAGCGGATCGAGGCCATGGCGCACCATAACCCCCTGCTGGTGTCCCTGGATCTGGACGTGCCGGTCCGGGAAGCGGCGCTGATCGGCTTCGCGGGCCGCCTGCACGAACTGGTGCTGCGGAACGGCTCGGGTATCGACCGTGGGGATTTCAGAGACTTCACGCAGCTGGCCACCCTGGCCATCAACAATGGCCCTCTGCTTTCGGGCAAACGCTTCCCGGCCTCGCTGAGGAAGCTGGTGCTCGCGAACTGCCTTCAGTTCCGGTCCGACGATCTCGCCTCGCTGCCCCTCCTGGACCGACTGGAGGTCTATTCCTGCCCGCTGTTCACCGGCGAGGGCATCGAGGGCCCCCTCACCCATTTGTGGGTCTACGGATGCAAGGGCTGCACCCTGCCCCGGTTCAGGTCCCTGTTCACCGGGTTGGAACAGCTGCGGACCCTGGGCTTCTACTACTGGGGTGGCAAGAGCGAGCTCGAACCCGGAGAGTTCGTGGCCCATCCCCGCCTGCGGAAGGCCACGACCCAGCGGCTGAAAGCAAGTCGGCCCATCGTCTGGACCCGCCCCGCGGCGCCGTCCGCTCCTTGATCCGGCATCAAAGCCTTCCTTTCTGAGGGAGAACCATGTCCATGGGAACCCTTTCCGTCCATATCAACGCAAAACGCTGCATAGGCTGATGCCCCCTACCCGCGGCGCCCTTCCAACCGTCCAACAGCTTGAACAACCACACGTCCTCGGGCAGCTCCGAAGTTGCTCGCCAGCGCATCCATGGCAGGCGATGCGCCTCGCGATCCCACTGCCTGGCCAGTCCCATGCCCACGGCCCGCAGTTCCTTCACGTGCGCCGGTGCGGCCGCGGCGGCCTGTTCCGCCACTCCATGTTGAGCCCGATGATGACGGCCATCCTGGAAACCACGGAACAGGCCGCGCCCAGGCCGCAGCACGGAAGGCGCTGGAGGATGCCGCACGGCGCACCGCCTGGAACTCCGTCCGTCGTGAACAGGGGTCGCGGCCTACCTGCCGGCCGCCCTGGAACGCTCCCCGGCCGGGGCGGTCCTGGCGAGGACGTCCGCCGATTCGCGCCGGTCTTCATGATCGGGGAACCGGTACGTGTCCGCATCAGGCGGGACTTCAACGGCAATCGGGAGCGCCCTCCGAAGTTCCCTGCGCACGGCCATGATCCGCTCCTTCGCGGCCTTGAGCAGGGGGAGGCGTTTCCGGTAGCCTTCCAGCGAGGCTTCAGCCTGCGCGATCTGGGCCTCATACCTGTCAAGGTACAAGGGCCTGGCTCGCTGCAAGAGGGACTGCGTGGTTTCCAGGATCGTGAGCACGATACGCGCATTCTCCAGTTCCATCCCGCGGTACAGGACCCATGTTTCATGGTCGGACAGAATTATCATCAAGCACGGTCAGATTCTTGCCGAAGACTTCCGTGAAGGCCTGGGCCTCGGCGAGCGTGGGGGGATCGACCTCGTCCGGCTGGGTTCTTGCCAACGTCCAGAGCGTCCATTGCTCGGCGTGGTGGATGACCCTGTCCACCAGCCAATCAATGAATTTTTCCTCATCAACCGGGCGCTCGTCCGTTCTTGAAGCTTTCCCCGCCTCCACCCTTTCCGTGAATTCCAGGCTCTTCGTTCGCAGGGCCTGATAGAAAGGCCTCAGATCGGCATGGACACCGAGTCCGAGGGGCCCCTGGCACCCGGGAAGCGCGGAGGGATGGCAGGGCCGGACCATGGCTTCCCAGGGCTCGATCTTCAGTTCAGGCAAGGGCGGGAATTCCGAAAGCTCAAGCTCCCGAGCCGACGCGCCCGCGGGAGCCATGACCTCCGCCACGAGGGCGGCAGCCGCCATGGCCAGCTTGCCGGGCTTGCCCCCCGCCTGGAGGAACCCGGGAGATCCGAGCACCAGGAGGGCGAAGGTTGGGGTAAGGATTCGGCGGGAGTTTGTCATGATCGAGGCTCCAGTTCACGGCTTGGCTTTATGCCAGGACGGTTCAGGAGTGTGACGGTAGCTCCCCAGGTTCCCGCTCCCTGGCTCGAGCCCCATTCCCGAGTTGTGGCGGCCGAAGCATGGAAGATGATAAATCCCTATCAACCCACCCAATTCAGCGGGGAGACGATCTCCTCCCTGACTCTGACAAGGTTCCCCGGCCGACGATTGGCGCCGGGAGTGTGGTGACGGCCCGGGTGGAATACGTGAAGCGGGAGGACTCGGCGGCCATGACGCCGTTCTCCACGAGCAGGCACCACTCGTTGAACTTCGCGTTGCCGAGCTGGACTTCCAGGGCGGGTGGCAGGGTGCCGCCGACGGGGTTCAGGTCGATGGAGACCGTGGAAGGGGCGCTACCCACCTTGTTGGCCAGATCGAGCTCGCCGGACCAACCCCGCATGAACGCGAATTCGGTGCGGGAGGGGACCTTCACGCTGGGGCTGGCCCCCTTGCCGATCAGGCTGGCTACGTTGAGCCCGTGGACCGCGTCCACGTCGCCGAAGGCCAGGCTATCCACCGCCACCCCGTACCGGGGCGCGGCAAAGATGGAATCATCGGTGGTCTGGCACGCCGCCGGCACTGCGATGGCGGCCAGGAGAGCCAAGGAAAGTTTAGAGTGAATCATGTTGGACTCCATTACGGGAGGGAAACGGGGTAGGGGAGTGGTCAGGGTCGCCAGGGGGATGCCTAGGATCCCGAGGGTGGAGCCTGGGTGGTCTGGATGCTGGTGAAGGTCACCACCACGGTTTCCCGCTGGAAGTCGTCCATGTCATCCCAATCGCCGTCCTCGTCGTTGCCCACCCGGCAGGTGACCCGGGTGAGGCCGCCCAGGGTGATGCTCACCGGCGGCACCGTCGGATCCGCGGCCTGGAGGGAGAGCGCTACCGTGGGGCTCCCGCCATTGGCGATGATCCCCTGGAGCGTCGACATGAAGCTTGAATCGTCACCCAGTTTCAGGATCGTCAGGGTGCTGGCTGGGCCCGGGTCTTGCGGGTTGTTCGGATCGACCGGGGGCTGGGGCTGGACGTTGGGCGCCAGGAAGGACTTGAGGGCGATGCCTGTGACATCCGCCATGGCAAGGGTGGGGGAACTGCCGTCGCTGCTGGAGAAGGTCACCTGCACCATGGGCCCGGGAGCCGGGGTAGGTGCGGGGTCCTGCGCCAAGGCGGGAAGGCCCAGCGCCGCGACCAGGAGGGCCATTCTTATCAATTTTTCGCGCACCAGAGTTCTCCTTTCGAGAAAGAGAGGAAATTCATGAGGGGGGTCGGCGGCCGCAGGAAAATGTATAGGCAATTCCTGCATGCTCGCAATGAGACGCCTTCGCAAAAGGAAATCTTAAGATTCTCCACCAGGTAGAGGTCGCCCAGGATCTTCTGATAGGTGGTTCAGGCAGGCCGCTCCCCGAACGCCGGCTGCCTTCCAGGGAGGACTCAGGACGGCCCCCCTGAGGTTCCCACTCGACCGGTTCAGCGCGCCGCGGCCGGTGTTGCCGGCCCGCGCCGCCACTCACCTGCCTGGACCAGACCATTTTGCCACCGCACCTCGCGCAAATGGGGCATGCGTGCGAACAGCTGCGGATCCGGATCCGGATCCGGATCCGGGCCCAGGCTCCACCCTTCCAGGTGGAGGTGGCGCAGGGCCGCCAGACGCGGCAACGCCGGCCCCAGTTCCAGGAAGGTGATGCCATGGCAGAGGCTGATGGTCAGGCACTCCAAGCCGCAGGGCAGGGCACTGGGGTTCAGTACGCAGGAGTCGGACACCCTGAGGCTGGTGAGCCCAGGGGGCAGGAGGCGGCCGGTGAGGGTCCGGCAGTACCCCACGTCCAGCTTGCTCAGCCGGGTGAAACGGCCCAGTGCGGCTTCGGTGATCCGGCTGGCGTTTCTCAGGGTCAGGCGGGCCATGGTGTCGGGCAGCAAGGCGAGGTGACGGTCCTCCACCGGTAACGTGGTTTCCAGGGAGGCCAGCCTGGGCATGCCAGCCAGGAAAGCCTCGTCTGGCAACGCGTCGGCGAATAATTCCAGATGCTCCAGACACGGTAGGGCCGGCAGGGGCGCCTTCATGCCCCTCGTGTGAAGGACCAGGGAGCCCAGATTGGGTGTGCGCTCCAAGGCCTTGACGGGATCGAAGTCCGGGGCGTCCATGATGCTCATCCGGGTCAGCCCGGAGGGCAGGGTGGCGCCGGTCAGGCCGAAACAGAGACGCACATCCAGGGTGGTCAGGCTCGGCATCCGGGCGAGGGCGAGGTCCAGGGCCCGGCTTCCGGGGGCAAATATCCGATCCAGGGTCAGCTCGGTGAGTGCCGGGAGCTCCCCGAGGGTCACTCCGTCCAGGGGGCAGTTGTCGACGGTCAGCCGGGCCAGCTTGGGCTGTCCGGCCAGGATCCGGGCGAGGGCGCCCGCGTCCAGCCACGGTAGATTCCTCACGGTCAGGGCCTGAAGCCGGGGATGGGCGGCCAGGGCGGTGACGAGTTCTTCGGCATTCGGGCCGGTGATCTCCTGCAGGGTCAGCTCGCGGCCCCAGGACGCTGGTCACCCCGGACTCGGAATGGACGCCCGCGCACTCCGCCCGGAGTTCCAGCCGCACCGGGCCGGAGCCGGGCGGCACCACCAGGATGGCTTTGAAAGGGGAGCCCGGAGGCGGGTGGTGGAGCAGCCCCTCGGTAGGGTAGCCGGGGGGGGAAAGGCTGCGGATCTGCCAGGTTACCGGGCTTCCGGGGGCCGCGCCCGCCACCACGGCGTCCAGGCCGAAAGTCTGGCCGGGATGGAGGATGGGCGGCAGCGGCCGCATGGTCACGGTGATGGTGGCGGCCAGCGGCGGAGCGGCCAGGATGAGCAGGGCGGGAAGGCGTGATAGCAGGGCCATGGGTGGAATCCTGATGGTGCCAAGGCAGGAGGTTTGGAAGCCGGACCTTGGGGAGGTGCCTCTCAAGATGCAATAAAATAAACATATGTTCCCGCACCTCGAGCAAATGGGGCCTTCGCGCGAGCACCGATACGCGCCTGGAGGGCCTGTCCGTGGCAGCTTCGGATTCGGACGTGGAACCTTCCCCCAGGCGGTTCCACCTTTGGAGACGAGGGAGGCCCCATGTTCCGCCGCCTTGTTTCCGCCGTCATCCTGACCGCCGCGGCCCACGCCGGGGTCGAGGTCCTGCCCGTTCAGGCAACGCTGGCGCCCGGCGGTACCTGCGCGTTCACGGCGCGCATGGACCCCCCCTGGCCCGAGCCCGGCTGGACCTGGACCGTGGTCTCGGGCCCCGGCGCGATCGACCCGGACACCGGCGTCTTCCGGGCCGCCGCGGAGGCCGGAAGGACGCGGCTCCTGGCCACGCTGCGCGATGAGCCGGCCCTGCGCGGCGAAGCGGCCGTCGTCACCGTGCCCCTGCCGGCGGAGGTGCTGGAGCTGGTGAACCGGGTGCAGGGCGAGGGCTGGGTGGAGCCGTTCAGCGCCGGGCTGCCGTTCCTGGATCTGGAGACCGGGGTGCGTTTCACGCCGGAGCGGGTCGAGGAGGATGCGGTCGTGGACCGGGGTGCGGTGACCGTGGGTTATGGCCTGCCCTGGACCCTGACCTGGGGCGTCTGGCCCGGCGTGGCGGCCCAGCTGCTGTCGTACCGGGAGGGCGACGCATGGGTGCGGCTGGACGTGACCGGCCGGAACCAGGCGACGCTGACACACCGGGGGCAGGTCCGGGAGGTCCGGGTGGAGGCCCTGGTGCGGAACGAGCGCGGTTGGCGCAGCGTGACGCGGCGCTGGTGGGTGCGGGTGCGCGGGGTGCTGCCGGGGCTGGGCGAGCCCGGGGCGGTCCTGGAACACCGCGACGGCACGGGGACGGGCGCACGGTTCATGGAGCCCTTTGGGATCGCCATGGTGGGCGCTCCCGGCCTCCGGCCGAAGCTCGCCCTGATCACCGATCGCAAGGCCCATGTGCTCCGCCTGGTCGAACCCGGGGCCAAGGTCACGACCCTGGCCGGGGTTCCGGGCCGGGCCGGGCACCGGGATTCCGCATCCTGGACCGACCGGCTTGGGGCGGGTCTGTTCTGCAGGCCGGAACCGGGGCGGACCCTCTTCAACGCTCCCACCTATGTGCTCGCCTGGCCCAAGGCCGCCTTCTTCCGCTGGAGCTGGGAGGCCCTGGTGGCCGATAGCGGCAATCACTGCCTGCGCCGCCTGGAACCGGACGGTCAGGTCGGCACCTTTGCCGGCCGGCCGGGACTGCCGGGCCATCAGGATGCCGACCGCCCCGAGGAAGCCCGGTTCCACCATCCCCAAGGCCTCGCGCGCATGCAGGACGGCCGGGTGTTCGTCGCCGACCAGGGCAACCACGTCATCAGGACCATCGCCCCGAACGGCCAGGTGACGACCCTGGCCGGCCTGCCCGGGACCCCCGGGGCCCAGGACGGCATCGGGCCCCAGGCGCGGTTCACCTGTCTCAAGGATCTGGTGCTGGACAACCGGGTGCCGGGCGAACCGGCCGTCCTGGTCCTGGATGGCCACGCCCTCCGCCGGGTCGAGTGGCCCAGCGGCCGGGTCAGCACCTGGCTGGGCGCCGTGGACCGACCCGGCTGGCGGGACCTGCGAACCTGGGCGGAGGAATCCCATGAGCGGCCCTGCCTGGCGGACCCCACGGGCCTGGCACGGCTCGAAGCCGGCTGGCTGATCCTCGACCGCGGCAACCGGTGCCTGCGCTACCTGGCCTGGAACGGGTACCTGGAGACCCTGGCCGGCGCTCCGGACACCCCGGTGTTCCGTTGCGGCCTGGAGTCCAGGGGCCTTGCCGCGCCCCTGGACGAAGGCTTCGCGGGCCTGGGCGCACCCTGGACCGTGGCGGTCCATGACCTCCCAGGCCTCCAGGTTCTGGCCACCACCGGGGCGGGAGTGGCCTTGGCCAACCTGCCCTTGGATGGCGAGGACTTCCTGCGGGCCTGGCTGCATACCGGGGCCGGCGGCACGGAACTGCGTCTGGCCACCCTGACCCGGGCAGGAGGGCCAACCCAGCGGCCCATGCACATCAGCGTCGAGTACCTGGACGCGGAAGGCGAACGCCTGGGCCTGGAGCGCGGGTTCGCCCAGGGCGTCCGGGCGCTGGCCCTGGCCCCGCCCACCGGGGCCGCCAGCGTGGTATACCGATGCGTCACCGACCAGGGGGCGGTGGCGGGGGCGCATGCGCCCCTGGCGCCTGGAACCAGGGACTGAGGCGCCGCGCCCGGGTCAGAACCGGTTGGGCGAGATGGGATAGGCGGAAAGGACCACCTGCGCCCGGGACCGGTCCTCCAGGACCACGTCCTTGGTCACGATATCGAACCAGGCGGTCTCGCGCCATTCGTCAAGGTACGGGACGTAGTAGTAGCCCACGGCCTCGTCCATGCGGACGGGGGTGTGGCGGATGCCCATGGGGTCGTAACGTCTCACGACCAGGCCCACCTCTCCGGCCTTCCTCACGCCGCGCAGCAGGAGGTCCGGCAGGGCCTCGGCCGTGCTGAACTCGGCCTTGAACTGGCCGTTGCCATTGTCCAGATTGAAGCTGTGGCGGTCAAGGATGTGCCTGAGCTGGTGGTCGCTTACATGGATGTCCATGTCCTCCAGGACTTCGAGCGCAGGCCTGGGGGGCGGTGCGGCCGCGGGGGGCGCCGCAGGGGCCGCCTTGTGCTCGCTGACAGCCGGAACCGCCGCGGCGGGTGCCTTGGGCCCTGCGGGCACGGATGCCTTGGGCCCTGCGGGCCCGGGTGCCTTGGGCCCTGCGGGCCCGGCGCCCCGGGGCACGAAGGGCTCCTGTCCCTCCTCCCGGGCGAGGACCATGGCCAGGGCCTTCTCGCGTCTGGCCCTGCCCGAAATCCGTTCCCGCTCGGGCCTGGGCTGGTAGACCGGCGATGCCTCCCAGGGGGCGGCTGGACCGGCCTCCTTGGGCTCGGGAACCTTGGCCGCCTGGTTCATCCTCAGGCAGCCGATGGCCGCGCGGTCCTTGAGGGTGAAGTAGAGGGTGCCGTCCTTGGCGGCGACGAGCTCCTCGGGAACCATCCCCTCGGGCAGGAGGCACGTTTCCCTGCCCAGGGTCGCCGGATCCAGGACGCCGAGGGAGGGTGGCTGCTGCTGGGCGAACCAGAGCCTGCCGTCCGGAGCGAAGGTCATGCCGTGGCGGTCCCGCACTATGCCCTTCAAGGTCAGGAAGGTCAGCTGGGGTTCCCCTTCGACCAGGGTGAGCCAGCCCAGGCCTTCTTCCTTGCCCTGGAAGGTGAACCAGATCCGCCCGTCGGCCCCCCGGGCGAGCCTCCCCGCGCGGCATCCCGCAGGCAGGGGCAGCTGCCCGTTGCGTTTCGCCCCAAGGTCGATCATGCGGATGCTCTCCCGTTCCGGATCCGCTCCGAACAGGAAGCGCCCGTCCGCGGACGTGGCCAGACTCGTGAGGTTCCAGGGTCCGAGGGCATGGGGGATGACCTTCACCTTGTCGCCAGCCCCCCGGACCAGACCGACGCAGGTTCCCGGACCGGACACCCAGAGGGTCCCCTGGTCCGATGCCACCGCGGCGAGGGCCCTGCCGGAGGGCAGGGGCATGCGCTGGGCCGCGAAAGGTACGACGAGGCCGCCGGACCCGCCGGCGGCAAACTTCGACCCGAAGGACGTGATGGACCCCGGCAGCAAGCCCGCCGTGCCCTCCCCCAAGGCCCAGAACCCGCCCTTGCCATCCATGGCGGCGGCATGCACGTCCGCCGACAGGAAATCCATTTTCACCGTGGCCCCGGTGGGACTTATGATCCAGAGCCTGCCACTGCCCTTTTCGGTGAGGAAGAGATCGCCCTGGGGGCCCAGGTGGATCTGGGTCGGCCGGAAGCCGGGGTCGGGAAGGGCATACTCCTGGATGGTCGGGCCCTTCCCGGTGGCGGGGTCCTGTTCGAAAAAGGGATGGAGCCGGACCCCCGCCAGATCGAGGCCTACGGCGCCCAGGATCGAGGCCTTGCACAGGTTGGCCCCCTCCCAGAGGGTCTTCGCGTTCGCGGTCACGTTCTGGAGGAGGGCGCCGGCCAGATCGGCGCCGGTCAGATCCGTTCCGCACAGCTTGGCCCCGGTCAGATCCGCCTCCACCAGCCTGGCCCCGGCCAGGCTGGCTCCGGAGAGGTTCCGACCGGCCAGGTCGCAGCCCGAAAGGTCCGCTCCGGGCTTGATTTCTTCAGGGGCGGGCTTGCGCCTGGGCGGAGCCTCGCCCTGGGCAGGGAGCCGGTAGCCCGTGAACCGGCTCCTGGGGTAGAACAGGAAGCGACCGTCCTGGGCCACCACCTTCACGGGAGCTCCGGGCTCGGAGATGACGGTGCCCGGCGGGGCGGCGGCGGACGGCTTCCTGCCCCTCCGGGTCTTGTCGTTGGCCGCCAGAGGGGCGCCGCAGGCCGTCGCCACCAGACCAAGGGCCATGCAACGCATGGGCAGACGCATTGGAACAACTCCAAGGGAACAGGCACAGGGACCCGAAAGAGAACCTGCCCGGAAAACACCCAAGGTTCCCGGGTCGAGTTCGCCCACGCTGAGGACGCACAGGAGCGGAGCGCCGAGCAGGATGGGAATCCCGTTTTTTCGGTCTGTTGAATTATTTATGCAAAAGCGACCGGGAACAAACAATTAATTCATATCATCTTCCATGAGGCGATTCTGCCCGCGGTAAGGACATCGAACCTGGACGTCCCAACCCAGCAACCGCCCCGGCGGTCCTGGGCAGCAACCGCCCCGGCGGTCCCGGGCACCGGGCTTTCCACCCTGGCCAAGGACGGACCCGCAGTCCCGCCGGCCCCCTGCGCTCACCGGGTTCGAGCGTCCCGTCGCAACTTTTTTCCTTGGAATGCCATGTCCAGACTCTTCCCCCGATGCCTTCCCCTGGCGGCCCTGCTTGCGTGCGGCGCCCACCTTGCCGCCGCGGAGTTCACCCTGGTGAACAAGACCAGCTTTGATCTATTCATCGTTCAGGAATACCCCTTCCCGGAACTGAGGGTGAGCACCTCCGATGCTCAGGATCCCTCCCTCACACTCCCCGAACTTGCCCTGGGACAGGACGGTGTTCGCCTCCGTTCCGGATGCAGGAGCACCCTCAGACTGGCCCGCCCGGAGCCCGCGACCCCGACCGCCGCTTTCCAGCTGCGCGGTGGTGTCCGCATGCCAAGCATCATCAACGTCCTCCTCGATTTCCGGGAGGACTCGCCCAGGGCCGTCGGCTTCTCCCTCGCGGCATGGGACCGTTCCGCCCTCGAGCCGCGCGTGGTGGTCATCGACCGGGAGGTGGTCATCCTTGATCCAGACATGGCGGAGCGCCCCGCGGCGCCGGCGGTGGACGGGGGGACCGTTCCGTTCCCATCGTCCAGGGATCCTCGCGGGCGCGGGCTGGGCCCTTCAGCCCCTGAACCGGGCAGCGCCAGGTCCGGGGGATCCCGCAGGCCCAGGGAGGATGCCAGGGCGGACGCCGGCGGGGGGAAGCGAGCCAGGCTCCACCACGAACCTTCCGCCGTCCGGGCCGCCCCTGAGCCTTCCCCGGCCCCAGCCGCGGCGGCTCCAGCCCTTCCCGAAGCGCTGAAGGGAGCGCCTTCTCCCTCCTGGCCGTTCGCGGCGGCAGCCGCGGCCGGATCCGCGCCCTCCGTCCCCGGCTACCCGGCCTCGGCGGCCCTGGGGAAATCGCCGGCGGCCCCGCTGACCTGCTCTGCTCCGGCCGCCGCGGCGTCTGCTCCGGGCGAACCGGTCCTTCTCAGGTCGGCGGCGGCGCCTCCCGCCCTTGCCCTCCTGCCGGTCCAAGCCACCGCGGTCCCGGCCGCTCCGGCTGCGGCCGCCTCCCTCTTCGCGCCGCCCGGCGTTCCTCCCGTCCACGAGGAGTCCCAAGTGGTCGACATTTCCGCCACCATCTTCAACACGTCCGCGACCATGCCCTGGTATCTGTCCTCCCGGGGCGACCTGCAGGTGGAATGCTCGGCCACCATGGACTGTCCGGGCAGTTCCAGCCAAGGGATCTACCACCGGGGGTACCCGGCCCGGATCGAGATCCCGCCGGCGGGCCGGGTCCATCTTTACCTCATGCCGTCGCCCGGAGAACCGAACACGGTCTTCTCCCTGCTCGACCACCTGCGCACCAATCCTCTCGACTGCGCCCTCACGCTGGCCGCGGCCGGGAGCAGCCTGAGCCTGACCCCGCGGTGGAAGGATCTTGCGGTGACGTACGGTGAGCGGGAGAACCACTACGTCATAGCGATGGACGCCTGGGCACCCCCAGTGCCCACGAAGGCCAAGGAAACCCCCGCGGGCTCAGCGGCAGCGCACCGTCCCTGAGCGATGCGGATCCCGGACCTGGGTGCGGCTGGGGCTCCATACTGAATTCAAAATATTAGTCAAATTTGTCTATTCTTGCCTAAAAGTGCAAATTTAGACTAGCGGTATGCGATCTTCAATTTCCGAAGCAGCGCAGGTTCTTGGTGTGAACGCTTCCACGCTACGTCGGTGGGAACGGGAAGGCAGAATCGAATCGTTTAGAACCACCGGCGGGCATCGCCGATATGATCCCGACCTGCTCCGCGGCCTCGTCCATAGCCTTGGTCGTGGAGGCCCCGAACTTCGAGTATCCGTTGGCTACGCCCGCGTTTCCAGCCATGACCAGAAGGAGGATCTGGTGCGGCAGGCCCGGGTTCTTTCGGACTGCTGCACGGTTCACGGATGGGAACCATGTGATCCAGGACCTGGGATCGGGCTTGAATTACGACAAGCGCGGTCTGCGTGTCCTTATCAAGCGGATCTGCAGCGGAGCGGTGGCTCGCCTGGTGCTGACCCACAAGGACCGGTTGCTCCGTTTCGGAGCGGAGCTCGTGTTCTCGCTCTGTGAGCAGTTCGGTACCGAAGTCGTGATCATCAACCGGAGCGAGGACTCCAGTTATGAGGAGGACCTGACCCGGGATGCGCTGGAAATTATCACCGTCTTCAGCGCGCGGCTCTATGGAAGCAGAAGCCACAAAAACAGGAAGCTGGTGCAGTCCCTCAAGGAGGCAGCCGAGGCTTTGTGAAACCACGCCAAGACTTCCTAGACTTCCTAGGTTCGACGCACAGATTGAAGTTTTCTGGGGCGTGAGGGGGTTGTCTTCGTAAAAACTTCGCCTATGCTGGGTGTCATGTCCGAGTCCCCCGCTTTTTTTGTCCGCCGAATCCCTCTCGAGAACACCAGCGAGGACGCCCGCATCCTGGATGGCCAGAGCAAGATCTGCGCCTGGGCCTTCAATCAGCTGAAGTCCCTGGCCGACGACCTGCGGGTAGGCTACGCCCGCCTGAAGGCCGCCAAGCAGATGGAACCCGAACGGAGGTATGCCGAACTGGATGCAAGCGCGGCCGAGATCGGGCACGTGCTCTACTCCAGGCGTGGGTTGCGGAACCTCCTCCCGGCCATGAAGACGGACCATCCCTTCCTGAAAGCGGTGCACTCCAGCCCCCTGAAGAATGCCGCCCTGCGCCTGTCCCAGGCCATCCAGGCCCACCAGGACAGCCGGAGCGGGCGCAGGAAGGGGCCCGAAGTCCAGTGGCCTTGTTTCCATCGCTGGGGAAGGGACTGGTTCAGCTTGGAATACGACGAACCCGGGAAGGGCTTCTCTTTCGAGGGGGGCAAGCTCCACCTGAGCCTGGGCACCAATGCCGAAGGTAAACGGCTGGCCCTGGCTTTCCCACTGGGTGAAACCGTTCCCGGCCTGGCAGACGCCCGCAATCTGCGGATCGTGAAGGAAGGCCATACCTATTTCGCGGTGGTAACCCTCCGCCGTCCTATGCCGGCACCCAAGCCCATCCGAACTGCGGTGGCCTTGGATCCGAATCATACGAACTTCGCCTACGGGGTAGATACCGGCGGGAAGGCCTTCGAGATCCAGAATTTGGAAGGCCTCCGGGAAACGGACCGGAGGATTGACAAGCTGAAGGCCAAGCGGGATCGCTGCCAGCGAGGGTCCCGTTTGGTGGAAGTGGTCCGTCAGGACCAAAGCGTGGGACGGCACTGGGAGCCATCGAGGCAGTGGAACAAGATCAACCGCGCACTGAAGCGGGTGGAACAGAAGCGACGAGACCAGACCAAGCACTATCTGTTCAGTATCTCCAACAAGCTCTGCAAGAACTACGACCTGATCGGGATAGGCGCATACGCTCCCAACCAGGGCGATGCTGGGTTTGGGCGGAAGATGAACCGCGCCATGCAGAACCGTTCGTTGTTGGGGCGGTTCAAACCGATCCTGCTCTGGGTGGCCCGCCGGTCGGGGAAGGTCGCCGAGGTGTTCGATGAAACGGGCACCACACGGACCTGCTCCGAGCCTGAGTGTGGCCACGTTGTACCAGGCGGACTTCCGCCCAAGATCCGGGAGTGGAGGTGTGCCCAATGCGGCACCCATCACCACCGTGATGAAAATGCAGCGAAAAACGGACTGGTGCGGATTATCCGCACCAGGAGCCTCCAGTTGCCTTGCTCAGGCCCCGTCCAAGGACGGTGTGATTGGCGTTTCCATCCCCAGGGATGGCGGGAGGTGCCGAAAGGCCGCGCCAATGCGAATCAAACCGGGTGTCCCGGCTTTACGGGACCAGCGGAGGAAGCCGCTCTAAGCGGTGCAGTCCGTGGCGTGATGGCCCCCGACCTACTGCCTGCACAAGTTTGAGCAGGTTTAGGAGAGCGGATGATGGCAGACTTGTCATCCTGGATCTGGAGCACCCCGAGGGTCTGCAGGTCCTGCCCCAGGTGGGCGCCATCGGCTCGATATGCTGGCCACGGGTGAACCAGGGAGTCTGCCCAAGCCTCACCCTCGACGATGGGACCTTCCTCCTCCACGACCTCCGGGTGAGGCCCGCCGCGCCTGCCTTCAGGGCCACCCTGGGCAGGAAGGAGCTGTTCGCCCCAGTGCGCTACACCGACAACCATGTGCTCCTGGGCTTCGGTGACGGCGAACTCCAGCACCTCGATGTGCGGGTGGAGGACCGCATCCTCGACAGGGTATCGGACCCCTTCGTCCAGGCCATCGGCTCCCTGGACTATGATCACGCCACCCGTTCGCTCCTGGTGTCGGGCATCCCGGATATGCTTTTGTGGAGCCATGATTGGGCCACCGGCGCCCTTCAGTCGGCATGCCACGCCATCGAGGGCGGTGCCACGACCAACGCCGTGTCCGCCGTCTCGGGGGCCTTCACGGACGCCGGCAGGGTGGTCCTGGTCACCACGGACGGCAGTCTGTCCATCCTGAAGCCGATCCGACCCGGTACGAGCCATCTGGCAGGCGGCGACGATGAGTCCGTTCCCAAGCGCCGCCGCAAACTCCTGCCACCCCTCGCCAGCGTGCCAGAACCACGCGAGGCGGCCTCACCGGGAAGGAGGCGTCGGTGACCAGAAGCTCAGGATCAAACGCTCGATCCTGCCGGTGGAGGCCCTGAGGTCGAACACCTGGTCCGGGCAGACCCCGTTGGTTGCCAGTTGGACCTCGGTGTGGGCCGGGATTTCAAAGAGGAACCTTTCAAAAAATTTAACCATTCCTGGAGGCAGGGCATCCCCTCGCCCCGTCATCGGCCTGCCCTGAAAGGAACTTCGATGAAGCATCCTGACTCACCGAACCCTCGTCCCCCAGCGCGCGCCGCCTTCCGCGCGCAGGCCCCGTCCCTGGCCCTGCTCCTGGGCCTGGCCGGCAGTGCCCTCTCCGCGACCGAAATCACCGTCACCAACCTCACCGGCCGCCCCTGGTCCCTGGAACCGTGCCTGGATCCGGCCGAACCCCGCGGCGACCCAGGCGGCGAGGCGGCGGAACAGGTCCTGGGCCCCGATCCCCTCGCACGGGTGCGGGTGGAGGCGGGGGATGTGGGCATCCGCCACTTCCGGCTCCGGGATGACGGCGCGACCGTCTGCTACCTCCGGGTGACCCACCCGGAGCCCGACCAGCCCGGGGAGACCGCTCCCCGGCTCGAGGTGCTCCCGGCGGAGGAAGGGAAGGGGGCGGGGGCTGCTCCCTGCGTCCACCCGGGCCCCGGCCTTGCCTTGACCCTGGCCCTTCCGGCCCCTGGGCCCGGCGCTGCGCTGGCACCAGCCCGTCCGGCTGGAGCGCCCCTCCCACCGCACACGCATCCGGCCAATGCCGCGGGCTGGATGAGCGAGGTCTATGCCAGGGACCTGCTGGTGGAGCTGGCCCCCACCTGTTCCCCGGCCGCGCTCAAGGCCCTGGAACATCCCCTGCAGGCGCTGGCGGCCAACCGCAAGCAGGCGGCGATGTTGTATGCCGAGCAGGTGAAGCTGATCAACCGCCTCCTCGCCCTGCCGGAAGCGGCGGGGAAGACTCCTGAGAAGGCCGATATCCTGGCCGCCCTGAAGCGCAGGGAAGCTGCGTTGGGCACCCTGTTCCGGCGCGCGGGCGATGAGCTGATCCCCGCGGTCCAGAGCGTGTTCTTCCGGGAACTGAGGGCCTGCCGGGCCAGGCGGGCGGTTGGGGGCCCCATCGCCCCGGCGGCCCCGGACGCACAGGCGCATCTGGCGCACGTGAAGGAACTGCGGGAGGTGGGCAGGAAGCTGGCCCGGCAGTGGGATCGCGAGGCCGAGCGCCTGCCGTGGATGCGCTGGCGAGCGACTTCGGAGCTGCACCCGGGCGTTTGGTTGCTTGAGCTGTTGGACGGTTGGAAGGCCACCGCCGGGAAACGCCTTCCGGTCTTCATCCGTACGAGCCCCCTGGTCCCGCCCCAACCCGGCAAGGAGGAAGTCTTCTTCGCCGGCGCCGATGAGCGCGAGTTCTTCCTGGCCGGCCAGGCCGGGGTCAGCCTGACCGGTCTGGACCCGGAGGCTCCGGCGGTGCCCGCGGCGTTTCGGGGCAGCAGCCGGGCCGGTGCCAGGTATTGCGCCGAGGCGGATCCGAAGGCCGGGGAAGCCAAGGCGGCCGCCCAGCGCAAGGCCGAACTGCACGAGCGGGCCCGAAAAGCGGGCAAGCGCTGGGCGGGGTCCCGCGGGTAGGGGGGGCGGCCGGCGGGCGTTGGCGGTTCAAGGAGCGGCCGGTGCCGCGGGGCGGGTCCAGACGTTTGCCTAATGTTTTTTACTCGCCTGGTCGTGGCCTTCGGCAGGCGGGGATGGGCCACGAACAGGCTGGGGTCGAGCTCGCTCTTGCCTCCCCAGTGGTGGAAGGCCAGGGTCCGCAGCTGCTCCAGCCCGGTGAACAGGGACCTGAACCGGGGCAGGGTGCAGGCCTTGCCATGGTGGACCTCCAGGCATCAGGAACATCAGCCTTTGCAGCGTTTCTCGTGGCCATGGCGCGAGAGGCCATCCTTGCGCGCGAACGTTTTCCCGCACGCGTCACAGGTGTGCCGGTTCTTTTTTGCGTGGGTTCGCTCGTGTCTCAGGCGGGCGTTATTGAGGGTGAAGCTCTTCGAGCAACCGGCTGTGCAGACATAGGGCCTGGCCCCGGTATGGCTTCGCAGGTGCACGGTTCGGCTCGAGGCGGTAGCGAAGTGCTTGGTGCAGCCCGCGACGGCGCATGCAAAGGGCCTGCACCCTCCGTCCCGTCCATGCAGCATCAGCTGGGTTTCACTTTCGAACGCGTCGCCGCACTCCGCGCACGCTGCCGGGCGCGGAGTGCGATCATGCGCCGCGGCAGCGCCTGCAGCAGGGACGCGGGCGCGCTTGGTCGTGGCCGCCCCCTCCCCGGCCTCACCCGGTCCCGCGGCCGTCGCTGCGGCGGCTTTGCGTTTCAACGGGGACTGCGCAGGAGCGTGGCCAGGGACCGCGGACGCCGTCGCAGGCGCCGGGGCGCCGGCGCCCAGATGGGTGGTGGGTGTCAGCTCCACGTAGCCAGGCGCCGCTTCAAGCTCTGCCTGGTACACGCCTCCGTAATTAACAAGAATCTCATGGCCGGCCGGGATGGCCTCCAGGGCCACCAGGAAGACCTGGTGTTCCTGGCTTGCGGCGGACGGCTCCTCACCGTGGCGGGTGTCCACCAGCGTCCGGGTCACCAGCTCCGCGTTGGGTTTTCCAGAGTGGTTGGCCAGGGCCGCGAGGCAGGCTGGACCGTCTTCGGCATAGGCATCCACGTGGCCCCAGGTGATCGGCTCACCGTCCGCCAGGGTTTGCACGTCGACGATGCACTGGAGGGTGGGCAGCCGGGACCAGTCCGCATCGCTGTAGTGCCCGTACAAGCGTCGGAACGCTTCTGGCGAAAACGTCCTGCCCCGGTAGCGGGCGATGAGCTCGTGGGGGCGCAGGTCCCGTCGCGCCTTCAAGCCGCGCTGGCCCTGGAGCACAGGATGGTGCTCGAGCACGGCGACCCGGTCCTCCTCCGTGCCGATCTCCAGGGGCAGGACCTTGGTTTCGCCCTCGAAGCGGGCGAGCCTGGTCCGGGTGATGGTCAGATCCGCAGGCTCATACGCTGCTTCCGCCGCAGGAAACATAGGCTCGGGCTTGACCGTGGGCGCCTCGTCCTCGCCGAGGTCGGCGAGCGGGGGCAGAGGCGCACCGGGTGGGCCCTCCAGCGGTGGGGGTTCCGCGCGGACCCGCGCGGGTTCGCCCCCGCGCGGCTCGCGTGGGGGCCTGGCCTCCGAGGGTGCATCACCGGTCCTTCCGGGCGGGTCCTCCGCCCAGGCGGTCGCGCCCAGGAGGAGGGTCAGCACGGTCATGACTGTCACCAGGCAGCGCCGCCGACGCTGGCGCGCCGCCGGCAAGGGTGCTTCGGTCGGGGTTTCCATGGACCTTGTTCTCCCTCAGGAAGGATGGCCTTGCGTCGGGTTCAAGGAGCGGCCGGTGCCGCGGGGCGGATCCAGACGGTTGTCTCACTGTTCTTGTTCCGCGCGGTCGTGGCCTTCTGCAGGCGGGGATGGGCCACGAACAGGCTGGGGTCGAACTCGCTCTGGCCCCCCCAGTAGTAGAACTGCAGGGTCCGCAGCCGCTCCAGCCCGGTGAACAGGGTCTTGAACCGGGGCAGGGTGCAGGCCTTGCATTCGAAGACCTTCAAATGGGTGATGGGGCCCTCGATGCCCTTGCCGGTGAACAGCGGGCAGGTATAGACCTCCAGCCGGTCCAGGTGGGGCAGGGAAGCGAGATCGTCGGATCGGAACAGAAGGCAGTTCCGGAGCTCCAGCCTCCTCAGCGAGGCCGGGAAGTGTTCGCCCGAGAACAAAGGGCTGTCGTGGATGGCCAGGGTGGCCAGTTGCGTGAAGTAGCTGAAGTCCCCCCGGTCGATACCCGAGCCATTGCGCAGAACCAGTTCGCGCAGGCGGCCCGCGAAGCCGACCAACGCCGCTTCCCGGACGGGCACGTCCAGGTCAAGGGACACCAGCAGGGGGTTATGGTGCGCCATGGCCTCGATCCGCTCGGAGGTCACCGTGGGGCAAGCCCCGATGGACAGGTGAGTGAGGGAGGCGGGCACCCGCTCGGCGGTGGAGCGCGGGCAATGCCACAGGCTCAAGCGCTCCAACCGGGACGGCAGGTGCTCAGCCGTGAAGGTCTCCACCCCGAACACCTTGAGGGTCTTCAGCTTGTTGCAGCGGGCCAGAGCGCTTTCCGGGAACGGAGTGGGGCGATCCACGGCAAGGCGCGTCACCTCCAGATGCTCCAGGCGGTCCGCGAACGCCCCCAGGACCTCTTCCGTAAGGGCTTCCGCTGGCACGGCCAGCCTGGTGAGCCGGGGGTGGGTGGCTGCCAGCGAGCGCAGCAGGTCGGCGGTGACACCCTCACAGTAGGGGGCATGGATGGAGGTGATGAACTTGTTCAGGTTCAAGGCGGCCTTGAGGCCCTCCGGGGTGACCCTGGGAAACCCGCCAAGGATGAGCTCCCGGAGGCCCGGGTGGATTCGGATGACGTTGTGGAGACCGGCGTCGGTCTCATCCTTGATGCGCACCCGACGGATGGCCCACCGGGCCACATTCCTAAACTCTTTATTGACCCCCTTCAAGTGTTGGAGATCCCCGACGCAATCCCCGGTGAATGCGGCCACGGTGGCCTTCAGGGCGGTGGGCAGGCCCATGAGGGACGCGGGGGGCGGCGGCGCGGGTGCGGCAGGCGCCGCCGCGGCGCCCGGCAGCTCGGTCCGGGTCCGCTTGGCCCCGTACGGGGCTGCACCGGGCGTGGCGGCGCCCGGCACCACGATATGCTTGGGCGCGGAAAGAACGCCCGCGCACAGGGCCTTGATGGTGAAGACGGCCTCCGCATCCGCTCGGGGCGCGATGAAGGTGACCCCGCCTCCGGGAATGAAGCGCACCGGGTTGGCCAAACCAGGCGGGACGGGGTTCCCGTTTTTCCAGAGCAGCCAGTGCACCGGCTGGCCTGCCGGCGCGCCGGTCACCTTGACCGGAATGTCGATGGTCTGGCCAGCGGGGCACTCGATCTGGTCCGGGCCGTCCAGGGTCAAGGTGACGGCCGCCGTGAGGGCCGGGGCGCCCAGGGCCAGGGCCATCAGGGTGGCAGGCCGAAGGCCGGGAATACGCATTGAAGTCATGGAACCTCCAGGTGGGCAACCAGCCACCAAGTTCAATGTGTAATTAATGTAATCCGGGTTCCCGGGAAACACCTCCCTTCGAAGGATCCGCGCTGGTGTCAGATCCGCGTCCATCAGCCTGGCCCCGGCCAGACGGGCTCCGACGAGGGTTCTGCCGGCGCGAACCCCAACGCCAGGAATGCCCTGGGCGCCACCGCGCTGCATGTGGCCGTAAGGTGGGACGTCAAGGATATCGATACGCTCATGGCCTACGGGGCGGATCCCGGAGCCGTGGACCATGCGGGCAGGGCCCCGCTGGATCTGGCCAATGAGTCAGGCTACCGCTTCCTCATCGAGAAGATGGAAGGGCTTGCCCGCAAGGCCGCCGCTCCGGCGGGCTCCCGGCCTGGGCCAGGATGGAGCTTTCCAGCCGGGGCGAACTGCATCCTGCATGGGAGCTCGAACTCAGGTTGAGCACGAGCCCCGCGCGCCTGCGCCGTAGCGGGCCTGGATGTAGTCCAGGACGATGGCCTGGAACTCCTCGGCGATGTGCTCGCCGTGGAGGGTGACGGTCTTGAGGCCGTCGACGTACACCGGGGCGCTGGGGGTCTCCCCGGTCCCGGGCAGGCTGATGCCGAGGTTGGCGTGCTTCGATTCGCCGGGGCCGTTGACGATGCAGCCCATCACGGCGACGTTCATGGTCTCCACGCCGGGATAGCGCTGCTTCCATTCCGGCATCTGCTCCCTCAGGTAGGTCTGGATGCGTTCGGCCAGGGACTGGAAGACCGTGGAGGTGGTGCGTCCGCAGCCAGGGCAGGCGATCACCATCGGTGCGAAGCTGCGGAAGCCCATGGACTGCAGGATCTCCTGGGCCACCAGGACCTCCCGGGTGCGGTCGCCGCCGGGTTCGGGGGTGAGCGAGACCCGGATGGTGTCGCCGATGCCTTCCTGCAGCAGGACGGCCAGGGCGGCGGTGGAGGCGACGATGCCCTTGCTGCCCATGCCGGCTTCCGTCAGGCCCAGGTGCAGGGGGTACCGGCAACGCCGGGCCAGCTCCCCGTAGACGGCGATCAGGTCCTGCACGCCCGAGACCTTGCAGGAGAGGATGAGGTGGTCGGCAGGCAGACCGATGGCCTCAGCCTGGGCGGCGCTGTCCAGGGCCGAGCTGACGAGGGCCTCGTACATGATGGCCTTGGCGCTCCAGGGCTCGGCCCGGCGGGCATTCTCGTCCATGACCCGGGCCAGCAGATCCGGGTCCAGGCTGCCCCAGTTCACGCCGATGCGCACGGCCTTGCCGTAGCGGCAGGCCGTCTCCACGATGCTGGCGAACAGCCGGTCATGTTTCTCGCCCTTGCCGACGTTGCCTGGATTGATCCGGTACTTCGACAGGGCCTGGGCGCACGCGGGGTGGTCGGCCAGCAGCTTGTGGCCGTTGAAGTGGAAGTCCCCGATCAGGGGCGCCTCCACCCCCATGGCGTCCAGCCGCTCCCGGATCAAGGGCACCGCCGCCGCGGCGGCGTCGGTGTTCACGGTGACCCGCACGAGCTCGGAACCGGCCCGGGCCAGGGCCGCGACCTGGCCGGTGGTGGCGTCCACGTCGGCGGTGTCGGTGTTGGTCATGGACTGCACGGCGACGGGAGCGCCGCCGCCCACGGCCACTTCGCAGCGGCCGTGGCGAACCTTCACGCCCAGGCTATCCCGGCGCGTGCCCGGCCCCGAAGCCACGGGAATTCTCTCTGATGACATGGTTGTCCTTCTGGAATCGTCGAAGCCCCGGTCCCGCCGGGTTGAGGAAAAGCCTACCATTCCTGGTTCCAGGAAAGCGGATCCAGACCCGGTTGCCCTACGGGCGTTCCGCCGGCTTGAACGGCGCGGCCAGCGGATTGAGGCGGTGCCGCGCCGGGGGCGGTGGCGAAGGGGGCGGGGGCGAGGGCAGGGGGCCTGCCAAGGGCGCGAAGGGGTGCGGGAAGGGGTGGGTCAAAAAGTAATGCAGGTGCAGGTTGAACGAGGCCGTGAAGGCGGCCTGTATGGCGGCGTGCTCGGCCTGGCGCTGGCGGTCAGCCTCCAGTTCCGCGAAGTTGGCGGCCAGCTCGTCCATCCTCGCGAAGTCCAGCGCTCGTTCAGCCTGGCCCCGCGCGTCCCCGGGCCCGGTCCCCCAGGACGGATCACAAGAAGGCGGCGCATGCGGCCTCGTGCGCGGGTAGGGGCGTCGCTCCGGCCTGGGTGCCGCCGGTTCGGCGCCCATGCCCATGCCCATGGCTTCCGGCACGCCGGAAGGCGAGGGCGGATCGGCGGGGACCGCACGGGGTTCATCAGTCTTCTCCATGGCCGACGGGTCAGCGGGCTCAGCCGCAACGGCCGCTTCAGCGGCCCGGCGTGCCATGACTTCGCGGTGCCAGGTTGCTTCGGCTTGGGCCTTGCGCTCGGCCGCTTCGGCTTGGGCCAAGCGCTCGGCCGCTTCGGCTTGGGCCATGCGCTCGGCTGCTTCGGCTTGGGCCTTGCGCCCGGCCGCTCTGGCTTGGACCATGCGCTCGGCTGCTTCAGCTTGGGCCTTGCGTTCGGCCGCTTCAGCTTGGGCCTTACGTTCGGCCGCTTCGTTCACGAGGCGCTCCGCTGCCAGCGTGCGTGCCTTTTCCGCATCGGCCCGTTGCCGGGCTTTCAGGGCACGGGCTGCCTCCTTGGCTGCATGGCGTTCCGCTTCGTGGCGCACCTTCGCGTGTTTCCGGGCCGCCGCCGCCGCCTCGCGCTCCGCCGCCGCGGCGATCCGGGCCTGGGACGCCGCCTCTTCCCGGGCGTCCTCGACGGGATCGACCAGCACCAGGGCCTGATCCTCCCATTTCAGGAAGGGCCTGGTCTCCCTTTCCCCATACAGGGCGCCCCAGCTGGCCCAGGGAGCGCAGGTCAGCATGGTTTCGGCCTCGTCGCTGAGACGATGGAGCAGCGCCACTTTGTTCCGGATGAGGGGGTCGGCCGCCCTGCGCGTGGGGGGGTGGCTGGTCGCCCGCCAACCCCGGCGCCCACCGCCACGTCCGGCCGCAGGCCCGGGAACCCTGACGCGACCGGCGTGCGGGAGCGCAGGGTCGTTGTGGACACCCTCCGGGCCATGCAGGGCGTCCTCGAGCAGGCGTGCCTGGGCGGCGAGGTGTTCGGCAATGCGGGCCCCCGTCTTCTCCAGCACCGGACGCGCCTTGCCCAGGGTCGTCCGCCCAAGCGCGATGCGCTCCAGATACTCAGCCTGCATGTCATAGAGCACACGTTCCCGGGCGCGCAGGGCCTGGATCTGGCCGAGCAGGGGCGACAGGGCCTCCACGGTTCCGGGTCCGAAGTCGTCCCGGCACGCCTGGAGCAGGTCGATGGCATAACACGTTCGGATGGCCTCGACCACGTGTCGGGGCGTGGGCATCCGGGCCCCGGCCGCCACGGCGCCGGCTGGCAGGGCCTTCAGCTCATCGGGGAGGGCCGGCTCCGGCTCGGCGGCGCACACCGCCAGGGCCGCGAAAAGAGCGCGGAGGGAAAGGAACGGGTGGCGTCCCGGGAGGCGTTGGTGCATGGCGTTTCGCTCGAAGAACGGGGGGGATCAGATTGGAGTCCACGGCGAAGGGGCTCCTAAGTGATGAACGAATAATCAATGAACGACTTGCACCCCAGGAATGGGCCCGGGCTGTTAAAAGTTCCATGGTCGCGGCGGGCCGCCGGGGTCAGGGGCGGGGCGCCCCGGCCGGAGGCGCTGCGGGCGCCTGCGGCCGGACCCACCGGCGTTGGGTCCCATCGCTCGCGGTGAAGGCGCAGAACGCCAGGGCAGGGTGGGCCTCCAGGATTCCTGGAGCTGGCCAGGCGAGCATCGGACCTCCAACCAGGACCAGGCGAGCGAGGCGGGGCAGGCTTTCGAGGCCATTGAACACGTTCTCACTGGCTGTTGCCTTGCAGCGGGAGAGTTCCAGGATGCCCAGGCTTTCCGGACACCCGATGCCCGTGAAAGCCGGGCAGTGCTCCACGACCAGCTTCTCCAGCGGAGTGCCTGCGAGCGGCTCGGACCGGAAGTTCGCGCAGTGGACGGCCTTCAGCTCGTTCAGGCCCGCTGGCAGGAGAGCGCCGGTCAGTCTGGGACAAAAAGACAGTTCGAGGGCCTTCAGGCCCTTGAAGCGGCTGAAGACGCCGTCCGCAAGATCGATCCCTGCATGCAGGTTAAGGTATTGCACGCCCTCGGGGAGTGCACCTATCAGCTCGGCGTCCACGCGATCGCCTTGAAAGGTGACGAGGGAGCGGGCATTTTTCACGGCCTCCCGCAGGAGGTCGCGGGTCACCCCTGGACAACCCTGCAGACAAAGGCACTCCAATTGGCGCAGGCCTATGGGGCCGTGAAAGCCCTCCGCCCCGGCCACCCGCAAGGAGATCAGGCCTTCCGGCAGGACCTCGGGGGCGAAGGCCGGACAATGCATGGCATCCAGGAGCGTGAGCCCGGCGGGGAGGCGGTCTCCCTTGAAGACGCGGCTTCCGGTGAGCTTCAGGGTCCGGAGGCTGGGAAAGCGGGCCAGGGTCTCGTCGCGCAGGGTCGTGGACCGGACCTCCAGGGCGGTGATCCGGTCCGGAAGCTGGGCAAGCTCCCCATCCACGATGTCCTCGGCGGGCGGAAAGGCGAGGTGGACCAGCCTGGGGTGGGTCCTGGCCAGTTCCAGGAGATGGGAAAACTTCAATTTGGTGCCCTGGTTGTTCAGTGTCGTCAGGCGGGTGCAGGGCTTCAGAGCCTTGAGGATCCCCTTTGGCGAAAGATCCGGAGTGTCCATGAACCGGATGGCCGTGAGCCTGGAACATCTCGCCAGCAGCCTTTCGAGACTGGCATCGTTGATGTCGCCCGAGATTGTCAGGTGGGTGGTGGCTTCGCCCGCCGCGAGGCTCCAGGCCTTGTCCACCGCGGCGAGGTGCTGCTTCGGGTGAAGAAAGCCGGCCACACGGGGCTTCAAGGGCCCGGGCAGGGCGCCCAGCAGTCCCGGGGCCGAGGCGGCGGCCCCCGCCGGACCCGAGGCCCGGGCGCGCTTGGCGCCGGGGACCTCCTCGTCCCCGGTGGCTGGCAGGACCCGGAGGAAGGTGGGCTCGGAGACCGCGCCCGGGCACCGGGCCTGCACGGCGAGGGTGGAGCCTGCCGCGGACAGGGGAACCGGGAGGGCGAAGGTCAGGCGGGCCGGGCCCGGGAGCCGCTTCTCCAGGTCAAAGACCCGCTTGCCCTTGACCCAGGCAACGACCCCTACCGGGCTGTCCGGGCCGGCGCCGGCGACCTCCACCTCGACGGCCAGGCTCTCCCCGGCCCGGACCGTCTCCGGCAGGCCTGCCAGAGTGAGGGTGGGCTCCGCCCGGAGCGGGATGGGGGAGGCCGCGGCCAGGACGGCCAGGGCGGCCGGGAACAGAAGGGAAGGGGTGGGGTTCATGATGCCTCCGGAATGCCCCTCGCCCTCAGGCTTCCCAGGGTAGAGGCATTAAATAAATTTATAATTAATAATAATGGTATGCAACCGTATTTCCCGGCCCCCCACCGCACGTGCCGCCATGGGACCTCCAACGGGAACCGGGACGCGGCTTCAGGCACCCCACTCTCTGAGCAATGCGCCCGGGCGAACGGCGTCAGGAGGCAACTCGTTAAATAATATATTAATGGAATCCAATATGAAATATTCCCGCAGAAAGCTGGCCTCCCGCCTTGCGCTCCTGATTCTGGGGTCTCCCGGGTTCCTTCATGCAGGCGGCAAACCGGGCAAGATGGTGGTGGCTGCCGCGACCGTGGCCACCGCGGTAGCCCAGGGACTTGCGGAACCCCCTCCCCCGGGGGTGCCTGCCGCGGCCACACCCGGGCCGCAGCCCCTGCTCAGCTTCCCCTACGCCCTGCCTGGCGGGCTGGAACCCGGGACCCTCGGGGACAAGGGTCCTGCCGAGCCCCATGTGCCCGCCGAGGATGCAAGCGCGGGCTTCCACCGGTTCCTGGCTGCAAAGGGCATGGAATATCAGGAATGGGTGGAGGCGAAGTTCGGTGACCCCGGGGCGGACCCGGACCCTGCACCGTCGTCCCTTGACTACCCGGGCATGGTCGATTGGATGGTCGACGAGGCCATCCACAGGGCAGATATGCTGACGCTCGTCATGCTGGAACATTTTGACGAAGCGTTTCCCGACGGGGCCGAAGGCGCCCCGGTGGAGCGCCTCCAGGCCTATGTCCAGCGCTTCGCCAGTGACGACCACCTGGAAGAACTTGATCGCCTCCTCGCTCATACCCGGGAGGACGAGGACGCGATCCGGAAAGTTGCCGAGGCTGCCCGGGAGATCGTCCACCTCGACAGCCTTGCCAAGCCTTCGTTCCGCTCGAAGGCCGAAAAGGAGCTCCGCCGGCAGGAGGCCCGGGAAGTCAAGCCGCTGCAGGGACGCGCCCAACGGCTCCAGGCCGCGCGGAACCGCCTCCTGGTCCTGCGCGGGGAGCTGGAAGCGGCCCTCCCCCAGGGAGGTCCCCCGAAGGAAGGGAAGGTCCCGGACAGCCGGACCTACACGTTCCCCGATGAGGATGCCCGCGCCCCATGGGCGGGCGGTTTCCGGCGCCAGTAGGTGAGCCCGGGAGGGGACCTGCTGGCGTTCCCTCCCGGGGGCTCCGTGCATGCGGGCGCCGGCCAGCACGGGGAACCTTAAGGCGACCACAAGCATTTAATTATTCATGGACCCGTGCCTCCTTTCCTTCCCGTCCGTATTCCCCGCCTTCCGGCTCGTCCCGGCCGCCCTCGTCCTCCTGGCTCCGGCTCCCCTCGTCGCCGAGGGTGGCTCCCTGGACCTGCGCGCGCTGCCCCCCCGCGCCCTGCCCGGGGAGGCCCTCATTTTCCAGGTGATCACCCGCAACCTTGCCAGGGGGGCGCAGGTGGCGGTCACCTTCCAGGACGGCGGCGCCCTCCTTGCCACGTACACCAGCGTGCTGCCGCCCTCCGGGATCCTGGACGTCGCCTGGGTCGTACCCCGGGAACGGCCTCCGGCGAGCGTCACCATCCGAGCGAGCGTTGGCGGGCTTCTCAGCGCTCCCATCATCCTGCCCATCGGGCCCGCGGGCGTTCCCGCGCGATCCGGGCTGGGCCCCGCCGCGCCCCCGGCCCCCGCGGCGCCGGCGGCCCCCGCCGCCTCCATGGGCCAGGTGCCCGAGGCGGTCCAGACCCATATCGCGACCTTCCTGGGCACCCGGGACACGCTGAACCTCCTGCGGTCCTCCCGCGGGCAGAGGCTCCCCGCGGGCAAGGGCATCCGGGACTTCAAGCTCGAGGGAGACCTGCGCGCGGGCCAGTTGACCGGGCTCCTGGCCCGCTTCTCCCAGGTCGAAGCCCTGGTCCTGGGCCTCACCCCGAACCTCCGGTCCCAGGAGCTCGTCCAGGCCATCTGCAAGCTGCGCCACCTCAAGAAACTGACCATCCTGCCCGAGTCGTCCCTGGAGGTCGCGGGCGCGGTGGCCATTGCCCGCTCCCTGGCCGATTCCGGCTTCCACAGCCTCTGCATACCGCCCGGGCGCCATTCGATGCGACCCGAGGACCTGGCCCAGCTTCCGGAAACCCTCCGGTACCTCCAGGTGAGCGGACACTATCTGGTGGGGCCCGAGTTCGGCCGGTTCAGCAACCTCCAGAGGCTGGAGGTCCGTAGCTCCCACCGCTTCACAGGCAGGGGGCTGCCCCCGGAGCTCAGGATCCTCGAGGTTCATTTTTCCCGCGGGTTCGAGGATGGCCGCGAACTGCCTGTCCGGCTCGAGAACCTCATCCTGAGGGCTTTGCCGGAGTTCCATGGGCCGATCCACCTGCCGGCGCTCCGCGAGCTGAGCATCACCCTCTGCGAGCGGTTCACGCCGGACCTGTGCAAGGCGACGGTGGCGGCCGCCCCCAACCTGAAGAACCTCACCTCCGACTTCCTGGACCGGGCGGTCCTCGAAGCCGCCCCCGCCGGCCTGGAGGTCCTCCGGTGCCTGGGAGGAGACGCGTCGATCACCGATGGGCTCCTGTCCCGGTTCGTACACCTCCGGTCCCTCCAGCTGCCCAAATGCCCCATCACCGGGTCAGGGCTGCCAGCCACCCTGACGGAACTCAATCTGTCCAACTGCGCCGAATTCAGGACGGAGGCCCTGAACACGCCTTCCCTGCGCGCGCTCACCCTCTACAAGTGTCCCGCCGCCACGGGGACCGGACTCCCGGCCCACCTAGGCCGGCTCAAGGTCACGGGCTGCGACGCCTTCCCCCTGAGTGCGGTCACCCAGTCTCTCTATTGCATGGACGCCCTGCACTCGCTGGACTTCTGGACCCGGAACCCGGAGTTGGCGACTCCGGAAGACGTGGCCAGGCTCCAGCCCTGGCTGTCCCATATGGACTCCTGCTGCGTCGGGGTGGCCGGCGGGGAGAAGCTCGTCGACCACAACCTGAGTCGGAGGTAGGGCTCAAAGGTTTTCAAGAAGGCCAGGGCAGGGCCTGGATCTCGGCCAGGCGGGCATCCTACGCCTGGGGCCGGAACTTATTTATAATTAATTACACTTGAATATGGACGTTTTGTCCCTGGGTTTATTCATGCGCAATCCTTTCCACGTTCCTCACAAGCCGGCCCTGGCCGTGATCCTGGCCCTGGGCGCCGCGCCCGGGCTGCGGGCGGCGGTCACGGTGTCCCTGAGCGGCCCCGCCTCCATCGTATGCCCGGTCGGCGCGACCCTCGGCATCGTGGTCAAGGTGGACGGCGCACCCGCCGGAGCGCCGGTGGCATGGTTCCTGTGGGAGGAGGGGGTGCGGATCCCCAACGACGCCCGCAGTCCCCTGCAGCCCCTGCTCGGGCTCGACGGGATGATGTTCCGGGGGCCCGAGGGCCCCGGGCGGGTCTTCGTGCTCCAGGCCTCCTGCGCTGGCCACCTCTCCAGCCCGAAAATCATCGTGCTGCAGGGGGCCGTCGCGGGTGGGGGTGGTCCTGCCGCCCCCCCTGCGGAGGCTGAACCCGGCGCTGCTCCGGACGTGGAACCCGGCGCGGCCCCGGATGAGCAACCCGGAGCTCCGGAAGGGGCGAACAAGCGCGCCCGGGTCGAGGCGCCCGACCCGGCAGGCGCTGCCCGCCCGGCAGCACCGGCGGCGAGGCCGGACCGCCGGCCCACCCTGACGGGCCTGCCCCCCGGCGTGAAGGCCGCAGTGGCGGAATTCACCGGACCCAACGTCGTGCGCGAGGTCGACCGCGCGTTCCATGCCGCCGCCCAGCTCGCCTCGCGCCACCTGGTCATCAAGGACACGGTCGACGATGGCACCCTGCTGGCCCTCCTCCGCAGGCACCCGCGCCTGACCTCCATCCGTTTTGCCCGCTGCCCAGCCCTCACCCCGGGCGGCATCACGGCGGCCTTGAAGGACCATACGCGGCTTGAGAAGGTCGAAGCCCCCGAATGCGGGGCCTTCAACGAGGAGGTGGCGCTGGCCATGGCGACCACGCACCCCAGGCTGGTGCATCTGGCCCTGCGCGGCGAGGCGCTTTCGGAAACGGTCCTGGCCTCGTACGCCGGCCGCCTGAAAGCTCTGAAGGTGGTGGGGCGTGGGCGCGGGATGTTCCCGGAAGAGGCCCTGGCGTTCTGCCACAAACTGGTCCACCTTGATGTGAAGGAGGGTGGCTTCTTCCTGGGAGAACGGCTGCCGGCTTCCCTGAAGACGCTCCGGATGAAGGGGAATGATGCTTTCACGGGCCACCACCTGCCACCCGGCCTGGTAAGACTGATCGTGGAGCGCTGCGGGATTTTCACGTGCTCACACGTGCCCTCATCCCTCCAGTACCTGAGTTTGGTCGTCTGTCCCGCCGTGACCTCCGACCGGCTTGCGGCTGCTGGGCGCGGCTGGCCACGGCTCACAACCCTGCACACGGATGTGCCGATCGGGGACGAGGCTCTCAGGGTCTTCGCCGGGACCCTGTGGACCTTGCACCTGTTGGACGGCCGGGGGCTGGAGCGGCCCCATTTCATGGCTTTCGCGAACCTGCGGGAGTTGAGGATAGCCCGATGCCCGGCCTTCACGGGCGCCAACCTGCCGTCCGGCTTGAGGGCGTTGATGGTAATTGGCTGTGGGGCCTTCGAGTCGGATCGTCTTGCCGTGGTCCCCCTGACCCACCTGACCGCCGCCCACTGCCCCCGCTTCACCGGACTGGGGCTCAGGAATACGCTGCTCGAATTGCAAATCATAGGGGCCAGCGCCTGTCCTCCCTCCCGCCTTGCCACGGTCCTGGGTCCGCGGCTGCCCCTGCTGCGTGAACTATCCTGCCTCGACACGGGCCAGGCGGGCCTGGACCCCGCCGCCCTTTTCGCAACGAACCCCAACCTGCGGTCGATCAGGACAGGAGGGTTGCTCTCCCCGGCCGTTCTGGGGCGCCCCGGGATTGCCGCCGCACCCTGAGGCGCCACACACGAAGGACCGGGCCGTCGGCGGAGGCGCGGCGGTGCCCCTGGCCGGGGATCCTTCCGTTCAAAATAATTTCTTCTGTTCTTAAGGACGCTGAAGCATGAGCCTTCCAAGATCCTTCCACCGCACCCTCGTCCCGGTCGCCGCGCTCCTGGCCCTCCCTTCGGCCCAGGCGGCCGAGGTGAAGGTCCTCCCCCAGCACCCGGAGGTCCGCCCCGGCGGCACCCAGGCCTTCCAGGCCGCCCTGGTGGGGCCCGCGGGCGCCGCGGCCCCCCACTTCCTCTGGACCCTGGTGGACGCGGCCGGGGCCCCGGCCCCCGCCGCCATGGGGGCCATCAGCGCCGAGGGCGTCTACCAGGCGCCGGCGGCCCTGCCCGGGGCCGAGGTCTGGGTCAGGGCCACCCTGGCCGGGGATCCCGGGAGCTTCGGCTCGGCCCGGGTGAACCTCGTGGCCGGGATGCCCGCGGCGGCCCCGGCCGGGATCGACCTGGGCAACCTGCCGGCGCTTCCCGCCCTCGGGAAGCCGAGGCTCCGCCCCGGCCTGGAGGTCCCGAACCCGCCCTTCTCCCTGGAGGGGCTGTCGGATGCCCGCAGGATGCCCGCGGACCGGATCCCGGCCTGGCGGGCCTGCCTGGAGGAGCGGATCCCCGCCGAGCGCCGGGAGGCCTGGAGGCTGTCGCTCCGTGAACCCGGCAACCCAGCCCTGCCCGAGCGCCGGTACGCGCTGTTCCACGGCCTGGGCATGAGCTCCCAGCGGCGGTTGCTGAACGCCTACTACGAGAATGCGAAGGACCTCACGAGCGCCGAAGTGTTCTCCCTCACCCCCTGGATCGTCCTGGGCCTGAGGAACGTGGTTTCCGCGACCCTCATCGACGTGACCGACCCCTGCACCATCTACGAGCTCGGCTTCCTCATGGACGCTCCCCTGGAGACCATCTGGAAGACTGACCCCAATGATGCCTATGTGCCCATGGAGGGGAACAAGGATGCACCCTACGACCAGCGCGCGTTCCGCGACCTGTTCAAAGGCAAGAACCCCCTTTCGCCCGAGCTGGAAGCCTTGTGGGAGAAGGAGGCCACCCGGTTCGATCTGGAAAGGAACTACAGCAGCCAGCCCCTCGTGGCAAGAAGGCGGCTCGACAGGGAATTCCAGGAAGCCTTCGACAAGGCCCACCCCCCCACCTTCGCCTACGGTCCGGTGAAGGCCGACGACCTGCGCCCCCCCGCCGAGCTCCTGAGCACGCCTGAAAACCGGAATGTAAACGAAGTGGCCACCTTCTCCCGCATCACCCACCCCGACCACCACATCACCTTGAGGGCGGTGGTGTTCGTGGCTTCCGGAACCCGAGCGACCGCCGTGGCTGCCGAAGACCTCCGGGACGCTGCCTTCTACGAGGAGCAGGCGCGGGAGCTGGCCCGGACGCTCGGCCTGCCCTTCCTCGATCTCCGTCCCGCCCGGACTCGCTGACGGGTTTTCCTCACTCCGAGGGGATCGACCTTCAGGATCTGGCATTAATACTTCGATGAGGTTCCCGGCAGGGGGAACCTTGCGGCGGCCATGCGCAGTAATTGTTCATGAGACCGTGCCTCCTTCCTTTCCCGTCCGCCTTCCCCGCTTCCCGGCTCGTCCCGGCCGCCCTCGTCCTCCTGGCTCCGGCGCCCCTCGCCGCCGAGGGTGGCTCCCTGGACCTGCGCGCGCTGCCCCCCCGCGCCCTGCCCGGGGCGACCCTCACCTTCCAGGTGATTACCCGCAACCTTGCCAGGGGGGTGCAGGTGGCGGTCACCTTCCAGGACGGCGGCGCCCTCCTTGGCACGTGCACGAACGTGCTTCCGCCCTCCGGGATCCTGGACGTCGCCTGGGTCGTACCCCGGGAACGGCCTCCGGCGAGCGTCACCATCCGAGCGAGCGTTGGCGAGCTTCTCAGCGCTCCCATCATCCTGCCCATCGGGCCCGCGGGCGTTCCCCCGCGATCCGGGCTGGGCCCCGCCGCGCCCCCGGCCTCTGCGGCCCCGGCGGCCCCGGCGGCCCCGGCCGCCTCCATGGGCCAGGTGCCCGCGGCGGTCCAGACCCATATCGCCACCTTCCTGGGCACCCGGGACGCGCTGAACTTCCTGCGGGTATCCCCCGGCCAGAGGATCCCCGCGGGCAAGGGCATCCGGGACTTCAAGCTCCAGGGAGAGCTGCGCAGGGGCCACTTGACCGGGCTGCTGGCCCGCTTCTCCCAGGTCGAAGCCCTGGTCCTGGGCCGCACGCCGAACCTCCGGTCCCAGGAGCTCGTCGAGGCCATCTGCAAGCTGCGCCACCTGAAGAAACTGACCATCCTTTCCGAATCGTCCCTGGAGGTCGCGGGCGCGGTGGCCATTGCCCGCTCCCTGGCCGAATCCGGCTTTCACAGCCTCTGCATCCACCCCGGGCCCCATGCGATGCGACCCGATGACCTGGCCCAGCTTCCGGAAACCCTCCAGGACCTCCAGGTCTACGGACCCGATCTGGTGGGCCCCGAGTTCGGCCGTTTCAGCAACCTCCAAAGGCTGACGATCCGTGCCTCCCACCGCTTCACAGGCAGGGGCCTGCCCCCGGAGCTCAGGATCCTCGAGGTTCTTGATTGCCTCGGGTTCGAGGATGGCCGCGAACTGCCTGTCCGGCTCGAAACCCTCAGGCTGAGGCATTTGTCGCAGCTCCATGGGCCGATCCACCTGCCGGCGCTCCGCGAGCTGAGCATCACCCTCTGCGAGAGGTTCACGCCGGACCTCTGCAAGGCGACGGTGGCGGCCGCCCCCAACCTGAAGAACCTGCGCTCCGACGGGCTGGACCGGGCGGTCCTCGAGGCCGCCCCCGCCGGCCTGGAGGTCCTCCAGATCCTGGAAGGAGGCGGGTGGATCACCGATGGGCTCCTGTCCCGGTTCGTTCAGCTCCGGTCCCTCCATCTGCCTCAATGCTCCATCGCCGGGTCAGGGCTGCCCGCCACCCTGACGGAACTCGATCTGTCCAACTGCGCCGAATTCAGGACGGAGGCCCTGAACACGCCTTCCCTGCGCACGCTCACCCTCTACAACTGTCCCGCCGCCACCGGAACCGGACTCCCCGCCCAACTCGGCCGGCTCAAGGTCTCGGGATGCGATGCCTTCCCCCTGAGTGCGGTCACCCATGCTCCCTGCCTCCTGGACTCCCTGCGTTCGCTGGACTTCTGGACCCGGAACCCGGAGTTGGCGACTCCGGAAGACGTGGCCAGGCTCCAGCCCAGGCTTTCCCGTATGGACTGCTGCTGCGTCGAGGTGGCCGGCGGGGTGAAGTTCGTCGACCACAACCTGGGTCGGAGGTAGGGAGGCTCCCTCTCCGCCCGGGCGCCGCGGTCGCTCCGGGAACCGGGAGTGGATGAATCACATATTCAATCGTGCCGAAATGGCTTTGGAGCCTGGCTTCCCACGACGGTCCCCCAGCGCGTTCTGATTCGAAAGGGAGGCACCCATGCGTTCATCAAGGTTCAAGCCGTGGGCCAGGGCGGCGGTCGGCGCCTCCCTGACCCTGGGCACCTGGGCCATGGCCCTGCCGGAAATCACGAACCTGTCCGACCGGCCCTGGAAGCTCACCTTCGGTGAAGTGGAGGACCATGTGGCCCGCCTCAAGCCGGAAGGGCCATGGTCCAGGGAGAACGCCATCACCGTGACCTCCTATGTCACCGCCCGCTCGGTCACCATCAGCCGGAAGGGCGCCTGCCGGAGCGTTGTCATCAAACCCAGGGAGACGGTGCTCCTCCTGGCCCGATATCCGGCGACCAACGGGCTCTATGAGGTCCTCACCCTCGAGGACGTGGACCGCCGCTACGACATCTGCTCCATCTTCTTCCAGGGGCCCGGCCGGGGCCGGCGGACCCGGCCGGAGGGACCCGGCTTCGTGCTGCACCTGAACGCCTACTTTGAATTTGCCGAACGGTTCATGACCCAGGGCGTCGTTCTCAAAGGCAGCGACCAGATCCACATCCTGGCAGGAACCTACGCCAAGGTCGTGGGGGGCAAGCCCGCGGACGCCCTCCTCTCCCCCATCCAGGAAGGCGAGGTGGAAACCACCCCCTCCCTGCCCACGGAGGCCAAGGCACCCGCCGCGCCGCCCGTGCAGCTGCCAGCTGCAGCCAGGCATGAGGTCAAGCAGCCACCGGCCAAACCCTGACAGGCTCCATTTCCGGTGACGCCGTACCACGTTGGACGGGCGCTCAAGCTACCGAGCCCCCACGGTGCCAGCTCCCGGCGCAGCCGGTGTGCCTGGGCACGGGATCAATTTCCCCGGGGCCTGGAGAACCTTTCCCGGAGTTCCATCATATTAATTAGACATTGAAACAGAGCGTCTGCTCTCCGACCCCTAACCTTTCCAGGAGTCCATCCCCCCGTGACACCTCTCCCTTCCCTCCTGCGGCGCACCCTCAGGATCGCCATGCTCCTGCTGCCCGTAGCCATGCCCGAGGTTCTCCAGGCGGCGGTGAAGGTCAAGCTGGCCTCCGCCGCAAGCCGTGTGGGTGGCGCCTACCTGTTCCAGCCCCAGGTGGAAGGCACGCCCAACGCCACCTGCCGGCTCCGCGTCTACGAGCATGGCCGGGAGCTGGAAGGGCCCCTGCGCGGTTCCGTCCGGGTGGAAGCCGGCGGCCGATACGCCTTCACGCCTCCCGAGTCCTCCAGTTCACGTACCTTCACCCTGCGGTTCGAAGCCGAGGCCGACCCGGGGGCCTTCGTGACCACGGAGCTGGCCGTGCCGGCCGCAGCGTCCCTCACGCACGGGTTCGGAAAGGAGACCCTGGACCTCCTTCGCCAGCTTAGATTGGCGCTCGGCGAGCCCGAGGTGGGTTCCGGGGCAACGAAGCCGGCCGTGCCAGGCCTAAAACTCAAAGCCGGCTGTGGAGGCCCGCACCTGGACCTCCGGAATCATCTTGAAAAGACGCACGAACTGCCAGCGACGGCCGCGAACCTCATCCTGGACTACCAGGAGCGGCATCCCATCGACTCCTCCCTGTACGGGCGGGAAGGCCTGGCCCAGCCCGACGAGATGCAGAAGAGGTTCGGCTTGCGGGCTGACGTCGCCCTGCCTGCGGGCCACGTGTGCGCGGCCCTGGAGGAACAGGAACACAAGGAGGGGAGCTGGTTCCGAACCCATGAAGCCGAAGATGAATTCGCCTTTCCAGCCATCAACGGCTACGGTGACTGCGTCAATGTGGCGACGCCCTTGCTGGATGCCCTGCTGGAGGACGTCAGGCAGCGGCGCACGGCCCCCATCGTCCTTGATCTGGGCGCTGGGGTCGGCTTCGGCACGTCCGCCCTGCTCAAGGCGGGCGCCATCGTGGTGGCCAACGACCTGGACGCCCGGCACCTCGCCATGGTGAAGGTGACGACGGACCCCCCTCTGCGCGAGCGGCTCCACCTTCGGGACGGCGCCATCACGACCCTCGATTTTCCGGGGGACTCCGTGGATGGCATCCTGTGTTCCTACGTCCTCCACTACCTGCGACCCGAAGAGATCCAGGCGACCTTCGCGCGCTGCGCAGGGTGGCTGAAGCCGGGCGGGCGTATCTACCTGCAGGCCTTCAATCGAAAGCACACGCTGTTCGACCCCTTCACCAAGACCCTCGAGGACCAGGCGGCTGCAGGCCTGCCCTGGCCCGGGGCTCTCCACGACACCCACAGGCTGGCCGAGGCCACCTTGACGGGGGCGGAACTGGCCGACTTCCGCGAGGAGAATTGGCCCGGATTCCTCCACGCCATCGACCGGCAGGAGATCCGCGCGGCCCTGGAGCAGGCGGGTTTCAGGATGGTTTCGATGACCACGGGGTTCTTCCATGGCGACGTGGGGCCCGATGGGGATCAGGAAATGTTCATCTTCGAGAAGGCTCCGTCCGGGCCCGCCGCACCCCCGGCAACGCTCTGACCGCCCCTGTCACCCCTTCCTTCCCCACTACCGCGCCAGATACCATCCGGGACACCTTGCCATGACCCTGCTACGCAACCTCCTGGTCACGAGCCTCGCGGGCTCCCTTCCAGCCCATGCCATCGTGCTCCAGGCCAGGCCCACCCCGGCGGAGGATGCCCTGCTCCGTGCGCGCTCCCACGAGGCGGCGGCCAAACATACCTCCGTGGTGGGCATCTTCATCCAGAACTGGGCCGACGAGGTGGATGTGGGTACCGGTGTGTTCCTTGGCACCCGCGACGATGGGCGCACGGGCCTGGTCCTGAGCAGCGCCCACGCGTTCACGGGGGATCCCCGGCGCAAGGATTCAGAGCCGGCGGTGGTCCTCCTGAACTTCGGCACCGCCATCAACGATGCCGCCCTTGCGGTCCGGGCCCGGGTCCTGAAGGTGCACTTCCATCCCCGCCTGGCGAACTATCGGGACGCTTCCGGCAGGGACCCGGAAGGCAAGGCCCTCGAGGCCGGGATGACCCGCCATGACCTGGCCCTGCTGGAATTCGAGATGGCGCCGGTCCAGCGCGAGCTGGAGGCGAGGAAGGTGGCCCCGGCCATCCTCTACGCGGGCACCGGGTTCGACAAGAAGCCCCTGCTGACGGCCGAGATCGCAGGCTTCGGCATGACGGGGACCACAGCCGGCCCCACCCTGGTCCATACCTTCCAGATCCATGGCGGACATACCCTGGTGACCTATGGGACATGCACCGGCCGCACCGGCTTCTGGCACGTCTCCCGGTGCACTCCGGCGGGTATGCGGGCCTTCGAGGACAAGAACCCCCGTGCCAACCGCTGGCAGGTGGCCTTGACCCCCGAGGCGACGACGGCCATCCATCCCACGACCCATGTGGTCTATCCCGTCAAATCAACCCCGAACCAGGCCCTGATCGCCGAGGGCGACAGCGGCGGCCCGCTCTTCTTCATGACGAAGGAGGGCTACCGGCTGGCCGGCATCGCCGCCCATGGCCAGGCGGAGTTCCTCATGACCCCCTCGGGCCGGCCTGAACCTCATATTATGCAGGTATGGGAACCGTTGATGGACCAGCAGGACTGGCTTCGGACGGTGCGGGCCGGCGGCGCCGGAGGGGGGCGCGTCCTCGACCTGTCCGTTGATCCGCGGGACGCCCCGGGCGCGGCGCCGGTGGAGAAAAAGGCTCCGGCAGGCCCCGGAAGGCCGGGTCCGAAGAGCCCGTCCGGAGACTCCCATCCTGTGGAGGTGCTTCCATGACCCAGCGCCCGAAGACCACGGCGATTTGGTCTTCTTGACTCAGGCCTTGGCCTCGCCCGCTCGGCACGTGCGAGGCCATTTCCTGAGTTTCCCCGCGTCCCGCCCTTGGATCTTCGGGTGTGCTGCCCCGTAAGGGGGCGGAACCTGTTTCCTATTAATTGCACATCGTGATGAGGCCCTGGTGTCTGCCTGGGCGCGCGCCATTCTGGAGTTGTCTTGCACGTTTTTGCCCGCCTGCTACCTTTGCTCCTCGTCGGCCCGGGCCTCCTGGCCGTCGAGGATGAGCACCCCGCCAAGCGCCGCCGCACCGTAGCCGCCGCGCCCGCCGAGCCGGGTCCCGTGGTTCCGGCGCCCTTCAACCCCGCAACCGTCGGTGCGGCCGCTCGGATGGAAGGCCAGGGGCCGGCCCGGCTACCAACTGTTCTATTCCAGGATATCGCGGGCTACCTGGGGGCCCAGGAGGCTTCCCGGACCTTGTTCCAGCTGAGCCGGGCCCACTACCACACGGCCGCCACCCGTAGCCGATGGCAGGCTGTCCGGCTCGGTGACCCCACCCCGGTGGTCGTCGACCATCATCGCGAGGCTGCCGCGGGTGGCCCCAGGGACCTGAGCGGCCACCGCACCCTCGAGCTGCACAACTTCGTGCCGGGTTCGGAGGCCTGGCTGGCCTTGCCTGCCCGGATGCCCCATGTGAAGTCCCTCACCGTGCACTGCGCTGAAATCCGCGTGGACCAGGCCCGCATGTGGCTGGACCGCTGCCCGGACCTCGAACGCCTGTGCCTGGTCACGAAGGAGCTCAGGCCAGGGGAGTTTCCCGATGCCGCGGCGGCGCCGGCGGCCGTTGCTCCTGCCGCGCCGGCCCCCGTCGCGCCGGTCCTGGCCCTCAGCGTGGTCAATCCAGGGGATGTCTCAATGGGGGTCGCCGGAGTGGATCTCCGTCCACTGGTGGCCGGGCGTAGGCTCACCCGCCTGGAAGTGCCCCTGCTTTCCGTCGCCGAGGCTTGCCTGGGGACCTACGGGCCGAACATCAACGCCATCCTGCGCGACCAGGCCCTGAACCTGGAGGCCGTCCACCTCAACCACCACGATGTCGACCGGACCGAAGCCAGGAACTTCATGGAGCGCCTGGCGGCATGCCCCCGGCTCACCGAGGTGGCGCTGATCGATTACCATGGCAGCGGTGCTCTGGGCACGGATGATTTGCTTCGGCTGCTCGAGGGCGGGCCCGGCCTTACCCGGCTCACCCTCCGCGATGTGGATTTCGCAAGCTCCCCCGCGGTGACGGGGGCCCTGCCCACCTCCCTGGAACACCTCGAGACGGACACCGAGATCCGGGACCCGGACGGGCCTGAGCGGGTCTCCCCGTGCTTCCTGGCGGCCCTGACCCGGCTGGACCGTCTCCGGTCCCTGAGCCTCAACTGGGTCGAAGGGCGTCACCTCGCTGACCAGCTTCTGGAGCAGCTCCGGGTCCACCCGTCCCTGCGTCAATGCCGACTCACCATGAATGATCACGAAGACCACGAAGGTGATGAGGACTTCGACGCCTGGGCCGTGCGTTGGATGGCCGTCTACCGGGAGGCCGGCAAGGCCCTGACCCTTACCTCCTGATGGGTCCCAGGCCCGGCCGGGAGCCTTCAAAAAATCAGGAACCCGCAGCCCCGTCCCCGGCACCTTGGGGGATGAGGGAGGCTCCGATGGCTGCGTGGATGGCGATTCCCCTGGCACTTGCGATTCTGGAAGGCTTTGGCATGGGCATGGTCGCGGCGGCGGCCGCGCCCCCCTGCGGTCTGGGCGAGGATACGTTCATCCGGCACAACCCGGAAACCTGCCCGCACGGCTTTCCCTTCCTCGACCTGGCCACCGGCAGGCGGTTCCCGGGCCGCGGCCGGGTGGTGAAGGAGGAGCCGGCCCTGAAACCGCCCCCCGCGATCCGCACCGGCTACGGCCTGCCGTGCCCGTTGCGCTGGGACCGGCAACCCGGGGCCCGGGCGCAGCTGCTCTCCTTCCGGGAGGGGGATGTCTTCGTCCGGGGCGAAGTGACGGGCCTGGATGAGGTGGAGGTGGCCTTCCAGGGTCCGGTGCGGACCTGCGCGGTGGAGACCCTGCGTGCTGCGGGCGGCCCTGGGGAGACCTCCAGCGAGAATGAAAAATGGACCAGCAGCCTGCAGCGGCTCCAGGTGGATGTGCGGGGCGTGTTCCCCTTCGCGGGCGACCCCGCCGCCCTGGGCGAGCACCGGAACGGCCGGGGCATGGCCGCGCGCTTCCATGAGGCGTTCGACGCCGCGCGGATCCCCGTGCGCAGTTGCTGCGCCCCGCCCCGCTGGGATCTGGTGGTGACCGATCCGCGCGGGCACGTGCTGCTCCGGGTCACCCCCGACGGCGACGTCTCCGTGTTCTGCGGGGAACCGGACCAGCCCGGCCACCTGGATTCCCCGGCCCTGCGCGAGCGTCTACGCTCCCTGCTGGCCTGCCAGGACGCGCCCCCTCCCCGTTTCAACCGGCCCACCTTCCTGGCGGCGCGACGGTTGCCGGAATGGAGCGCGCCTGAACTCCTCGTGTCGGATAGCGGCAACCAGGTGATCCGCCGGGTGAGCCTTAGCGGGAAGAACGTCGAAACCCTCGCAGGCACGCCCGGCCTGCCCGGCCACCACGACTCGGCGCGGCCCCGGGAGGCGCTGTTCAACGATCCCCAGGGCCTCGCCACGGACCCGGAAGGCAATGTCTATGTGGCCGACCGTGGCAACTTCGTGATCCGCCGCATCGACGGTTCCGGCCAGGTGACGACCCTGGCCGGGAGCCCGGGGCAGGCCGGCAGCGTTGATGGCCTGGGCGGCTCCGCCCGCTTTGCCGACCTGAGGGGCCTCGCCTGCCAGGCCGGAGACACGGATGCCGGCGGCATCCTCTACGTCGCGGACGGCCATGCGGTGCGGGCCGTCACCTTCCCGGAAGGCGCGGTGGTCACGCTCCTCGGCCAGGTGGCGACCCCGGGCTTCCGCGATCTGCCGTCCGGGGCAGCCGAGCCGCGCCCGGCGTGCCTGAGGGGCCCCACGGGCCTGTCCATGGATTATGTTCCGCGGAACATAATCCAGGTTCTGTGGCCAGTCTGATTATGTGGCGGGTTGATTCCGCCATTCGGCCACGCCTTGCTGCCGGGTTCGAACTTGCCACATTAATACCTTGTTCGA